>OJSC01003453.1_pt1 | contig 10458 bp, 7 predicted proteins | sample 1599361 | NCBI WGS metagenome assembly OJSC01 (sample SAMN04168656, study PRJEB22393) | human gut metagenome | biome: human gut microbiome; feature: stool | host: Homo sapiens | collected 2014-03-17 | reverse complement strand
GGCGACCACCGAGATCTACACTCTTTCCCTACACGACGCTCTTCCGATCTCTATGAAAGAAATTTTTAGCAAAAAACGTCCCGGGAGAGTTGTGAGTGAAAATTTTCCCTGTTCCAAGCTGGAAATGCCTTTTACATAATTACTGTCGGGCAAGGATAACAGTTGTATGGTAGCTTGCTCAACAGGGAACTGTGTGTCTTTTTCCAGAATACTCCCCTGTACTGTGACACGTTGAGTCTGTGCTTGAATATAAGCAGTATTTATGTATGATATAATTAATGTTATTAGTAGTATAAAAGTCGTTTTATTCATAAGGTCTCCCGTTATGAGGTGTTTTAGTGTTTATGGTATTTCTTGCAAATATCTTGATTTTTTCTGTAAAAAGAGTTCATAAAATGATAAATAAAGTTCATTTGAACGATATTCATACCCTTTTGACTTATTTGAGGACCTTTGTTTGCGCATAATACCTCATCTTTGCACCGTACTCAGTTTTCAATAGGTATTATTTTAGTTTTTAGGAACACTTGGATTATTTTCAAATTCGCTGTCGGTTTAATGGAAACATTAGCCGATAGTGAATTCTCTTTATTAAGTATGAGATATATCATGAAAACAATAGATAGAAAATGAAGAAACCTTTATTGTATTTACTTATTTTAGTAGTGGCTGTTCTTGGCAGCTCATGCTCTCAATCTTCGGAGGGCACATTTGAAGTGGGGAAGAATACTTTCTTGCTGAATGGAAAACCGTTTGTTGTAAAAGCGGCAGAGATTCATTATCCGCGTATCCCGAAAGAATATTGGGAACATCGTATTAAAATGTGCAAGGCACTGGGTATGAATACGATTTGCTTGTATGTGTTCTGGAATTTTCATGAACCGGAAGAAGGAAGGTATGATTTTGCCGGACAGAAAGATATAGCTGCGTTTTGCCGTTTGGCTCAAGAGAATGGAATGTATGTCATAGTGCGTCCCGGACCTTATGTCTGTGCGGAATGGGAAATGGGCGGCTTGCCTTGGTGGCTGCTGAAGAAGAAGGATATCAAACTTCGCGAGCAAGACCCATACTACATGGAACGTGTGAAACTCTTTTTGAACGAAGTGGGCAAACAGCTGGCTGATCTTCAGATTAGTAAAGGAGGGAATATCATTATGGTACAGGTGGAGAATGAGTATGGAGCATTTGGAATCGATAAGCCGTATATATCCGAAATCCGTGACATGGTAAAACAAGCCGGTTTTACAGGTGTTCCTTTATTCCAGTGTGACTGGAACTCGAATTTTGAGAATAATGCACTGGATGATTTGCTCTGGACTATTAATTTCGGTACGGGTGCTAACATCGACGAGCAATTTAAACGGTTGAAAGAACTACGGCCGGACACTCCATTGATGTGCAGTGAATTTTGGTCCGGATGGTTTGACCATTGGGGAGCCAAGCATGAAACAAGAAGTGCCGAAGAATTGGTAAAAGGTATGAAAGAAATGCTGGACCGCAATATTTCTTTCAGCTTGTATATGACTCACGGGGGGACTAGTTTCGGGCATTGGGGAGGCGCGAATTTCCCGAACTTTTCACCGACTTGCACATCGTATGATTATGATGCTCCTATCAATGAATCCGGTAAGGTGACTCCTAAATATCTGGAAGTACGGAATCTGCTTGGTAACTACCTGCCGGAAGGTGAAACCTTGCCGGAAATTCCGGATTCGATACCGACTATAGCTATTCCTACTATTAAAATGACTGAAATGGCAGTCTTATTTGATAATCTGCCTCACCCCAAAGAGAGTGAGGATATCCGGACAATGGAAGCTTTTGATCAGGGATGGGGTAGTATTCTGTATCGGACTTCATTATCCGCTTCTGATAAAGAACAGACATTACTGATCACAGAAGTTCATGACTGGGCACAAGTCTTTCTGAATGGTAAGAAACTGGCTACTCTGAGCCGTTTGAAGGGGGAAGGTGTAGTAAAGTTACCACCATTGAAAGAAGGTGACAGACTGGATATCCTGGTGGAAGCAATGGGAAGAATGAATTTCGGCAAAGGTATTTATGACTGGAAAGGTATTACCGAGAAAGTAGAACTGCAATCTGATAAAGGAGTTGAACTGGTGAAGGACTGGCAGGTATATACTATTCCGGTAGATTATAGTTTTGCCCGTGATAAGCAGTATAAACAACAGGAGAATGCTGAAAATCAACCGGCTTATTATCGGTCGACGTTTAACCTCAATGAGTTAGGGGATACATTCTTGAATATGATGAACTGGAGTAAAGGTATGGTATGGGTGAATGGCCATGCGATTGGCCGTTATTGGGAAATCGGACCTCAACAGACCTTATATGTACCGGGCTGCTGGTTGAAGAAAGGAGAGAATGAAATCATTATATTGGATATGGCTGGTCCTTCAAAAGCTGAAACTGAAGGTCTGCGTCAACCAATTCTGGATGTACAACGTGGTAACGGAGCTTATGCTCATCGTAAGATGGGTGAGAACTTGGACTTAACAAATGAAACTCCTGTTTATCAAGGGATATTTAAGTCAGGCAATGGTTGGCAACATGTGAAATTCGGTAAGAAGGTGGAGACTCGTTTCTTCTGTCTGGAGGCTTTGAACGCCCATGATGGGAAAGATTTCGCGGCTATTGCAGAATTGGAGTTGTTGGGCGAAGATGGCAAACCGGTATCCCGTCAGCATTGGAAAGTGATTTATGCCGATAGTGAGGAAACGGATGCCGCGAACAATATTGCAACAAATGTTTTTGATTTGCAGGAATCAACATTCTGGCATACCAATTATTCCTCTTCCAAACCTGCATTCCCTCATCAGATTGTGATAGATCTTGGTGAAGATAAAGTTATTACGGGATTCTCTTATCTACCTAGGGCTGAAGCCGGTAAAACGGGGATGATTAAAGACTATAAGGTATATTTGAAGATGCAACCGTTTAAGATATAATGTTTGAGATTTTTAAGAAAAGGTTAATTATTTATTAGTTTGTTCATTAAGTTATGAAAATCAAGAAAGCGACTTTCACGTGAGTGAGGGTCGCTTTCTGATTTTCGTTCGAAATAAAATAATTCTTGTGATGGTTAAAACCCTAAGAGGAAGTATATTTGTTCTCTCATCTGAGATGATTTATATAATTAACTAGTGTATAAATGATGAAAAAAAATGGGTTTAGCCGATGCGCTGAGATGTACATCGGTCGTTTACGAAAAGAGGGGCGCTATTCTACTGCGCATGTGTATGAAAATGCACTTCTTTCTTTTAGAGGGTTTTGTGGCACACCTACCGTGTCATTCGGACAAGTAACCCGCGAACACTTACGGTGTTACGGGCAGTATCTTTATGAACGTGGCTTGAAGCTTAATACGGTTTCGACGTATATGCGTATGCTGCGTAGTATTTATAATCGTGGAGTAGAATCGGGGAGGGCTCCTTATGTTCACCGGTTGTTTCACGGGGTGTATACAGGAGTGGATGTCCGTCAAAAGAAAGCTTTGCCGGCAACTGAGTTGCATAAGCTTTTATATGGAGATCCTAAATCGGATATTTTACGGCGTACACAGGCGATTGCTGCTTTGATGTTTCAATTCTGTGGTATGTCTTTCGCTGATTTGGCACATTTGGAGAAGTCGTCTTTAGACAGGAATGTTCTTCATTATAATCGTGTTAAAACGAAGACTCCGATGAGTGTGGAAATACTGGATACTGCTAAGGATATGATTTATCAGCTTCAGAACAGAAAACCTGCTCTGCAAGATTGCCCTGATTATCTATTTAGTATTCTGAATGGTAATAAAAAACGGAAAGATGAAAGTGCTTATCGGGAATACCAGTCTGCCCTCCGGAATTTCAATAACCATTTGAGAGGACTGGCAAAGGCTTTGCATCTGACTTCTCCTGTCACTTCTTATACCATTCGCCATTCGTGGGCTACCACTGCGAAATATCGCGGAGTTCCTATTGAAATGATCAGCGAATCGTTGGGACACAAATCAATCAAAACAACACAAATCTATCTTAAAGGCTTTGCTTTGAAAGAACGTACTGAAGTAAATAGAATGAATTTATCTTACGTGAAGAATTGCTTGGAGAAAAGTGTAAATAATATAAAGTATTAGTAGTCAGTATATATACGTGTATGTTACTTCTTAGGTAACGGAAATAATAATGGCGCAAAGATAGACAAAAAAATAAATAACAAGCAAATAAACTATCCTTTTTTTCTTTTTTGATTTAAAAATAAGATAAAAATAGCCTAGAACATGAAAGAACCCTTTTCTTCATATTCTAAGATTTTTACGTCCCATAATCAAAGGAATTTCACCCTACGCTTAGACTGAGCCTCCTTTAGCAACTTGGTATGTCCTATTTTTCGTGTTTTAAGAGATTTCTCCCTTCCCCTGTGTTTTCCGTTACCTAAGAAGTAACAGAAAAAAGAATGGTAAAAATAGAGGATTTATGAATCAAATTGGGGTAAGGTCTCTATTTAGGAATATACATAGATAAAAAATGAAACAAACTGAAGCTATTTTGGGGGATATGCGATTTATTCCATTAAAGGGTGTTGTATTAATTCTGATTCTCATCTTGACAACAAGCCGGGTTCATGCACAATATGCTCTTGGGGCAACTGGGCAGATGATGATACCTACAGCCGAGATGCAGGAAACAGGAACCTTTATGGGAAGCGCAAACTTTCTTCCTGAAGAGGTTACGCCTAATAAGTTTAACTATCCTACCATGAACTACTCGGTAGATATGTCTTTGTTCTCTTTTGTTGAACTGACTTACCGTATGACGTTACTTAAAATGCGAACGTATAATGGCAGAGTCGGTTATCACAACCAAGATCGTTCCAATACTATCCGTATCCGTCCATTGAAAGAAAGCCGTTATTTCCCTGCTGTGGTAATTGGTGCAGATGACCTTTTTACAGAAAAGGCTACTCAGTATTGGGGAGATTATTATGGTGTCTTAACTAAGACATTTGGTTTCTGCAAGGGGCATCAGTTGGCTGTTACAGCAGGCTGGTATTTTCATCAGGGCAATCAACCGGCTTTTAAGAAAGGCCCTTTTGGTGGTATTCGTTATACTCCTGCTTTTTGTCGTGAGTTAAAATTGATGGCAGAGTATGATACCAATGGATGGAATTTGGGTGGAGCAATACGTTTTTGGAAACGTTTGTCTGTCCATGTGTTTACACGCGAATTTACTTGTGTTTCTGCCGGTTTGCGTTATGAATGTACATTAATACATTAAGAAGATGAAAAGAGTATTTAGTATACTATATATTATATGTTGCTGCACTTTGGAGAGTGCAGACGCACAATCTGCTGGGATATCTGAAGTCCTGAAAGAATTGCAAATGGAAAATATTTCTGTAGTACAGAAGCAGGATACGATTACGGCAGCATTTGAGACTTCCGTATATAGGGGATCTTATAATGGTATAGGCATTGCAATACGTCGCCTGATCACTCTTCCGGAAGTAACTACATTACAATTGGTCATATTGGATAATGCTTTGCCGCAACTTTGTATCACTTTGCCTGCGAAGCTGATTGAGGATTATCAATCGGGAAAATGTGATTTGGATGGAGTTTACCGTAATATGCAGATGACTACTTCCACCAAAACTGCAATGGAGGCCTTAAAAGGAACAAAACGAGAGTCTACTACTTTTGGGAAAGTGGATGTAGTGCTTTATCCGGGTGTGATGTTAGTTAATAATGTTACTTACAAATTATATAAAGCAGCTTTTGAATTGCAACCGGCTGTAGAAATGCAACTTTGGAAAGGTGCTTCATTGAGGCTGCAGGTTTGCTTGCCTATCGTCAATAATGAGCCGGGCAAATGGGATTGCATCCGACCGGGGTATTTGACATTGCGCCAGGAATTTCGTCTGGATAATCATTGGAAGGGATACCTGACTGGTGGAAATTTCTCAGATGATCGTCAGGGACTTGCAGCCGGTATCGGTTATTTTTCTTCTGACGGTCGTTGGACAGTAGAAGGAGAAGGTGGTATAACCGGTTCGTCTCATTTATATGGCAACGACTGGGGAATGAGTAAATGGAAAAGAGTGAATGGGCAGCTCAGCGTAGGTTATTTCATTCCACAAGTAAATACTCAATTGAAAGTTAGCGGTGGACGTTTTATATATGGAGATTATGGGGTATGCGGAACTCTTTCACGTTACTTCGGTGAATATATTGTGGGACTTTATGGCATGTATACAGATGGAGAAACCAATGCCGGATTTCATTTTTCGATTCCATTGCCGGGTAAGAAGCGTAGTCGTCATGCGGTGCGTGTGATGCTTCCGGATTATTTCGCTTTTCAATATGACATGCGTAGTGGGAATGAATTTGCTCGCCGTGCTTTGGGGGTAAGCTATAGAACCGAACCGAAATCTGCTGAAAACAGCCGTTTCTGGCAGCCGGATTATATCCGTTACTATTTGATTCGTACCAATGAAAAGACAAAACTTAAATAAGAGTTGATATTAGTAATTTAAACAAAAATTGAACAATTATGAGAAATTTAAAATGGTTGTATGCATGCTCTTTGGCGATAGCCTTCGGTGTGTTGTCTTTTGCAGCAGTTTCCTGTCATGATGATGACGATGAACCAAAACAAGAGCCGGGTGAAGTTATCGAAACTCCCGCTCCGGTTGTTGAGTATTACATTATGGGTACTGTGACGGATGCCGGTAAAGGTATATCTGGTGTTGATGTAAAAATTGGTATTGAGACAATTAAGACAGACAAGGATGGTAAGTTCTCTGTAACAGAAACAAAAACAGGTAAGTATTCTGTAGAAGTTGCTCCTAAAGGTTATCTTGCTCAAAATACTTCTGTAGAGATTGCTGCTAATGCGGAAAATCGTAGTGTGGTAACTGTTGCTGTGGCTTTGACTAAGCAAAGTGAACCTACGACTGTAGAAGTTGGAGAAGATGGTAATGCAACAGAAGTTAAGGTAGAAGATAAGAGTGCTTCGAATGAGGAAGTTAAAGAACCGGGTACTGTTGCACCGGAGAATGTGAAAGAAGATCTTCCTCTTGTAACTCCTGAATTAGAAATCCCAGTTGGAGCAATTCAGACAGAAGGTAATGAAGACGTTCTAAAAGGCGGTAATGCTGAAGTCAGTGTAACAACCTATGTTCCTGCTCCTGAGGAGGTGACTACAGAAGTGAAACCTGCAGAAGAGAATAAAGAGGTAGAAAAAACTATTCCTTTGGCAGCAGCACACTTCGAACCTAGTGGTTTGAAATTTGCGGATCCTGTAACGATCTCTATTCCTAATCCTATTCCGGGTGTGACTTTTGCTCAGGATATAGAGCTTACTTATCTGGAGAATGGAAAGTGGGTTCCACAAACAGAGGAAATAAATAAAGTTGTTTATGATGAAAACTCAGGTAGCTACACAACTAAAGTTACTCACTTCTCTTCCTATGCTATGGAAAATAAAGTGACTAGTAAAGTTAGTTCTGAAACAGTTGTGAAGAGTGAAATTTTGGGACAGGCAAGTCGGGATAATAGCGAAAATCCTAAAGCTGTGACTGGTATTGCACTAACTTATAAAGAAAAGGCTGGTTGGGTATGTAGCGATGCTGATATTAAAGCAGCTGTAACTAAAGCTTTGTCAGGTGCAAAACCTGAAACAGTGAATGCTATGGTAGCCTTCTTCAAAACTCGTTTATATTCGTTGATGGGATCTGCATCTGGTATTACAGAAACAACCCGTACTTATAATACAGTGAACGTAAACGGTTATACTACAATGACTTATACTTGCTATGCTAAGACTCGTACTACTACATTATCAACTACAGTGAAGTATAATGGTAAAGATGTGAAAATCTCAGTAATAGCAACACGCTATACCGGAACTGATCATCAGTATAAGACAGTTACTACTAATCCTACTCATAGTGGTGGTCAGGGTGGAAGTAACTAATAAATAATAAAGATCATAAAAATAACCCTTTTTTAATAAAACCCTTTTTTATAAACCCTGTTGGGTAATAATCATATGGGATATGAGGAGGAAGAGGTCACTGTGAAGTGGTTTCTTCCTTTTCGTTTATGAGATATATGGATGTTTCTTGAATGTCCATTTCAAACAGAATTCTACTAATATAAGTTAATGTTTATAATTATGATTTGTATCCTGTAAATAAAGCCTATCTTTATCACCCAATACAACATAGGACAAATAAAATGTCATGAGCATAATTATTAAGAACCTTAATAAGATCTATCCAAACGGAAATCATGCCTTGAAAGATGTCAATCTGGAAATACCTGCAGGGATGTTTGGCTTATTAGGACCCAATGGCGCCGGCAAATCTACTTTAATGCGTATTCTTGTAGCCCTTATGGAACCAACTTCCGGGCAGGTAGAAATTTGCGGTTATGATTTGATGAAACAGCGAAAAGAAATACGCGGTATTCTGGGGTATCTTCCTCAGGACTTTCGTTTTTTTGCCAAATACAAAACGTATGAGTTTCTTGATTACGCGGCGCGTCTGTCCGGTATGACCCATAGCAGGCAGAGGAAACAGGCTGTGGATGAAATGCTCGAAAACGTAGGTTTGTTCGATGTTCGCGAACGATATGCCAATAAATTATCGGGAGGTATGAAGCGGCGGTTAGGAATCGCACAAGCGCTGATACATCATCCTAAAGTAATCATTGTTGATGAACCTACTACCGGACTTGACCCGGAAGAACGTATCCGTTTCCGTAATCTTCTTTCGGAGGTCAGCGAGAATGATGTGACTATTATTTTGTCTACTCACATTGTCGGTGATATTTCCAGTACTTGTAATAATATGGCGTTAATGAACCGGGGACAAGTTTCCTTCAACGGTTCTCCGCAAGATATGTTGAAATTAGCCGAGGGTAAAGTGTGGAGAATCAGGGCTGCGGGAGATCAGTTGCATGAGATCGATAAAAAATATCCGGTAATCTCAACGATTCCATCGGGGACAATCTGGGAAGTACAGGTGGTTGCCGATAAAGTAGAAGGATACGAAGCGGAACCATTTCCCCCTAATCTGGAACACGCCTATGTATATTACATGGAGAATCAATTAAACCTTTGGACAAACGACTAAACACGATATGCTGATATGACCTTTATATCTAATATACAATCGGTAGCAAAATATGAAAGTAAATTATTAATCAGAAGCTGGTTCTTCAGAGTATTCACGGTACTCGCTGTGACTATCATTACTTTTTTCAATTTTCAGTTGTTCGTATCGGAAGATAGCGGAGGCTTCTGGATTGCTACAGCCATTCCATCGAACATTCCTTATCTAATTTTACTGTTGCTAAATACAGGGCAGGCTGTTATTGCTATTTTTCTGGCATCCGACTTCCTGAAAAGAGATAAAAAGCTGGATACATCAGAAGTCTTTTATGTCCGTCCATTAAGTAATGCTGAATACGTCATCGGTAAGATTTGGGGAAATCTGCGCGTCTTTTTGTTGCTGAATCTCATTATTATGGCTATTACGGCTGCATTCAACCTGACATTGGGAGAAGTGGACTGGATGGCTTATTTGCTTTATTTTCTGTTGATCAGTGTACCTACGCTGATTTTTATTATTGGTCTGGCTATCTTTCTGATGCTAGTATTGAAAAATCAGGCACTGACGTTCGTTCTATTATTGGGATATATCGGCTTGACTGTTTTTTATATTGAAGATAAGTTTTATTATCTTTTCGATTATATGGCTTATAGTCTTCCTTTGGTGAAGTCCAGCATTGTCGGTTTTTCCAACTGGGAGGTGATTTTAAATCATCGTGGCATCTATTTTCTTGCCGGACTGGCGTTTGTCTTTTTTACGATTTCCTTGTTCAGGCGTCTGCCGAATTCATCGCACAGTAATTATCCGTGGCTGGTTATTTCTTTTTGTACTCTCATGTTAGCTTTTGTATGCGGTTATTGGCATATACATTCGATTTTATATCAAAGTGATATACGCGCTACCTATACGAAGATCAACAACCAATATGTTTCTACTCCGAAGATGTTCATTCATGAATATGATCTTTCTGTAGAGCAGCATCCTGAAGATTTTCTGTCGGAAGTAACTGTGAAAGGAGTGGCATTGGACTCATCTGCCGTATTCACCTTCTGTTTGAATCCGGGATTAACCATTCATTCCGTTCATTCGGCCGGACAGCAACTCAAGTTTAAACGTGACAAGCAAATAGTATTGGTGGATTTCGGCACGAAGCATGCCAAAGGCGATACAATCTCTGCAACATTCAGGTATGACGGACAGATAGATAACTCATTCTGTTATTTGGATATCCCTCCCGAAGTGCTGCAAGCTTCCAATAAAAAGTTTCTGTTCAACATAGACAAGCAGTATAGTTTTCAGACGAAAAATTATCTGATGCTTACCCCTGAAACTTATTGG
>OJSC01003450.1_pt1 | contig 10472 bp, 8 predicted proteins | sample 1599361 | NCBI WGS metagenome assembly OJSC01 (sample SAMN04168656, study PRJEB22393) | human gut metagenome | biome: human gut microbiome; feature: stool | host: Homo sapiens | collected 2014-03-17 | reverse complement strand
AGGAAGTCATGGATGCCCTGGATGAGAAGACGGACGATGGAAAAGAGGAAGAACTCTCAATCGCCACAGGACGTCTGCCGTATCCGTATCTGGACACGCTCGTAAAGGAGATCATGAAAGTCTATCCGGGACGAAAGGTCCATATCTACCCGATCCGGAATGATTTCTTCGGCGAAAATAGAACTCAATGTATCATTTATTCTTTCAATATGCTTTTTAGTTGGTTGACTTGTATTATTTGCCCATTTACTGATATAAGAAATATCATAACCTATATGATAAGCGATGACATTTAATTTTATATTAGTAAATTGGATAAGTTTTTTTAACATATCTCCAAATTTATTTTGCATATAAATCCCAGTCTTTCGTAATTTTAATTAATTATAATAATATCAATAATAAAGTTAAATTATTAATAAAAGTATATTATTTATTGAACAATAAAAATGAAAAAAAGTCAATAAATAATCTAAGAAGCTAGATATATATAGCTTTATGAGGTTGAATTATTGAAAAAATCAAAAGTCAAAATTTCTATTGTATTAAAAATAAAGATAATTGAATAGTATTTACAATATTTATAAAAGTTTGTTATTAATTCAAGACAATTTGTAAAAAAATGGGAAAGATTGACGTAAAAAAATTTTTTTATATAATAAAAAACAATAAATAAAAAAAATACAAAATATGATTAATCATAAAAAAAATAAATAAAACTTAAATAATAAATTATCTAAAAAATCAAATAAGTTTTATGGGGAGTTTTTATTATGGAAAAAATTTGTCATGATTGGAAACATTTGTTGGATAAGGATTTTACAAATGGTAAGTATTGGAATGATTTTGCAGAAAATGCTCAAAATGCTTCTGTGGAAATAAAAATAGTCAAGAGTTATAAAGATGCTATTGCTGATATTTTGAAAATAGCTAAAGCAACAGATGCAAAAATGATAGCAGGAGTAGGTGCTGATGAGTGTGAGGAATTGGCAGACGTTTATGTAGAAGTAAACAAGTCTTTTAAAGTATATACAGATAAATTTGACATAGTAAAAAATAAAAATGAATTAGATATTGGTATAACTTTAGGTGAATTTGGTGTAGGAGAAACAGGTAGTATATGTGTCGATAACTATGCTTATGAAGCGAGAATAGCAAGTATGTTGCCATTAATAAATATAATATTTATGCCTAAAAATTGTATTGTAAATAATATGCAAGATGCTTTTGATGTTTTGGCTAAAGTTTTTTGGAAAGGATATAGTGGTTTTGTGACAGGACCAAGCAGAACATCGGATATTGAACGTGTTTTGACTTTAGGAGTGCATGGGCCAAGTCGTGTGATTTTATTTGCAATTGAAGACGATAAAAGATGAAAAAGATAAAAAGAAATGAGCGTGAAGTAAGATGAAAGAACGTAATATAAAAGCTGAAATAAAAGAAAAATTACATGATCCTATTTTAAGTGATAATTTGGCACGATTTGCAAAACAATATCCTCAAGCTAGATTGAAAGCATATGCAAATGTTGATGACATTGATGAATTAAGAAATGAACTTCGTGATATGAAAAAACAAACAGTTGCTCATATCGAAGAAGTCGCTGATAAATTTCAGGCTTCACTAGAAGAAAGAGGTGCGAAGGTTTTTCGTGCTAAAGATGGCGATGAATTAAAGGCACAATTATTGCAGATTTGTAAAGAAAATAATATACATAGAATTGTAAAATCAAAATCTATGGCAACAGAAGAAATACATTTAAATCATTTTTTAGAACAACAAGGTTTAAGAGTAAAAGAAACTGATTTAGGTGAATGGATGTTATCTGTTGCAGGTCAAAAACCATCACATATGGTAATGCCAGCAATACATCTCAATAGAAAACAATGTGCGAAATTTTTCTCAGATGAATTAAAAGAGGATATATCTAGTGATATTCCATATATGATACAGATTGCAAGAAAAGTATTGCGTGAAGAATTTTTAAAAGCAGATATGGGAATAACAGGTGCTAACTTTGGTATAGCTGAAAATGGGGCAATTGGATTAGTTACTAATGAAGGAAATGCAAGAATTGTTACAACTATTCCACCTGTACATGTAATTATCATTGGTTATGAAAAATTAATTCCTAAAATCAGTGATGCAGCTAAGATAATGAGATTATTGCCACGAAATGGTACAGGTCAAAGAATGGTAAGTTATTTGACGTTAATAGATGGGCCAACTCCTATAATTCATGAAAAAGAGGGGAAATTAGTAGAAGAAAATAAAAAAGTATATGTTATTTTATTGGATAATGGTCGTTTAAAAGCGGCTCATGATGATAAATTAAAAGAAGTCTATCAATGTGTACGTTGTTCTTCTTGTTTAAATGTATGTCCTATCTGGTCTACTGTTGGTGGTCATGTATATGGATATATATACTCAGGTGGTATCGGAGCTATTTTAACTGGATTGTTAAATGGCATGGATAATTTCTCACAATTTAGTGATTTATGTATTGGTTGTCGTCGTTGTACTACTATATGTCCGGGTAAAATAGATATTCCTGGTTTAATTGAAGAATTAAGACGTAGAAATTTTGCTCAAAAAGGTCAATCTTTACCTGAAAAAATTATATTTAAAAAAGTTATGGCTAATAGAAAATTATTCCATACTTTGTTAAGAGCTGCTTCTTTAGGACAAAAACCTGTACAATCGGGAAATTTTATTCGTAATTTACCATTATTTTTTGCTAAGATGACGCAAGGTCGTAGTTTGCCAGCTATTGCTTCTACACCTCTTCGCGATTGTACAGATGAATTAATGAAGCAAAATCCTAAAAATCCAAAAATGAGAGTAGCATTTTTTAGCGGTTGTAATATAGACTTTGTGTTTCCGAATACAGGAAAATCCGTATTTAAAGTATTGCAAAATTTGGGTGTAGAAGTAATTTATCCGCAAAAACAAAATTGTTGTGGAAAACCTATAATTGGCTCAGGAGATTTAGAAACAGCAAGAAAAATTGCTAAAGAAAATATACAGGCTTTAGAAGAAACAAATGCTGATTATATCGTAGCGGCATGTCCTACATGTACAGAAACATTAGAAAAGACTTATGTGGAATTATTTAAAGATGATAGTCAATGGCTAGCTCGTAGCAAAGTTTTAAGTAAAAAGATTAGAGAATTTAGTCAATTTGTATTTTCTATGTATAAAGAAATGAACAAATTAGATGATACTGTGAATAATGAAGGAAAAATAAAGATAACATATCATGATTCTTGTCATATGAAACGTGGATTAAATATTTATAAAGAACCAAGAGTATTGTTAAAGAATACTAAAAAATATAATTTTGTAGAAATGCAAGGTTGTGATCAATGTTGTGGTATGGCAGGGGCTTTTGGTATGAAATATAAAGATATTTCATTGCGTTTATTATCAAGAAAATTGGAAAATATAAAAGATAGTCAAGCTGATATTGTGGCAGTAGCTTGTCCTGCTTGTATGATGCAAATAGGTGGCGGTTTGGATAAACAGATGCCTAATGTAAAAGTAAAACATATAGCTGATATTTTAGCTGAAGAACTTTGATAATTGAATATTTCGAGGAGGCTAGTATATGAAGATTTTAGTTTGTATAAAACAAGTTCCTGAAAGTAATAAAGTGCAAGTCGATGAAGTTACAGGTGTATTAAAACGCAATAGTAGTGAAAGTAAGATGAATCCATATGATTTATATGCTTTAGAGACAGCATTGCGATTAAAAGAAAAATATGGTGGAAGTGTAGATGTAATAACCATGGGTCCGCCGCAAGCAAAATCTATTTTATATGAAGCGTTTGCCATGTCTGCTGATGAGGGAGCGATAATAACGGATAGAAAATTTGGCGGAGCTGATGTTTTAGCAACAAGTTATACTTTATCTCAAGGAATAAAATCTTTTGGTGATTTTGATTTGATCATTTGTGGACTGCAAACAACAGATGGGGATACAGCACAGGTTGGGCCAGAGGTTTCGGAAATGTTGAAAATACCATGTGTATGTAATGTAAATAAAATCATCGATGTGAAAGATAAGTCAATAATTGTAGATATGGATATGTCAGATGATATTGAACGAATAGAGATAAATTATCCATGCTTGATTACAGTGCAAAAAGATATTGTTGAACCTAGATTGCCATCGTATTTGAGAAAAAAAGCAACGGAGCATAAACAAGTAAAAGTATTTACTTTAAATGATATGGTTGATAAAGATGAACATCATTATGGATTGAACGCATCACCAACAAAAGTACAAAAGATATTCCCACCATCTAGTGATAAGGTACAAGAAAAAATATCGGGAAATATTGAAGAAATAACAGATACAATCTATCAAAAATTAAAAGCTAAAAAATTTGTATTTTAATAGAGGTATGGATTATGGCAAAATTAGTTGTTCATCAAGATAAGATAAATGATATAAATGAATTGATATCTATATGCCCATTTGGAGCAATGGAAGAAAATAACGGAAAATTAAATATTACAGCAGGTTGTAGATTATGTAGATTATGTGTGCGAAAAGGTCCCAAAGGTGCTGTGGAATATGTAGAAGATGAGAAAAAACCTCTTATTGATAAATCAATTTGGAACGGAATAGCTGTTTATGTTGAACATGTAGGAGAAAATATTCATCCAGTTACTTATGAATTGATAGGAAAGGCAAGAGAACTTGCAGATAAAATCAATCAACCAGTTTATGCTGTTTTTGTAGGTAATAATTTATCAAATATAGCGGAAAAATTATTGCATTACAATGTAGATAAAGTTTTTGTTTATGATGATGAAGAATTAGCATGTTTTAATATTGAAAAATACACTAATGTATTTGAAGATTTTATAAAAAATAATAAGCCAACAAGCATTTTAGTAGGAGCAACACCTGTAGGTAGGCAATTAGCACCAAAAGTTGCAGCTCGTTTTAAGACTGGATTGACAGCTGATTGTACGATATTGGATATGAAATCTACAACTGACCTCGTGCAGATCAGACCAGCATTTGGTGGAAATATCATGGCAGAAATACTCACACCAAATAATCGTCCGCAAATGGCAACTGTTAGATATAAAGTAATGGAAACGCCTGCATATAGTGAAGATATAAATGGTGAAATTGTAAATTGTAAGACGAACAATATCGATTTTGGAAGTAATATCAAGATTTTAGATGTAATAAAAAAACCTAAAGAGGAAAACATAGAAAGTGCGGATGTTCTAATTGTCGCTGGTAGAGGCATTAAGAAAAAAGAAGATTTGAGCATGCTAGAAGATTTAGCAGATTTATTAAATGGACAACTAGCTGTTACACGTCCATTAGTAGAAAATGGTTGGGCAGAGGCAAAAAGACAGATAGGACTTAGTGGGAAAACTGTTCGACCTAAATTGATTATGACATGTGGTGTGTCTGGTGCAATTCAATTTGTGGCAGGTATGAATAATGCCGAAACTATTTTTGCAATTAATAATGATGAAAAAGCACCTATTTTTAAATATGCTAATTATGCTATAGTTGGCGATATTTATGAAGTTATACCAAAACTTATAGAAAAAATAAAAGTAGGTGAAAAATTATCATGAGTTATTATAAAAAGTTGACAGCTACTGACTTGATAAAAATAAGTGGATTTGTACCAAGAAACCGTATTTTATGGAAAAATGAAATTAATGAAGAATATAGTCATGATGAATTGACAACGGAACATTATTATCCTGAAATGGTAGTAAAAATAAATAGTACGCAGGAAGTATCAAATATTTTAAAATATGCTAATGAACACAAGATAGCAGTCACTGTCAGAGGTGCAGGAACTGGACTAGTAGGAGCAGCAGTGGCATTAAAAGGTGGTATTGTTTTAGATATGACAATGATGAACCACTTTTTAGAATTAGATGAAGAAAATTTGACTTTAACAGTAGAGCCTGGCGTATTGTTGATGGATTTGGCAAGTTATGTTGAAAAAAAAGGATTTTTTTATCCTCCAGATCCTGGAGAAAAATCAGCTACAATTGGCGGGAATATAAGTACTAATGCTGGAGGAATGCGTGCTGTAAAATACGGTGTTACAAGAGATTATGTACGTGCATTAGAAGTAGTATTGGCAGATGGTAGTATTGTAGAGTTTGGCGGAAAAGTAGTAAAAAATAGTTCTGGCTATGATTTAAAAGATTTAATTATTGGTTCAGAAGGAACTTTGGGCATTGTAACAAAAATTGTATTGAAATTATTGCCTTTGCCAAAGAAAAATATCAGCTTATTAATACCATATCAGAATTTGGAAAAAGCTATAAGAACAGTTCCTTTGATCATTAAGGCAAAAGCAATTCCTACAGCTATTGAATTTATGGAACGTGAAGTAATCTGTGATGCAGAAAAATATTTAGGTAGAAAATTCCCAGATAATCAAGCAGATGCATATTTATTGTTGAAATTTGATGGCAATAGCGTAGAAGAAATAGAAAATTATTATGATAATGTAGCCAAAATTTGTTTACAACAAGGTGCTATTGATATTTTGATTGCCGATACAGATGAACGCAGTGAAGGTATATGGAAAGCACGTGGAGCATTTTTGGAAGCAATAAAAAGCTCTACGACTTGCATGGATGAAGTTGATATCGTAGTACCTAGAAGTGAAGTAAATACTTTTGTAGAATATGTACATGAATTGCGAGCAAAATTAAATATTCGCATGAAATCATTTGGTCATGCTGGTGATGGTAATTTGCATGTATATATTCTTAAAGATGATTTAGATGATGAACAATGGCATGAACTTTTGACTTTGGCAATGGATAAAATGTATGCAAAGGCCAAAGAATTAAATGGCAAAGTATCAGGAGAACATGGAATAGGTTTGGTAAAAAAAGTATATTTAGAACAATCCACACCAAAGACGGCTATAGATTTAATGAAAAAAATAAAAGCTGTTTTTGATCCAAATAATATTTTAAATCCTGGTAAAATCTGTTAATAAAGATATCTCCTATAAAACTATATTAATAAATAGAGTAGAGCGTAGTCTCTACTCATTTTTTATTTTTGACATCTAATATAATATTTTAGATAATATAATAAGTAATTTTTTATTTTGTTTTTATTTAGGAGGATTTTCTTTGAATATATATGATGGTTTAAATCCAGCACAAGCTCAAGCTGTAGCTCATACAGAAGGACCTCTTCTTATCATGGCAGGAGCAGGTTCTGGAAAAACGAAAGTATTGACTTGTAGAATAGCTAATTTATTAGATAAAGGAGTATCTCCATATAATATTTTAGCTATAACTTTTACAAATAAAGCTGCAACAGAAATGCGTGAACGTGTAGATAGAATGATTGGTGAGAAAGCAAAATATGTTTGGCTCAGCACATTTCATTCATTTTGTGCTAAATTCTTGCGTTTTGAAATCGAAGCTTTAGGTATTTATAAGAAGAATTTTGTCATTTATGATACACAAGATGCTTTGACTTTGATAAAAAATTGTTTAAAAGAATTAAATCTTGATGAAAAACAATATGTACCATATGCAGTACAGTCAGCTATTTCCAATGCTAAAAATATGATGACAACTCCACAAGAGTATACACAATCAGTAAGTGATTTTTTTGCTAAAAAAATTGCAGAAATTTACACTATGTATCAAGCGAAATTAATTGAAAATAATGCTTTAGATTTTGATGATTTATTGATGCTGGCAGTTAAAGTTTTAAAAGAACATGAAGATATAAAAATGAAATATCAACAACGTTTCCAATATATTTTAGTTGATGAGTATCAAGATACAAATGGAGCACAATATCAATTGACTTCACTTTTAGCTGGAATGTATCGCAATCTTTGCGTCGTAGGTGATGCAGACCAATCTATTTATGGCTGGCGTGGTGCTGATATCAGAAATATCATGGATTTTGAAAAAGATTATCCAGAAGCTACAGTCATAAAATTGGAACAAAATTATCGTTCAACAAAAACTATTTTGAATGCTGCTAATATGGTTATTGAACATAATCTTGACCGTAAACCTAAAAAATTATGGACGAATAATCCTCAAGGTGAAAAAATAATTCATTATACGGCAAGTGATGAACGTGATGAAGCTAGATTTATCACAGAAGAAGCTGTAAAACAAAAAACATTATTCAATGTATCTTATGGAGATATGGCAGTATTATATCGTACAAATGCTCAATCTCGTGCATTAGAAGAAGGTTTCATGAAAGCTGGCGTTCCTTATACTATGGTTGGCGGATTGAAATTCTATGATAGAAAAGAAATTAAAGATATTTTAGCTTATCTGAGAGTTATTTATAATCCAGAAGATACAATAAGTTTAATGCGTATAATCAATGTGCCTAAGCGTTCATTAGGGGCTGTAACTATGAATAAATTAGCTGAATTTGCTGATATGTACAATATGACTTTATTTGATGCTATATCTGCTCCAGAAACGGCACCAATCACACCGAAAGCAAAACAATCTTTGGCTAATTTTGCTGAATTTATCTTAGAAATGTTGAATAATTCAGTGGTATTATCAGTTCATGATTTAATTGAACAAGTGATGCATAAATCTGGATATATTGCTGAATTGGAAAAAGAAAATACAGTCGAAAATCAGACTCGTTTAGAAAATATCAAAGAATTATTGAGTGTAGCGAAAGATTTTGAAAAGACAAATGAAGAACCAACTTTGGAAAACTTTTTAAGTACAGTGTCTTTAGTATCTGATATTGATAATGCAGATATGGAAGATGAGAGAGTTACGCTCATGACTATGCATTCAGCTAAAGGGCTAGAGTTTCCAGTAGTATTTTTAGCTGGCATGGAAGAAGGATTATTCCCACATGCTAGAACTTTGATGAATGAAACTGAAATTGAAGAAGAACGTCGTACTTGTTATGTAGGTATAACTAGAGCTGAGCGAAAATTATATATTACAAATGCAAAAGCTCGTATGATTTATGGCAAAACATTATCTTATGAACCTTCACGATTTATCAGTGAAATTCCTGCGGAATATTTAGAAGAACGTGAAGCAAAAAATAAATTTGGCTTTGGCATGGGCAGTATGAATAGCTATGGCTCAGGATATAGTCAAAGTGGTAGAAATAATTTTGGCGGAAGTATTTTAGGGAATAATAATTCTCCAGGCAGACCAAATTCACTTTTAGGTGGAGGCTTTACGCAAAAAGCTCAAACAGTTAAGCCAGCAGGTAATGTAATTCGTCCAGATTTATCCATAAAATGGAAAGTCGGTGATAAAGCTAAACATAATAAATGGGGAATTGGTACAATTGTATCTGTAAAAGGAACTGGTGAAGAAATAGAATTGAAAATAGCTTTTCCAGGTCAAGGCATAAAAGCTTTGATGCAAAAATACGCTCCTATCAGTAAAGTATAAATAAAAAGATTGCTTTAATTGTGAAATACAGTTAAAGCAATCTTTTTTATTGGGGATAATTGAAGTTTTGGGGATATATCAAATAAAGTAAATATTATCAAAATCAGTAGAAAGATACAGAGGTATCGATTTCTTCATCAGGAAGATTAGTAGCGGGAACTACTGTTTTAGGGGAATCACTAGCAAAACATAAAGAGCTAGAAAATGCTAAAAGATAAGCGAAACTAAAACCGAGAGTGAATTTTTTTTAATTTAACATAATAAAAATCTTCTTTTCTTAATTATATAGTGTGCTATTATATAAAAATTATCTTGTATTATATGATTGTGTTTAATATGATTTTAAAATACATAGCTAACTATGTAATGAATAATAGCGCAATAAAAATTTTTTGTCAATAGTTTTTATAGATATTTTAGTTTATATTGAGAGTGAAATTTTGATATAATATATATTATTATTGAGTTATTTTTTTCTTTTGAGGTGAGAGCAGTGTTAGTACCAGATACTATGCGATTAGGGCAACTAATATATGAAATAAATAAAAAAATGATAGCCAGACAAAATAATAATTTAGTCAGTTTAGGTGTAACTGTACAACAAGCATTAGTTATTGCTTATTTAGATAAATCTAAAGACAAAAAAGTTACACAAAGAATGATAGAAATTGGACTAAATAATACAAATCCAACTGTTACAAATATCATAAAAAGTATGATGAGCAAAAATTTAATATACAAAATTCAAGATAAGGTAGATAAGAGAAAGTATTATTTATATTTAACACCACTTGGCTTAAGTATTGCCTCAGAATGTGAAAAAAGAATGGAAGCAACAGATATAGCAGCTTATAAAAATTTAACAGAAGAAGAACTAAAGACGCTAAGAGTATTGTTAGAAAAAGTAGAATTTTAAGAGAAAAGACCAGTTACTTATATGGTAACTGGCCTATTTATATGTATTGTGGGTGAAATAATGGAAGATATAAAAAAGCAAATAGATGAATTAAAGAAAAAAATCTTGTATCATAATGATTTAT
>OJSC01003448.1_pt1 | contig 10474 bp, 3 predicted proteins | sample 1599361 | NCBI WGS metagenome assembly OJSC01 (sample SAMN04168656, study PRJEB22393) | human gut metagenome | biome: human gut microbiome; feature: stool | host: Homo sapiens | collected 2014-03-17 | reverse complement strand
GCTTTTGGCTTAGCAGCTGCCGCACCTCGCTCGCCGTATCGGCACTTAGAATTATACGGTATTGCCCTAATTTTGCACTTAAGGTGTATCTGAAAACAAAGAAGATGACGGATATTTCGCAAACGCAAGCAGAATTTAAGGCAAAGAGCCATAGGAATCCTTTGCGGATTCCTAGGCTTTTTAACGCAAAATCCCGCTGTGTTTGCAGAAACAGACTAATTTTTCGAATTTTTCAGATACACCCCAGGACTTTCCCCTGCTTATTTTGCAGCTTCCAGCTGTGCCACGCAGGCTTCGGCTTCGTCCAGAATGCGGCCGAACTTATCCAGGGCAGCATCCACCGGGGCGGGGGTGGTCAGGTCCACACCGGCATGGCGCAGCTCATCCAGCGGGTAAGCGCTGCCGCCCATGTGCAGGAACTCCAGGTACTTCTTAACAGCCGGTTCGCCGTTCTTCAGGATGCCCTCGGACAATGCCACGGCAGTGGAATAGCCGGTTGCATACTTATAAACATAGAACGGGCGGTAGAAGTGCGGGATGCGTGCCCACTCGTACTGTACTTCGTCATCCACAACCAGCTCCGGTCCAAAGTAGTCCACAATGAGCTTCTTGTACAGATTGTTCAGGGCGGCGGGATTCAGGGCTTCGCCGCGCTCGGCCATGGCGTGGGCATCGCGCTCAAACTCGGCAAACATCGTCTGGCGGTAGACGGTTCCCTTGAAATTTTCGAGGTACTGATTCAGCAGGGCCAGGCGGGTTGCGGGATTCTGGTTCTTTTCTGCCAGCAGGTGCTCAATGAGCAGGTTCTCGTTGACGGTGGAAGCGACCTCTGCGACAAACAGGGTATAGTCGGCATACTGGGCAGGCTGGGTATGGCGGCTGAACCAGCTGTGCATGCTGTGGCCCATCTCATGCGCAATGGTGGAAACGCTGTCCAGCGTACCGGTAAAGTTGCACATGATATAGGGGTTGGAATCATAGCTGCCGCCGGAGTAAGCGCCGCCGCTCTTGCCCTTGTTGGGGAACACATCGATCCAGCGCTCGGCAAAGCCCTTGCGAACGATGGTGCCGTACTCTTCGCCCAACGGTGCAACGGCATCCAGAACCATCTGCTTGGCCTGGTCATAGGTGTAATGGGCGCTGACGCCCTTGGTCAGCGGGGCGTACACATCATAGTAGTGCAGCTCGTCCACACCCAGGATGCGCTTGCGCAGAGCAACATAGCGGTACATATCCGGCAGGTGCTTGCGCACAGTAGCCACCAGGTTATCATAGACCTGGCCGGGCACGTTTTCCCCTGCCATGGACATGGCGCGGGAAGATTCATAATGACGAACGGAGGCTTCGGCGGCAGCGGTCTTGACAGCGCCGGAGTAAGAGGCAGCCAGCGTGTTGATGTGCTGGCGGAAGCTCTTGTAGTAGCTTTCAAAGGCATTCTTGCGCAGCACGCGGTCATTGGAGGTTTGCAGCAGGATGTAGTTGGAAGCGGTCAGCTCCACATCGTTGCCCTCGCCATCCTTGACGGAATCGAACACCATGTCGGCGTCTTCCAGGTTATCGGCAACATTTTTCGGGGTGCCGAATGCCTCACCGAAAGCAGCCAGCAGCTTTTCTTCCGGGGCGGTCAGGGTGTGAGGCTTTGCACGCAGCAGGTCTTCCAGAGCAAAACGATAGGGGGCAACCTGCTCGTCAGCCATGATGGCATCCAGGGTTTCCTGCGGCAGTGCCAGGATTTCCGGCTGAGCATAGGCGATGGTACCGACAGCCTTTACGTATTTGGCAGTAGCGCGGGCATCCATGCTCTGGGCGTCATCAGCACGGGTATCCTCGCTCAGACGCAGGCTGGTGTAGACAGCCAGGTTTTCCAGTTCACGGAACACGCCGATTTCTGCATCATAAAATTCACGAATGCTGGCAGCGTTGTTCAGCTTGCCCTCCCAGGCAGCCAAAGCTTCAATTTTAGGGTCAATGGCGGCAAAAGCCTTTTCCCATTCCGCATCGCTGGCGTACATTTTGGTCAGGTCCCACTGGTACTGCGGGTCCATCTCTTTGCGTTCTTTCAATGCTTCCGACATGGCGGATTCTCCTTTTCTATTTCTATATGGTGTCTTTCTGAGCCAGTCAGGGAAGCGTTCTCCCCTGCCCTCCATGCAGGCACCATTCATCCTGCACAAACAAACCCAGTATAAAAGTATTATACACCAAATGTTAGAAAAAACAAATCCGTTTTTATTTAAGGCAATACCGCACAATTCCCGCCTTACGGCTTAAGCACCGCTCCGGCGGCTGCGGCACGGCATCTGCGTTGCCAAAATGCTCGATAAGACATCCAGTATTATCTGCGCTTTTGGCTTGGCATCTGCCGCACCTCGCTCGCCGTATCGGCACTTAGAATTATGCGGTGTTGCCTTAACAAAAAGCCTGCGCAGAAACAGTGTTTATGTACGGTTCCTGCACAGGCTCATTTCTCTAACTTTCTTTATTTGTCATTTGCCCGGCTTTCCAGCAGGCTTCTTACTTCTCCTGCCAACGCTTCACTTTCATTTGTCGTAAAGATACAATCAGACTGCTCTTTCCCGATTCTGAAAAACACCTGATAGTCTTTATTTCCCTGAAACGTCAGCACATCCAGCTTCATGGGTTCGCTTTCCCCTGCCTGATAAGTAACCCAAAAGCGCAGCCGCAGTGGATTGGGGGTGATTTTTCCCGCCTGTTCATTGGTCACGCCATTGCGGCAGACAAGATATGCGGTTGTATTTCCCTGGTCGGAAGGCAGGTCCACCCGCTGCATATAAACACCATTTCCCATTGTTTCGCAGTGCTGCATCCATGTGGCAACCTCGGGGTAGCTCTGCCATTCCTCCTGCGGCATACTCCAGATGGCCTTGCTTTGGTAGTTTGCTGATGCCACAAAGGCAACGCTCCATAGAACGAGTGCCAGCAGCATTGCTGCTATCAGATACAACATTCTTTTGCCTGTTGATTTTGCAGCCGCCACAATACCGCTTTTCCCTATTGCTATCAAAAAGAGCACAATAATTAGAATCAGCAAGAGCAGCAGAAGCCCCACTGCCGCGCCAAGCCCAACATATTGCAGAGCAAACCACAGCAGAATTGCCGCTGCCGCAAGCAGCATCCACTTCTGCTTTGCTGTCAGGCTTTCTGCTTTTTTTGTGTTTGCTAATGTTCCCGATTTTTCCGTTCCCGTTGTCCCTTCTAAATCAGTCGCTTCCATATCCGCTGCTTCCAACGGAATTTCCAGCAGCTGCCGCAGCATAAACAGGTTAGCTGTGCCAGGCAGTGCTTTTCCTGTCTCCCACCTTGCCACAGCCTGCCGTGTTACCCCCAGCTGCTCTGCCAGCATTTCCTGGGTCATGCCTTTTTCTTTCCGGGCGGATGCAATTTTCTCTCCCAATGTCATGGTGCTATCCCCCTTTCTTTGGGGCCAGCATAGCACAGCTGTACTACTATTTTCAAGCAACTTTGTATCACTTTTCTGCCACTTTTCCGCAATAAGCAGTTTCATTCCCCGCAAAGCAGCATAAAAAATCCCCCACAGTACCCTTTCCGTTCGCAGTTGCCCGTGCGGAGAATGCTGTGGGGGATGTTATGTTTTATTGTCAGGCTAAGCTTATCAGATAAGAAAAGTCTTACTTTTCAGCGTGGTCGTAAGCGCTGCCTTCGGCATCGCGGATTTCCTCGGCGCGAGCCAGCTCTTCTTCAACCTCCGGCAAACCGGTTCCGGCGGGGATCAGCTTACCGATGATGACGTTCTCCTTCAGACCAGCCAGCGGGTCAACCTTGCCCTTGATGGCGGCTTCGGTCAGAACGCGGGTGGTTTCCTGGAAGGATGCAGCGGACAGGAAGCTGTCGGTTGCCAAGCTGGACTTGGTGATACCAAGCAGGATCTGACTGGCCTGGACCAGCTTCAGGTCGGTTTCGCCTGCATCAATGCGTTCCTGAATCTTCTCGTTCTCGATCATCACATCGCGGCGGTTGACAACGCTGCCCATGATGAACTCGCTGGAACCTGCATCGTCAATGCGAACCTTACGCATCATCTGGCGGACGATAACTTCGATATGCTTATCGTTGATTTCAACGCCCTGCAGACGGTAAACCTTCTGGACTTCGCTGATCAGGTAGTTCTGGGTAGCAATGCGGCCCTTGACAGCCAGGATATCCTGCGGATAAGCATGGCCTTCGGTCAACAGTGCGCCCTTGACGAGCACATCGCCCTCCATCACCTTCAGGCGGTGGCCGAACGGGATCAGGTAGCTCTTGGTAACCGGTGCGCCGTTATCGTCAACACCGGTCACTTCAACGTGGCGGCTCTTCTTGGTATCGTCAATATGGACGGTACCGGCGATCTCGGACATGATAGCCATTGCCTTCGGGCGGCGGCTCTCGAACAGTTCTTCAACACGCGGAAGACCCTGAGTAATATCTTCAGCAGATGCGATACCGCCGGTATGGAAGGTACGCATGGTCAGCTGAGTACCGGGCTCGCCGATGGACTGTGCCGCAATGATACCGACAGATTCACCGACCTTAACGCACTGGCCGTTGGACATGTTGGAGCCGTAGCAGCGGGCACAGACGCCAACGTGAGCACGGCAGGTCATCACGCTGCGGATCTCCAGCTCGGTAATACCGGCAGCTTTGATCTTTTCAGCGTCGAACATATCCATCATCTTGTCCTTGGACACAATGAGTTCGCCGGTCTTGGGATCCATCACGTCATGCAGAGCATAACGGCCAATCAGACGCTCGGAGAAGCTTTCGATGGTAGCGTTGCCTTCGCTGATCTCGCTGACGAGGATACCCTCGGTAGCGTGGCAGTCTTCCTCGCGGATGATGACTTCCTGAGAAACGTCAACCAGACGGCGGGTCAGGTAGCCAGAGTCAGCAGTACGCAGTGCGGTATCGGTCAAACCTTTACGAGCGCCTCGAGAAGAGATGAAGTACTCCAAGATGTTCAGGCCTTCGCGGTAGTTTGCACGGATAGGCATTTCCAGGGTTTTACCTGCGGTGTTAGCCAGCAGGCCGCGCATGCCGGCCAGCTGCTTGATCTGGTCCATAGAACCACGAGCACCAGAGTCGGACATCATATAGATGGGGTTGCGCTGGTGGTGGGTCTTCAGGTTGGTAGACAGAGCGTTGGAAACTTCCTCGGTAGCTGCCTGCCAGATCTCAACGGTGTTCTTATAGCGCTCTTCATCAGAGATAAGACCACGGTTGAAGTTCTTCATGACCTTTTCAACCTTCTTGTCAGCCGCAGCCAGGATCGCCGGCTTCTCTTCGGGGATGATAGCGTCAGGCACGGCAACGGTGATGGCGGAAAGGGTGGAATACTTATAGCCCTGTGCCTTGATGTGGTCCAGCATGATAGCGCAGCGCTTGGTGCCATGCTTTGTCAGGCAGCGGCTGATGATGTCGGGCAGCTTCTTCTTGGTGACCTGGAAATCGACTTCGTAATCGAACTTATGTTCGGGGTCGGTGCGATCCACATAGCCCAGATCCTGCGGGATGGGGGTGTTGAAGATGATCTTGCCGACAGTGGTGGTGACAAGGGCGGTTTCGGGGCCGTTGCCAAAGTCCATGGTGCGGCGCACCTTAACGGGAGCCTGCAGGGTGACGATATGCTCGGCGTAAGCCATCAGGGCTTCGTCCTCATCGCGGAACACCTTGTCGTGGCCGGGGTCTTCGGGGTTGACCATGGTCAGGTAGTAAGAGCCCAGGATCATATCCTGCGTGGGCACGGTGACGGGTTCGCCGTCAGACGGCTTCAGCAGGTTGCCGGAAGCCAGCATCAGCATCTTGGCTTCGCGCTGTGCTTCGGTGGACAGCGGCAGATGGACAGCCATCTGGTCGCCGTCGAAGTCAGCGTTGAAGGGGGTGCAGACCAGCGGGTGCAGCTTGATGGCGTGGCCTTCGACCAGAACGGGCTCAAATGCCTGAATGCCCAGGCGGTGCAGGGTAGGTGCACGGTTCAGCAGAACAGGATGGCCCTTGATGACGGTTTCGAGAGAGTCCCACACCTCGGTGGAAGCACGCTCGACCTTTTTGCGGGCAGCCTTGATGTTGGAGGCAATGCCCTTCTGGACCAGGTCCTTCATAACGAAGGGCTTGAACAGCTCCAAAGCCATCTCTTTGGGCAGACCGCACTGGTACATCTTCAGCTCAGGGCCGACAACGATAACGGAACGGCCGGAGTAGTCAACACGTTTGCCCAGCAGGTTCTGGCGGAAGCGGCCCTGCTTGCCCTTCAGCATATCGGAAAGGCTCTTGAGGGCGCGGTTGTTGGGGCCAGTGACCGGGCGGCCGCGGCGGCCGTTATCGATCAGGGCGTCAACTGCTTCCTGCAGCATGCGCTTTTCGTTGCGCACGATGATGTCGGGAGCACCCAGCTCCAGCAGGCGCTTCAGACGGTTGTTGCGGTTGATCACGCGACGGTACAGATCGTTCAGGTCGGAGGTCGCAAAGCGGCCGCCGTCCAGCTGGACCATGGGGCGGATATCCGGCGGAATGACCGGAACAACGTTCAGGATCATCCACTCCGGGCGCTGGCCGGACAGGCGGAATGCATCAACGCACTCCAGGCGTTTCAACAGGCGGACGCGCTTCTGGCCGGTAGCCTTTTCCAGTTCCTCATGCAGCTCTGCGGACAGAGCTTCCAGGTCGATCTCAGCCAGCAGCTTCTGGACGGCTTCGGCGCCCATGCCAGCTTCAAAGGTATCCTCGTACTTTTCCCGCATCTCCTTGTACTCGCGTTCGGTCAGGAGCTGCTTTTTCTCCAACGGAGTAAAGCCGGGATCGGTAACGATATAGTTTGCAAAGTAGAGCACCTTGTCCAGCTGGCGGGGGCCGATGTCCAGCATCAGGCCAATGCGGCTGGGAATGCCCTTGAAATACCAGATGTGCGAAACGGGTGCAGCCAGCTCAATGTGGCCCATGCGCTCGCGGCGGACCTTAGCGCGGGTAACTTCGACACCGCACTTATCGCAGATCTTGCCCTTATAGCGGATGCGCTTATACTTGCCGCAGTGGCATTCCCAGTCCTTGGTAGGTCCAAAAATGCGCTCGCAGTACAGGCCGTCGCGCTCCGGCTTCAGGGTGCGGTAATTGATGGTTTCGGGCTTGGTGACCTCGCCGTAGCTCCAGGCGCGGATCTGGTCCGGGGAGGCAAGGCCGATCTTAATCGAATCGAATTCTTTATTTTCCATTCAGCGAACCCTCTCAAATTCAATATGACACACGATGCAATTCGATCAATCGTCGAAGGAATCAGACTCGATGGCGGCGAGGTCGTCAGCCGTGGGGCCGGCATCCTCATCCAGATCATCGTCAAAGCCTTCGTCGGCGTCCTTGACGCTGTAATCGTCCTGCAGCTCACTCTCGACCATGACGTTATCGCCCAAGTCGTAGTCATTGTTCTCAAAGCTGCTGTCATCGTCGTCAAACTCCTGACGCATGTCAACGGCGTTGCCTTCCTTATCCTGCACAACAATATCCAGGCCAAGGCTCTGCAGCTCTTTGAGCATAACGCGGAAGCTCTCGGGGATACCGGGGCGCGGGATCGGCTCGCCCTTGACGATGGCCTCGTAGGTCTTGACACGGCCCACGACGTCGTCGGACTTGATGGTCAGGATCTCCTGCAGGGTGTAGGCGGCGCCGTAGGCTTCCAGCGCCCAGACTTCCATCTCGCCGAAGCGCTGGCCGCCGAACTGCGCCTTGCCGCCCAGAGGCTGCTGGGTGACCATGGAGTAGGGGCCGGTGGAACGGGCATGAATCTTATCGTCGACCAGGTGATGCAGCTTCAGGTAGTACATATAGCCTACCGTGACCTTGCTGGGGAACTGTTCACCGGTACGGCCATCATACAGGGTGGTCTTGCCGTCGTCGGTCAGATCGATCTTGGAGAAGTCGATGACATGGCCTTTCTCGCCCATCAGGCGGTCCAGGTGGGTCGGGTACTCGGGCGCGTTTTCGCCGTGCCACTTCTCGCGGGCCTCGGCGAAGCAGTCGCGCAGGTCGGACTCGTGCGCACCGTCAAAGACGGGGGTCTGGACCTTCCAGCCCAGTGCCTTGGCAACGTAGCCCAGGTTGACCTCCAGGACCTGACCGATGTTCATACGGGAGGGAACGCCCAGGGGGTTCAGCACGATGTCCAGCGGGGTGCCGTCGGGCAGGAAGGGCATATCCTCCTGCGGCAGAATGCGGGAAACAACACCCTTGTTGCCGTGACGGCCTGCCATCTTATCGCCAACGCTGATCTTACGCTTCTGGGCGATATAGACGCGCACGCAGGTGCGCACGCCGGGCTGCAGCTCGTCAGAGTTTTCGGGGGTAAAGACCTTAACATCCACAACAATGCCGTAAGCACCGTGGGGAACGCGCAGGGAGGTATCACGTACTTCCCGTGCCTTTTCGCCAAAGATGGCGCGCAGCAGGCGCTCTTCGGCGGTCAGTTCGGTTTCACCCTTCGGGGTAACCTTACCAACCAGAATATCGCCGGTCTTGACTTCGGCGCCGATGCGGATAATGCCGCGCTCGTCCAGATCCTTCAGGGAATCATCGCCGACGTTGGGGATATCACGGGTCACCTCTTCAGGTCCCAGCTTGGTATCGCGGGCTTCGCTCTCGTACTCCTCAATATGGATAGAGGTGTAGATATCCTCGCGGACCAGCTTTTCGTTCAGCAGAACAGCGTCCTCATAGTTGTAGCCTTCCCAGGTCATGAAGCCGATCAGAGCGTTCTTGCCCAGAGAGATCTCGCCGTCCTTGGTGGCGGGGCCGTCAGCCAGAACGTCGCCCTTCTTGACAACATCGCCCACATAGACGGCGGGGCGCTGGTTGACGCAGGTTCCCTGGTTGGAGCGCATAAACTTAATCAATTCATAGGTATCGGCGGAGCCATCTTCCAGACGGACAACGATCTTATCTGCGTCAACGCTTTCAACGGTGCCGTCATGGGCAGCCAGCACGCAGACACCGGAGTCGGTAGCAGCCTTGTATTCCATGCCGGTAGCAACCAGAGAGCGCTGGGTAACCATCAGAGGCACAGCCTGACGCTGCATGTTGGAGCCCATCAGAGCACGGTTACAGTCATCGTTTTCCAGGAAGGGAATGCAGGCGGTAGCCACAGAAACCATCATTCGCGGAGAGACATCCATGAAATCGACCTGTTCACGGGCAAATTCCTGAATGTCGTTGCGATGACGGCCGGAAACGCGGGGACGGACAAAACAGTTGTTCTCGTCCAGCGGTTCGTTGGCCTGTGCCACGATGTATTCATCTTCAACGTCGGCGGGCATATAAACAACTTCATCGGTAACAACGCCGGTTCCTTTATCCACGCGGCGGTAAGGTGCCTCAATGAAGCCGTACTTGTTGATCTTGGCGAAAGATGCCAGATAGGAGATCAGACCGATGTTGGAACCTTCGGGCGTCTCAATCGGGCACAGACGGCCATAGTGGGTATAATGAACGTCGCGGACTTCGAAGCCTGCGCGGTCACGGGACAGACCGCCGGGGCCCAAAGCAGACAGACGGCGCTTATGGGTCAGCTCAGCCAGCGGGTTGTTCTGGTCCATGAACTGAGACAGTGGGCTGGAACCGATGAACTCACGGATGGCAGCCACGACCGGGCGGATGTTGACCAGGCTCTGCGGGGTGATCTCGCCGGATTCCTGGTTCTGCAGGGTCATGCGCTCGCGCACAACGCGCTCCATACGGGCAAAGCCGATGCGGAACTGGTTCTGCAGCAATTCGCCAACGCTGCGCACGCGGCGGTTGCCCAAGTGGTCGATTTCATCGGTCACGCCGATGCCATGGTCAAGGCCCAGCAGGTAGTTGACGGAAGCAAAGATATCGTCAACGGTAACGGTGCGGCTGATGAGCTTATCATGATTCTTGGTCAGCAGTTCTTTCTGCTCTTCCGGATCGGAGGTAGCATCCAGAATCTTACGGATTTCGGCGAAGGAAGCGCGCTCGTTGATGCCGCATTCCTTCACGTCAAAGCTGAAGAAACTCTGGGCATCGACACAGCCGTTGGAGAACACGATCACATTGACCGGATCCTGGCCCTTGCGCTCCACGATAACAGTAACGCGGGAAACACCGGCGTTATCAATTTCAACAGCCTTTTCGTGGTTGATGCGCTCGCCCTTAGCGGCCAGCAGTTCGCCGGTCAGCGGGGCAATGATGTCCTCGGCAGTCTTATAGCCCGCAATACGGCGGGACAGGCACAGCTTGTTGTTCATCTTGAAGCGGCCAAAACGAGCCAGGTCGTAACGGCGCGGATCAAAGAACAGCAGGTTGATGTGGCTGCGGGAGCTTTCCACCGTCGGCGGCTCGCCGGGGCGCAGCTTGCGGTAGCACTCCAGCAGGGCTTCCTCTGTGGAATGGGTGATATCCTTTTCCAGGGTGGCGTTGATTTTGGGTTCAGAATCGCCGAAGTACTGGCGGATCT
>OJSC01003444.1_pt1 | contig 10494 bp, 7 predicted proteins | sample 1599361 | NCBI WGS metagenome assembly OJSC01 (sample SAMN04168656, study PRJEB22393) | human gut metagenome | biome: human gut microbiome; feature: stool | host: Homo sapiens | collected 2014-03-17 | reverse complement strand
ACAAGGCGGAGATGATCAAGAAGATCGCCGACCTTATCAACGAAAAGAAGATCGACGGCATTTCCTATATCAACGACGAGTCCGACCGTGACGGCCTGCGGATCATCATTATCCTCAAACACGATGCCGTGGCGAGCGTCGTGCTCAACACCCTTTATAAGAATACGCCGCTGCAAACCTCGTTTGCAGTGAACAATATCGCGCTTGTGAACGGCCGTCCGCAGCTGTTGCCGATGCGCGATCTGGTCATGCACTTCGTCAACCACCGCCACGACGTGGTGGTGCGCCGCACGCGCTACGACCTGCGCAAGGCCGAGGAGCGCCTGCATATCGTGCTGGGTCTCTTGATCGCACAGGACAACATCGACGAGATCGTGCACATCATCCGCTCGTCGCAGACGCCCGACGCTGCCAAGCAGGCGATGATCGAGCGTTTCGAGTTGAGCGACATCCAGGCTTCGGCCATCATCGAGATGCGCCTGCGCGCCCTGACGGGGTTGGAGTACGGCAAACTGACCGCCGAGCGCGACGATCTTACCAAGCTGATCGCCCACCTGAAGGACGTGCTGGAGAATGTCGGCATGCAGATGCAGATCGTCAAGGACGAACTGCTCGAAATCAAGGAGAAATACGGCGACGAGCGCCGTTCGGAGATCGTCTATGCCTCCGAGGAGTTCAACCCCGAGGATTTCTATGCCGACGACGACATGGTCATCACCATCTCGCACATGGGCTACATCAAGCGCACCCCGCTGGCCGAATACCGCACGCAGAACCGCGGCGGCGTCGGCGCCAAGGGCAGTGCCACGCGCGACGAGGACTTCATCGAGCATATCTACGTGGCTTCGATGCACAATACGATGCTTTTCTTCACGGAGAAGGGGCGCTGCTACTGGCTCAAGGTCTACGAGATCCCCGAGGGCGCACGCTCCTCGAAGGGACGCGCCATCCAGAACGTCATCCAGATCGAACCCGACGACAAGGTTCGCGCCTATATCAACGTCAAGCGCCTGAACGACGCCGAGTATGTGAACAACAACTTCATCATCATGTGTACCAAGGACGGTACGATCAAGAAGACGAAGCTCGAAGCCTACTCGCGCCCGCGCCAGAACGGCGTGAACGCCATCGTCATCCGCGAGGGCGACCAGCTGATCGAGGCTAAGCTCACCAGCGGCAACGCCGAAGTGATGATTGCGGCCCGCGAAGGCAAGGCCATCCGCTTCAACGAGTCGACGGTGCGCCCGATCGGGCGTGTCGGTGCGGGTGTGCGCGGCATCTCGATCGAGGAGTCCGACGAGGTGATCGGCATGATCTGTGTGGAACCCGATTCGACGCAGGACGTGCTGGTGCTGAGCGAAAACGGTTACGGCAAGCGTACCGACCTCGACGAATACCGCATCACCAACCGCGGCGGTAAGGGTGTGAAGACGATCAACGTGACGGAGAAAACCGGCAAACTTATCTCCATACAGGCCGTTACGGACGACAACGACCTGATGATTATCAACCGTTCGGGACTTACCATACGTACGGCCGTGTCGCAGATCCGCCTGGCGGGTCGTGCCACGCAGGGCGTGCGTATCATCAACCTGCGCGACGGCGATGCCATTGCCTCGGTGATGGCCGTGCCTGCTGCCGGCGATGAAGAAGAAGTACAGTCCGCGGAGGCTGCTGAAAACGGGGCCGCAACGCCCGAAGCAGGACAGCCGGCCGAGGAATAGATGAAATGAATTTGAAAACTTTAAATTAAATTTTGTTATGAAGAAAACATTTTTGACGGCTTTCGCGGCGCTGCTCGTGGCTATCCCTGCCGTGCAGGCGCAGAAAGTCAACAAGAGCGGGCTCCTCACCAAGATCGAGAAGAGCGACGCCGACATCGCCGACGCGAAGAAGAACGCCAAGGCCTCCACGTGGATCAACCGGGGCAAAGCATTGTACGAGGCTGCCGTGGAACCGACGAAGAGCCTCTTCGTCAACATGGACGCCGCGATGCTGAAACTGGCCGTGGGTGAACCCTCGGCTACCAAGCAGGTGACGCTTCTCAACGTTCCCTACGAAGCGTGGGAGTACCCCTATTTCATCGCCTACATCAAGGACGGCAAGGTCGTTACCTGGACGCAGACCGACTGGGTGCTGAAAGAGGCTCCCGCCATGGCCATCGAGGCTTACAACAAGGCTTACGAGATCGATCCCAAGAGCGCTGCGAAGGCGAAGGACGGGTTGCAGCAGATCAGCGATTTCTGTTCGCAGGTCGGTAACACGGGTATCGACACGGGCGAGTACGTCGCCGCTGCCGATGCCTATGCCACGGCTTTCCAGGCACAGTCGAGCCCCGCTTACGGCGCAGCCGCAGATCCCGCGCTGCTCTACTATGCCGGTTACCTGCGCACAGTGGACGGTTCGGCGCACCCCTCGTCGTTCGGACAGGGTGCCGAGTACCTCAAGAAGGCGATCGACCTGGGGTATACCGACGAGGAGGGTAACATCTACTACTACCTCTTCCACTGCTATTACGGTCTAAAGAACGTCAGCCAGGACAACGTCATGCTGGCCAAGGACGCCCTGATCACGGGTATCGGGAAATTCCCGAAGAACGAGCGTATCCTCGACGGCCTGATGCAGCTTTACACGGCCGAAGAGGGCGTGGGCGACCCTGCCGACCTGGTAACGCTGATCGACTCGGCCATTGCCGACAACCCCGAGAACGTAGACCTCTGGTTCGGCCGCGGCCGTATCTTCTATGCGCTGAAAAACTACGACGAGAGCATCGCATCGTTCAAGAAGGTCGTGGAGCTGAAGCCCGACCTGTTCGAAGGCAATTATTACCTGGGCGTGTTCTACACGATCAAGGCCGACGAGATGAACAAGGTGATGAACGAGAAGCAGTACAGCAGCCAGACTGCCTACGATACCGACCTGAAGGAGGTGAATGCGGTCTATATGGAGGCGGTGCCCTGGTTCGAGAAGGCATACGAGATGAAGAAGGACGACGTCAATACGCTCGACTTCCTCAAGTCGATCTGCTTCCGCCTGCGCGACGAGGAGGGTATGATGGACAAGTACAACAAGTACAATACCCTGCTCAAAGAAGCCAAAGGCGAAGAGTAATCCCCTGCGGGGGCGGCGCTGCCGCCCTGTGCTTACAGGAATCCCGGCTCCGCGTTTCGGAGCCGGGATTTTTCATGCGCCGATGCGCCTGTCGTGATGTCCGTGCCGTCGAATTCGTAGGGTAATATCCGTGCGAGACGTCCGTGCAAATCCTGTGCGGCATCCGTGCGAAATGCCTGTGCTGTTGTGCCGATCTCCGGGCATTCTGCCTGTGGCGCGACCCGCGCTTCAAGATTCCGGGATGCCGAACCCCAACTGCCGGAGCATACCTTCGTGGTCGAGGCAAAAGCGTTTCATCAGCAGGTAATGCGGCGTCTGCTCCAGTTCGGTGAGTTGCAGCCCGTTGTCCGCGATCTCGTAGATGTCGGCGCCGGGGTAGGCCATGACGATAGGCGAGTGGGTGCTGACGATGAACTGCGACCCGCTTTCCACGAGCTGTTTTATCCGGCACAGCATATACATCTGCCGCGACGGCGAGAGGGCGGCCTCGGGCTCGTCGAAGATATAGAGCCCGTTCCCGCGGAGCCTGTGTTCGAGCAGGCTCAGGAAACTTTCGCCGTGCGACTGCCTGTGGAGCGACTTGTCGCCGTAATAGCGGTGTATGCCGTCGGCTATCTGGTCGATCTCGGTGGCGACGTTGTAGAAGCTCTCGGCACGCAGGAAATAGCCGTCGCGCGGCTTCAACCCGCGTCCGAGCACGAGGTTCCCGTATAGCGGGGAATGAGTCTCGCGCGTTGCGAACCGAAAGTTCTTCGACCCGCCCTCGGCATTGAATCCCGCCTTTACGGCGATGGCTTCCAGCAGCGTCGATTTGCCCATGCCGTTCTCGCCCACGATGAACGTCACCGGGCGGCGGAACCGCAACCCGCTGAACCCCGCCAGCGCGGGCACCGTATAGGGGTATTCGTGCGGCAAATCTCCGGCCTCTTTCAGTCGGATATATTTGATATAGAGTGCGTTTTCGGATAAGATCATGGCGGGTTTTTGGGGGGTTCCGTTCCGCTAATTTAGTGATTATCCCCGGATATGCGGCCTGTTATCGCAGGAAACCTTCCTGATTCCGGACGTTGCCTCTCCCGGGCCGTTCCGGCCTCTCCCTGCCCGGGGATTCACCGCCCCTTCCTTATGCGCCGGCTTTGCGGTAGATTGTCCGCAGGCTGTGCGTCATGAAGTATTGCAGCACGCCGCGCAGGAACATGTACAGCGTGAAGGCGAGCCACAGGGCGTTGTTGCCTATGAGCGTATGCCCGATATAGAAGATGCCGAAATAGGCTGCCGTAGCCCAAAACATCGAGTTGCGCATGACGCGCGTCTGCGTAGCGCCCACCATGATGCCGTCCATGATGAAGGGCATGGCGCTGGCTACGGGGATCAGGATGATCCATACGATATACCGTCCGGCGACCTCCACGATCGTCGCGGCGTTTGCGGCCGAATCGTCGATGAACAGCCCCACCAGGTCGCGCCACCAGACGATGTAGATTCCCACGAACAGTACCGACACGGCCGTGCCCCATGCGATGCAGCGCCGCAGGCAGTCGCGCAGCGCCTTTACGTCCCGGGCGCCGATGAACCGTCCGGTCAGCGCTTCGGCGGCATATGCGAAGCCGTCGTTCATGTACGAGAAGAGCGTGAAGAGCTGCAACAGCAGGGTGTTCACGGCCAGCAGCACCGGGTCTTCCATGCGGGCCGAAGCCCCCGTGAAGAAGGTGTAGACCGCCACGATGCAGAGCGTACGCAGCATGATGTCGCGGTTGACGATGAAGAAGGTTTTGAGCGGTTTCATGTCGAATACCTCGGCCCAGTCGATGCCCGTCAGCACCTTGCGGTAGCGCAGCATGAGCAGCAGCAGCGAAAGTCCCACGCCCGTCCACTGTGCGATCACCGAGGCGTAGGCGATGCCGACGATCCCCATGTCCATGCCGAAGGCGAACCAAAGGCTGCACAGCACATGCACCGCGTTGACCGAAATAGCCGTGAACATCGGTATCATGGCATTCTGCATACCCGTGAACCAGCCGTTGAACCCGAACAGGAGGATGCCAGCCGGTACGGCCCAGATGCGGGCGTAGAAATATTCGCGCGTCATTTCGTTGCCGTTCAGTCCCCACAGGGCCAGCTCGCCCAGCGGGTATTGCAGGGCGAGCATCAGCAATCCCATGCCCGCCGCCACGACCATCGCCCTTACGAGCATGTTGGTGCATTCGCGGAAATTCCCGGCGCCGAACGCCTGTGCCGTGAGTCCGCTGGTTCCCATGCGCACGAACGAGCAGTTCCAGTAGATGAAGTTGAAGATCGACACCCCGATGGCCAGTGCGCCGATCGTCGCCGCCGAATCCGCGCCCCAGTGCCCGGCGATGGCCGTCGACACGATTCCCATCAGCGGTACGGTGATGTTCGAAACGATATTCGGGAGCGCGATGCGCAGTATTTCGCGGTTCATGTTCATAGGTGCGGGGCGGGGATGTCCGGCAACCCCTGCCGGACGTCGTTTACGGGTGCAAAGATAAGGCAAAAGCGGCGAATTTGTAACGGCCCCTGTCTTTTATCGCCAAATCGGGTCTGCAATATGCCGTAATCCGGAAAAATGGATTACCTTTGCCCCACAAACTCATTCAAATACGTATGAAAGACAACAAAAACGACTCGACCACGGTACTTTCGCGTTTCGGACGCGACAAGCGCCAGCGTACCGTGACTGCTACGGCGGAGCGTGTCGAGCGTCGCCCGCGTTTACAGCGTGATGCTGCCGATTCGGAGCAACCGTCCAGCGAGGGGCCCCGTGGGCGGGCCTCCTACAATCCCCATTTCACGGCGGACAATCGCCCTGCATTCGACAAACCGCGCCGCCAGTTCGGCGACAAACCGGCTTACGGCGAGCGTAAGTCCGGCGATAAACCCCGCTATGAGCACCGCGACGGCGACAAACCGCGCCGCCAGTACGGTGACAAGCCCGCCTATGGCGAGCGCAAATTCGGCGACAAACCCCGCTACGAGCACCGCGACGGCGACAAGCCGCGCCGCCAATATGGCGACAAGCCCGCCTACGGTGAACGTAAGTTCGGGGATAAGAAATACGGCGACCGTAAATTCGGCGACAAACCCTATAAGCCGGGGCCGAGGAAGCACGACGACAAACCGGCGTCCTACCCGAAATTCACGCCCGAAAAGCAGGTCGGCGAAATGCGCCTGAACCGTTTTCTCGCGCAGTCGGGCCTCTGCTCGCGCCGCGAGGCCGACGATTTCATCACTGCGGGCCTCGTTACGGTCAACGGCCAGATCGTCACCCAGCTGGGCACCAAGGTGCTTCCCACCGACGAGGTGAAATTCAACGACAGCCGTGTGCAGGGCGAAAAGAAGGTCTATCTGGTGCTCAACAAGCCCAAGGGCTATGTGACTTCGCTCGACGATCCGCATGCGGGCAAAACCGTCATGGAGCTGGTGCAGGGCGCCTGCACGGAACGCATCTACCCGGTGGGGCGTCTCGACAAGAACAGTCTCGGACTGCTGCTGTTCACCAACGACGGCGATTTGACCAAGCAGCTCACCCATCCGGCCTTCCGGAAGAAGAAAATCTATCAGGTGTCGCTCGACAAACCCCTGACGCGCGCCGACATGGACCGCATCGCCGAGGGCATTACGCTCGAAGACGGCGAGATTTTCGCCGATGAGATTTCCTATGTCAAGGACAACAAGCAGGAGGTCGGCATCGAGATCCATTCGGGCCGCAACCGCATCGTGCGCCGTATTTTCGAGTTCCTCGGCTATACCGTCACCAAGCTCGACCGCGTCTACTATGCGGGTCTGACGAAAAAGAACCTCAAGCGCGGTGCATGGCGTTTCCTCTCCCGCGAGGAGGTCGAACGGCTCAAGTCCGGCCAGTACGAATAATGAAAAAGGGTGATTCCTTACGAATCACCCTTTTTCAATTAATGCGTATCTCGGTACCAGCTCGTCTGCTTGTTCTCTTCGGTGTATTTGTCCGATGGTTCGCTGAACGACACTCCCGAATAGTAGGCGACGGGGTTCATCCGGCCGTTATATGCCGAGTAGAATTCCGGCGTATTGAGCCGTGCAGCTTTTGGGAACGCCTTGTCCAACTGCACTTTGAACTCCTCTTTCAGCCCAGCGTCGCTGCAGGCCAGTTCGACCCAGTGTCCCAGATCGTAGAATATGTGCGAAGACATTCCCTCGTAGCTTTGCAGCTCTTCCGCATAGGTCTTTTGGGGCGCGGCGTTGATATGCCGCATGATCTCCTTCATACCTTCCATTTCCGCCATCACGGCCAGCGAAATGCAGCCCGATTTGGTCGTTGCATCGTTCATGTAGAAGTTCCAGAACGCTTCGCATACCTTTGTCAGGTTGTATTCTTTGCCACCGTCGGTGAAGAACCACGGCATCGCCCGCTCATAGGGGAATCCTTGTGCCATGATTTCGCAGGGCGCGGCAATTACGTAGTCCGTGCATTCGCGCAGGTCGTACAGCGTCTCTATATTGGCCATAAAGCAGGCATCGAAAAGCAGGTAGTCGGGTCTGTAATTTTGGGCCTTGACCGCCGCCGCGAAATTCGTAATGTCGATCGACCGCCCCGTGTCGCCGAACGAACGGGTTAGCAGTGCCCCTGGCATCGGAATCCATAAATCCTCCAGCTCATTCGTCATCCGGGCCGAGTAGCTGAGTGCCCCATGATCCGCGGGCACCCACGCCTTGCCGTGACAACCGACGATGATCCCGTAATGCTGCGCAGGGGCGAGCGCTGCCACGTCGCTCAGCATGCGCTGTACGCATGCGGGATCGGCCGCCGCGAAATCGTCGTAACTTTTCAGCAGCGTGAATGCGGCCGCCTGCTTTTCGGCGTTGAAATACGCTTCGTACATTTCGGCCTGTGAGTGCGTATTGGGCTGGTAGCAGACTAATATGCGGCCGTCGCCCGGAACATTTGCGTCGACAGCTTTCAATACACCGTCGATATTTTGTTTGTAGAAATTCAGCAAATCCCGCCCCGGCATGTAGAGCAGCATGGTCTGCGTCGCAGTCGCCGGGCTTTGCGATACGGTGACGCTACACTGCGCACCTCCTGCGGTCAGGTTCAGCATCACTGTCCCTAACTTGATGCGGCTGTGGCCTGTATTGTCGTCCTGTGCCCTCACCGTTACCGTCGTCTCCCCGCGGCCGCCTCGGGTGGGGGAGACGTCGAACCCGCCGCCCGTCGTGGTGAGCGACCACGCTTCGGTCGACGACACCGTGAATGCCGCCTCCGAACCCGCCGTGCTGCGCAGTACCACTTCGTCCTGCGTCGTGGTCAGCCCTGCGCGTTCCTCTGTTTTTTCGCACCCGGCGAGCAGCGTCACTGCCAGCAGCAGCCACAGCGTGCGCCGGATTATTTGTAGGTACGGGGTTTCAGGTTGTTGAATTGCCATGTGCGGTCACGTTTATAGGTATATCCTTCGGGCTTGTTCCAGTATACGCGGCCGAAGTCGTAATAGAGCCCTTTGCGTTTCTTGTCGCCGACCATCCGGGGCGCCGTGAAGGGGATGAATTCCACCGTACGGCTGATGATGCGGCTCTTGCCGTAGGTGTAACCCTCCGATGCCATCACGTCGAGCGCATGGTCGAACATCAGGATATGGCGCGGGGTCTTCTGCGTGAGGGCATCTCCCGAATCCTCGATCGCGCGGAGCACCCCCTTCACCTTGTTGTAATACATCTTCTCCTGCAGCTTGTTGCCCAGCGCCCCGTGGGCATAGGCCATCAGGTTCAGGATCTTGGGGCTGAACGGGTCGCGGGCGAGCGCATCTTCGCCCACGTAGAGCATCGCGTCGAGCGTTTCGGCCAGCGGGTTGTCGGGATCGAGCCCCGATGCCAGCATCAGCAGCTTGTCCAGGTCGGGGTTCGCCTCCATCGGTTTGTAGCTCTCCTGGTGGGCGTAGCCGTAGTAGAGGTAGTGGTAATCCTCGTCGGTGAGCGTCTCGTCGCCCGCGTTGTAGCGCATCATCAGCGATGTGTAGTAGAACGGCGAATCGGGGTCGGACGTCTTGGCGACGATGTCCTCCTCGACGGGGACTTTCGCCGCGGCCAGCGCCGGGAGCAGGAGCAATGTCAGCAGTAAATTTTTCATATTCGTATTTTAGGCACTAACGCTCAAATCAGCGCAAATCGTATTCCGCGATCAGTTTGCGGAACTTTTCGCGCAGCGCCTCCGAACCTTCGACGAGCGGCAGCCGCATCGTCGGGCCGATTATGCCCATTTCGGCCAGTGCGCACTTCACCCCCACGGGGTTGCCCTCTTCGAACAGGGCGTGCACCGCTTCGTCGAGGCATTCGTATGCCTTTTCCGCACGGTCGAACTCCCCGGCCTTGGCGTAGTTCACACACTCCATGAACCGCTTGGGAAAAGCGTTCGCGGCCACCGAGATCACGCCGTCGCCGCCGCGGCGCATCAGCTCGAGCGTCATGCCGTCGTCGCCCGACAGCACGATGAACCCTTCGGGGCGCCGGTCGAGGATGTGCTGCATCTGTTCGATGTCGCCCGATGCCTCCTTGATGCCGATCACGTTCTTCATCCCGCGAGCCAGTCGCAGCGTCGTCTCGGCCGTCATGTTGACGCCCGAGCGTCCCGGGATGTTGTAGAGGATCACCGGCAGCGGCGAGTGCTCCGACACGGTGCGGAAATGCTGGTACAAGCCCTCCTGCGAGGGCTTGTTGTAGTAGGGCGTAACGCTCAGGATGGCGTCGGCGCCCCGCAGGTCGAATTCGCGCAGCTGATCCAGTACCTCCGACGTCGAGTTGCCGCCGCAGCCCATTACCAGCGGTACGCGTCCCGCGATGTGGTTGGTGATGAACATGGCTATCACGGCGCGTTCGGGCATGTAGAGCGTCGGCGTCTCGGCCGTGGTGCCCAGCGCCACGATGTAGTCCACGCCGCCTTCGATCACATAGTCGATCATGCGTGCCAGCGCCTGATAGTCGACTTTTCCTTCGGGTGTAAAGGGGGTTATCATGGCGGCCCCCACGCCGCAGAGCTTGTGTCGTATCATATGATTCTGTTTGGCATTATGTAGTTTTTTATGCGTATTCCTTTTCCGCGGGGCTCAGAACAACTCGCCTTGTTGGACGGGTTCGCCGTCCCCGCTTTCCGTCGCGGCCGGGGCGCCATTGTTCCTACCTCTGGTATTTGCCGTTGTTGCGCTGTCGGCTTCCGTCCCGTTTGCCGCCGGGGCTTCCTGCCCGCCGACCATGGCGATGAACTCCTCTTCGGAAATGATCTTCACGCCCAGCTTCTCGGCTTTCCTGAGCTTCGCCGGGCCCATGTTGTCGCCCGCCACGATGTAATCGACGTTGGCCGATACGGCCGCGAGGTTCCTGCCCCCGTGCATTTCGATC
>OJSC01003427.1_pt1 | contig 10535 bp, 8 predicted proteins | sample 1599361 | NCBI WGS metagenome assembly OJSC01 (sample SAMN04168656, study PRJEB22393) | human gut metagenome | biome: human gut microbiome; feature: stool | host: Homo sapiens | collected 2014-03-17 | reverse complement strand
AGATCCGCCTCGCAAAGGCCGAACCCGACCGGCTGCGCCCGATCGTCGCACCGAAAGGAGAAGGCGGCGAGCACGTGGGGTGGATTCACCAGAAGGCATGGCTCTCGACGCTCGACCTGACGTCCGGCGCCGAAACGGATTACGAACTGCACGGCGCCAATCACGGCGTCTACCTCTTCGTACTGGAAGGTGTCGTCGAAGCGGCCGGAGAGACGCTCCGCATGCGCGACGGCATGGGCATCCGCCGGACGGAACGTGTCGCGCTGCGGGGCATTGAGAATTCGCACCTCCTGTTGATCGAAGTACCGATGTAACGAAACGAAACTATAAATTCAATCATGCAAAACGAAACACCCGACTTCCCGACGCGCCTCGCCGCCTGCGCCCGACAACTCCGCCGCCACGGTTTCGAAGCCGTGTGCGTCGCCGACCTGGCCGAAGCGGGCCGGAGGCTGCGCGACGAGATCGCCCGCTGCGCACCGCGGTCGATCTCTTACGGCGATTCGATGACGCTGCGCGCCACAGGGATCGTCGAAGAGCTGCGCAACGGCAGCCGCTATGAATTCATCGACGGATTCGATCCCGCCCTGCCGCGACCCGAACAGCTCGAAGTACGGCGCAAAGGATTGCTCGCCGACTTTTTCATGACGGGCGTCAACGCCGTCACGCTCGGCGGATCGCTCTATTGGGTCGACATGGTGGGCAACCGCACCGCACCCGTGATCTTCGGGCCGCGCCGCGTAGTGCTGCTGGCCGGTCGCAACAAAATCGTCGATACACAGGCCGACGCCGAGCGGCGCGTCCAGCAGATCGCAGGGCCGAAGAACGTCGCACGCCACACGGGATTCCGCACCCCGTGCGCCGTGACGGGACTCTGCGCCGACTGCAACTCGCCGCAGCGCATCTGCAACTCGCGCGTATGGCTCGAACGGTGTTATCCCGCCGGACGAATTCTCGTGCTGCTGATCGACGAGGAGGCGGGACTTTAAGCCTCTTTCGCGCGACGCAGCGACTCGGGCAACGCCAGCGAAATGCGGGTGCTGCTGGCCAACGCGCCGGCCAGTGCCAACGCCGCCGAGACATAGAGCGCCAGATGCGTGCTGTTCGACGGAAAGAGGTGGAAAAAGAGCGCCATGAGCGCCGCGCCGGTCGTCTGACCGATGAGCCGCGCCGTGGCGAGCATCCCGCTGGCCGAACCGCTGCGGTAGGCGGGCGCCGAAGCGATGAGGATGCTGTTGTTGGGCGATTGGAACAACCCGAAGCCCGCACCGCACACCACCAGCCGCCAGATGATCGCCCCGTCGGTCGGATGGTCGGGCAGCAGGGCCAGCAACAACAGTCCGGCAGCCATGACCGTCAGTCCCACGCCGCCCAACACACCCGCATGGACGCGCTCGACCAGCAGCCCCGCCACGGGGGCAACGACGACGATCACGGCTGGCCACGCCGTGAGCAGAAGTCCGGTCTGTACGTCGCTGTAACCCAGCTCCTTCTGTAAGAAGAACGGCAGTGCCACCAGAGCCAGCATCTGCGCGACGAAGGAGCAGATCGACGTGAAAACCGAGAGCGAAAAGATCGGAATGCGCAGCAGATCGAACGGCAGCAACGGATAGGGTTTCCGGAGCTGGCTGCGCACGAAGAGATAACCCACCACGCAGAACGCCGACACGCCGCAGGCCACGATGCGCGGATCGAGCCCGTGCGAAAAACCCTCGACCGAAGCGATCAACAGCCCGAAGGTCAGGGCGTTCATTACGCCGTCGCGCCAGTCGAAGCGACGGTCGGAGAGCCGGACGGGATTGTACGGCAGGAAACGCATGCTGAGCCAGACGGCCGCGATGCCGATCGGAATATTGATGGCGAAGAGCCAGTGCCACGACGCCATCGAAAGAATCGCGGCCGCGAGCGTCGGCCCCGCCACCGAGGCGATGGCCACCACCGTGGCATTGATGCCCATGCCGCGCCCCAACTGGTCGCGCGGGTAGATGATACGGATGATCGACGTATTGATACTCACCACAGCCGCACCGCCGAATCCCTGAATCACCCGCATGGCGATCAGCATTTCCAGCGAGCCGGCAAAAGCGCAGCCTACCGACGAGAGGGTGAAGAAGACGAGTCCGCCGATGTAGATGCGGCGGTAGCCGACGACATCGCCCAGCGTCGAAAAACTCAGCAGCGAAACGACGATCGCCAACTGATAGGCATTGACCACCCAAATCGAATCGGCCGACGAGACTCCCAGCTCGTGGGCGATCGTCGGCAGCGCGACATTGGCGATCGTACCGTCCAGTACCGACAGCGCCACGCCGAACGTGACGGCCAGAATCGCCCACAGCCGGCGCGGCATCGGCAGCCCGTTCCATTCGGTATCGCCTACGATCTGTCCTGTCATGACTCCTGTGCTACGTTATCAGTCGACAAAATTACAACTTTTCACCGGAAACGCCTGCTCAAAAACGGAAAATCGTTATCTTCGGCTGACGCCGAAGATACTTCGCCTAAACAAAAAGCAAATAAATTTGCATGGCGCCCGTTTATTCGTATCTTTGACTTCGTCCTAGATACTTCGCCTCGGCCATGCAAATAAATTTGCATGGCGCCCGGCTTAATCGTATCTTTGTTCGAACGCCGTCTTCGTCGGGCCGAACCGGGCCGCCGCGTATCGGGCCGGAAACAGGGGAACGGCGATCGAAAACAGATGTTTTCCCCGAGCCGAGCGCAGAGGCGAACAAAATTCGGGCTATGCCGAGGCGAGAAAACGACTGCAAAAAAACAAACCATTTCGTCAAGCCGAGTGCAATCGAGTTTACTCGAATTGTCGAGGCGAGAAATGGACGAACGAAATTCAACATTTTTCCGTTAAAACCATTCAGCCATGAAAAACCTGCTTTTCGTCGCAGCCGCCCTGTTGGGAGCGTGCGCGACACAGCCGCCCAAGCCGGCGGCCACCCCCGTCGAGATGACCGAATGCATCGCACTCGCCGCACCTGCGGCCAAGGCCGGAGCGACGATCAACGAGGCGCTTGCCGCTCGCCGCTCGTGGCGGGAGTTCGGCCCTGAGAAACTCTCGCTTGAAGAGCTTTCGGGCGTACTGTGGGCCGCAGCGGGCGAGAACCGCGCGGACGGAAAGCTGACCGCGCCGTCAGCACTGGCGCTCTACCCCATCACGGTCTATGCCGTTTTCGAAGAGGGCATCTACCGCTACGACGGCCGCGAACAGACGCTGACCCGCGTAGCCGAGGGCGACCACCGCGCCGCCGCAGGACGCCAGCCCTTCGTGGCGACCGCACCGCTCAACCTGGTCTACATCGCCGACCTGCAAACCTACGAAGGCAAGGGCATCCCCGAAGAGAACGTACTGATGCTCTGTGCAATGGATGCCGCAGGTTATGCCGAGAACGTCAACCTCTACACCGCAGGCCATGCGCTGCGGTCGATCACGCGCGGCAGTGCGGCAGCCGACGAACTGCTCTCCCTGCTGCGGCTCGATCCGGCGCGCTACCGCTTCATCCTGGCGCAGTCGGTCGGGAAATAACGCAAGATCCGCAACCTGCAATGATACCCAAAATCATCCACTGCTGTTGGTTCGGAGGTTCTCCGAAAACCGATCTTGCACAGCGGTGCATCGCCTCGTGGAAGCGCTACTGTCCCGACTACGAGATCCGCGAATGGAACGAACGGAACTTCGACCTCGATCTCAACGGCTACTGTCGCCAAGCGTATGACAGTCAGAAATGGGCGTTCGTAAGCGACGTCGCGCGAATATGGGCTTTGCACCGATTCGGTGGCATTTACATGGATACCGATGTCGAAGTACGACGCCCACTCGACCCGCTGCTGGAAAACGAAGCGTTCGCCGGATTCGAAAGTGCAGAATATGTAGGTACCTGCCTGCTCGGCGCAACGGCGGGACACCCGCTGTTCCGAGAGATGCTTCGACGCTACGCCTCGCTGTCGTTTCTCGGCGAAGACGGAACCCCCGATCTGACGACGAACGTCGTCCGTCTGACTTGTCTGCTCACGGAAAAGTACGGATTGCTCCTCCCTGCCGAAACGGCTGCCGGCAAGGAGGGGGGGGGTGTTGCACTGACATCCTTACGGGTCTATCCGCAAGAGTACTTTTCGCCTTTCGATTTCGAACGACGTCTGATCCGTCCGACCCGGAGAACTTATGCAATCCACTGGTTCTCGGGATCGTGGATCGAAACAAGCGCACCTCCTGCCCGCATGGCACGCCCGATATGGCGCGAGACCCTGTCGCGCTGGAATCGGGCTTTGAAACGGAGATTGAAAACCTTGAAATAAGAAAAAGCAGGGGATTGCGCTCATCGCAATCCCCTGCTTTTTTGAAAAACAACCCTTTTAGAAACGATAGGAAGCGCCTACCGAAATAATCAGCGGGTTACTCCAATACTTGTGCGTCTCGATCATGTACTTCAAGCCCGCGGTGATATCCCACCGGTCGGCTACCGCATAGTCGAACCCTGCACCGAGGTTGATGCCGGCCGACCAGTCGCCGAAATCATTGACGCTGATACCCGCCAGCGGATAGATATTCCAACGGTCGGCCACGGGGAACAGGTAGTGTACGTCGCAATTCAGATCGATCGAACAGCCGTCGTGGCAGAGCAACGTCAGCGCCGGTTCCAGACGCAACTGGTCGAGGACATTGTAACGCGCGGCAGCTCCGATGCCGAAAACCGTATCCGCATCCCACGCCGTGTAAATGTTAATACGCGGCATGATCGCCCAATCGCCCTTGTCCTGAGCCGAAGCCGTCGTCGAGATGCAGACGACAGCCGCAAGCAACAATAACAACTTTTTCATCTTTTTCTTATAGATTTAAAATTCCAGTTTCCAAAAATAGAAAAAAATTTGCCAAGTTGTTATTTTTTTCAATGGAATCCGCCTTTTTCAACACAAACGGCCCGCTTCGAAGCGGGCCGTTCGTGGAATTCCGGACAAATCAACTATTTCTCGGTCAGCGCAGCGTGGGCGGCCGCCAGACGGGCGATCGGCACACGGAACGGCGAGCAGCTGACGTAATTCAGGCCGGCATAGTGGCAGAACTCTACCGACGAAGGTTCGCCGCCGTGTTCGCCGCAGATACCGCATTTGAGTTGCAGACGCGTGCTGCGACCTTTGAGCACGGCCTCCCGAACCAACTGCCCCACGCCGTTGCGGTCGAGGATCTGGAAGGGGTCGTTCTTCAAGATGCCCTTTTCGAGATAGACCGGCAGGAACTTGGCGATGTCGTCGCGCGAGAAGCCCAGCGTCATCTGCGTCAGGTCGTTGGTGCCGAACGAGAAGAACTCCGCCACCTCGGCGATCTGGTTGGCCGTCACGGCGGCGCGCGGCACCTCGATCATCGTACCGACCATATAGTCGATCTTGTCGTTACGCTCGGCGAAGACCTCGTCGGCCGTGCGGTCGATGATATTCTTCTGGTAGCGCAACTCCTTGTGGTTGACCACCAGCGGCACCATGATCTCCACATGCACGGGGATACCCGCCGCACGGACATTCATCGCAGCCTCGATGATGGCGCGCGTCTGCATCTCCGTAATTTCAGGATAGGTATTTCCCAGACGGCAGCCGCGGTGCCCCAGCATGGGATTGACCTCGCTCAGCTCCTCGACCTTGGCCGCGATCTTCTCGAAGGGTACGCCCATCTCCTTGGCCAGCTCGCGCTGCTCCTTCTCGAAATGGGGCACGAACTCGTGCAGAGGGGGATCGAGCAGGCGCACCGTCACGGGGTATCCTTTCATCACCTTGAAGAGGCCCTCGAAGTCGCCGCGCTGGATGGGCAGCAGCTTCGCCAGCGCCACGCGGCGGCCCGCCTCGTCGTCGGCCAGGATCATCTCGCGCACGGCCTTGATGCGGTCGCCCTCGAAGAACATGTGCTCCGTGCGGCACAGGCCGATGCCCTCCGCACCGAACGCGAACGCCTGCTCGGCATCCTTCGGCGAATCGGCGTTGGCGCGCACTTTCAGCACCGAATATTTACCGGCCAGCTCCATCAGCTTGCCGAAGTCGCCGCTCAGGTCGGCGTCGCGCGTGGCGACCTGGCCGAGGTAGACCTCGCCGGTCGAACCGTTGAGCGAAATCCAGTCGCCCTCCTTGATCGTATAGCCGTTGACCTCGATCGTGCGTGCCTTGTAGTCGATCTTCAGCTCGCCGGCACCCGACACGCAGCACTTGCCCATACCGCGCGCAACGACCGCCGCGTGCGACGTCATACCGCCGCGTGCGGTGAGGATGCCCGCAGCGTCGAGCATCCCCTTCAAATCTTCGGGCGAAGTCTCGATACGCACCAGCACCGCCTTTTGACCCGTCTTGGCCAACACCTTTTCGGCATCGTCGGCGAAGAAGACCACCGGTCCCGTCGCGGCGCCCGGCGATGCGGGCAAACCCTTGACGATCACCTCGGCGTGCTTGATCGCCGTCTTGTCGAAGACGGGGTGCAGCAACTCGTCCAGCTTGGCAGGCTCGCAACGCAGCACGGCGGTTTTCTCGTCGATCAGCCCCTCGCGCAGCATGTCCATAGCGATTTTGACCATCGCAGCGCCCGTGCGCTTGCCGTTGCGGCACTGCAACATCCACAGCTTGCCGTCCTGAATGGTGAACTCGATGTCCTGCATGTCGGTGAAGTACTTCTCCAAATGATGCTGAATCTCGTCGAGCTCCTTGTAGACGGCCGGCATCACCTCCTCCAACGAAGGATATTTCGCACGACGCTCCTCCTCCGAAATATTCTGCGCCTTGGCCCAACGCTTCGACCCCTCGACGGTGATCTGCTGCGGCGTGCGGATACCCGCCACCACGTCTTCGCCCTGCGCATTGATGAGGTACTCGCCGTTGAAGATGTTCTCGCCCGTGGCGGCATCGCGCGAGAAGGCTACGCCCGTCGCCGAATTTTCGCCCATGTTGCCGAAGACCATCGCCTGTACCGACACGGCCGTACCCCACTCGGCAGGGATGTTGTTGAGCTTGCGGTAGAGAATGGCACGCTCGTTCATCCACGAACCGAAAACGGCGCACACGGCACCCCACAGCTGATCCCACGGATCGGCGGGGAAATCTTCGCCCGTCTGCTTCTTGACGGCGGCCTTGAACGCAGCGACCAGTTCTTTCAGATCGTCGGTCGTCAGTTCGGTATCCTGCTTCACGCCGCGTTTGGCCTTCTGCTCCTCGATGAGCACCTCGAACGGATCGTGATCCTCCTTCGTCTGGGGCTTCATACCCAGCACCACGTCGCCGTACATCTGTACGAAGCGGCGATAGGAATCCCATGCAAAACGCGGATTGCCCGTGCGCTTGGCCACAGCCTCGACGGCCACGTCGTTCATGCCGAGGTTCAGAATCGTATCCATCATACCCGGCATCGACGCGCGGGCGCCCGAACGCACCGAGACCAGCAACGGCATGGTCTTGTCGCCGAAGCGCATGTTCGTGAGCTGCTCGATGTGTTTCACCGCACGCTCCACTTCGGGGCGCAGCAACTCGATGACCTTATCCTTTCCGTGAGCGTAATACTCCGTACATACCTCCGTCGTGATCGTAAAGCCCGGGGGAACGGGAATGCCGATGAGATTCATCTCGGCCAGATTGGCACCCTTACCGCCCAGCAGCTCGCGCATCTTGCCATTTCCCTCGGCGGCCTTGTTGCCGAAGGTATAAACACGTTTTACATCTGCCATAATTCCTAAAAAATTTAACTATCTTAAAGTTTATTCGTTGTTATTTTTAACTTCTTCCTACAAAGGGAGTGCGAATATAATATTTTTTTCGTGACGGGCCAAAGATTTTCACCGGAAATAACAGAATACCGGCAAATTAGCGCCCGGCCCGCCCTCGTACCGCCGGCGGGTATAGGTCGCCCACGGCGCTTCGCCCGATGGGTCGAACAGCCAACGGCGGGCGTACACATCGCCGCGAACTACACGGAACGCCGTATCAATCAACACGTTGCTGCGCATTTCCCAGCGATTCCCCGCACGGCGCGTACCCCGTCCGGCACGGCTTGCCGCCGCAAGGGGTTCCGACAGTCCGCAGCGCTGCGGCTCGGCACCCGCCGTGCGCCCCGCGACCAGCAGCCGTTCGTCGGGATGCTGCCGGCGGTGCTCCTCGATCTTGTAGCCGATATAGCGGTCGCTGGCGCTCATCAGCAGACACACGCGCCCTGCTCCGCGCAGTTCGCCCGCCGCCGTCATCCAGAAATGGCCCGCCTCCACCCTGTCCGGGAAGAAGCGGTCGCCGAAGTAAAACAGGGCGAAATCCAGTCCGTTATAGCTGTCGGTCGTGCGGAACAGGTAAGCGTAGTCGCCCTTGCAAGCCGCCGCCACGTCGCGCACCACCGATTCGTTCTCGACGCCGTACAACCCGACGAGCGGCAGTCCCAGCGAGTCGATCACGGCGGCCGTCTGCATCACTTTGCGACGGTAGCGTTCGCCCGTCCAGCGCATCTCTCCCTGCGGCAGATAGCGCGTATCGTTGCCGAACGGCGACGGCACCGTGTCGTAGAGGCAGTCCGCATCGTAAAAGGCCACGCCGTGCGGCGGCTGCGCGCGAACCCGAAGCCCTGCGGCCAGCAGGCTGAAACCCGCCATACATCCCACTATGATCCGTAACTTCGGCACGTTCGACGATTTAGCGTAGGTAAAGATAGTAAAAAACGGGAATCCCGCAAGCGACGGCTCAAAAAAATCGCGCCGGCTTTCGTGTCCGACCGCGGCCGCACCGCCCTCCGCACGCGGCAACGGAGGCGAACGCCGGACATCGGCCCGACAAATATCCCCGCACGATTTGCCGTTCCGGAAATTAAACCTATCTTTGACGCAAATAAACACGCCGGATGTACGATACGTTTTTCAAACCGGATTCGGTTTCATAGGAATCCGCCACCGTCGCGGATTCCGACACATCGGGTTCCCGGACATTGCGTCCGGGGAGATTTTTCATGTTATCCATTCATTCGCATCCGAAGGATCCGTTCGGCGGCTCCCCGCAGATGCACAAATACAAACAACGACAATGAGCAAAGAGTATAATCTGATTTCCGACTTCGACTACCGAATCATCGCAGCGTTTTTCGCCGGTCTCGACCGGCAAGGCCCGGGCGACGACGCCCAGACACGCCGCGCGCTGAGCTTCATCGACGGACTGCCGCCCCGTCCCCGCATAGCCGACATCGGCTGCGGCACCGGACGCCAGACGGCGGTGCTCGCATCGGCGCTCGACGGTCCCGTCACGGCCGTCGACCTGCTGCCCGAAATGATCGAGGGATTGCACCGGCGAATGGAGACCGAAGGCCGGACGGAGCAAGTCACGGGCATCGTCGCCTCGATGCTGTCGCTGCCCTTCGCCGAGGCGTCGTTCGACCTGCTGTGGGCCGAAGGTTCCATTTACAACATCGGCTTCGAGAAGGGGCTGACCCAGTGGCGGCGGTTCCTCAAACCCGACGGGTTCATCGCCGTCACGGAGTGTTCGTGGCTATCGTCCGCACGGCCCGACGAAATGGGATTCTTCCGCGACAATTTCCCTGAAATCGACGACATTTCGGGCAAAATCCGCTGCATGGAACGGGCCGGATACCGTCCCGTCGCCCACTTCATCCTGCCCAATTCCTGCTGGACGGAAAACTACTACGCACCGGCAGCCGCCCGCGCACGGGAATTTCTCGCAACCTACGACGACGCCCCTCTCGCCCGACATTTCGTCGAACGATTGGAAGAGGAGATCGAGCAGTACCGTCGCTACGGCCGTCGTTACGGCTATGTCTTCTACATCGGGCAACGGACAGAGTGATCCGTATGCACATGCACAGCGAGGGCCGGCAACGGGATGTTGCCGGCCCTCGTTCCGTTCGGCCGCTACCGGTCGATCACCCCCGAACCGACCAGCGTCTCCCCGTCGTACCAGACGGCGAACTGGCCGGGCGTGACGCCCCGCTGGGGCTCGTCGAAAAGCAGATACCCGCCCTCGTCGCACACGACGAGTTCGGCGCCCTGCAACGGCTGGCGGTAACGGATACGCACTCGGAAACGCCGCCGCTGCCCCGCCCGCATCCGCTCGGCGGGGTCGATCCAATGCAGGTCGCCGGCCTTCATGAAGAGCGCCTTTCGGTAGAGCCCCGGGTGCGCGTCGCCCTCGCCGACATAGATCACGTTCTGCCCGACGTCGGTGGCCAGCACGAAGAGCGACTCGCGGCGGCCGCCGATCCCCAGCCCCTTGCGCTGGCCGACCGTATAGAAATGGGCCCCGTTGTGCTCGCCGATCTTCTTGCCGTCGCGCACGGTGTAGCGCCACGGCTCGGCCAATGCCGGAAGGTCGTCGGGAGCCACGGTGCGGGCGTATTTCGGCCAGTCGGCCCGTATCTCGTGGACGTTGCCCTTCCGGGCCGCGAGCTTCTGTTGCAGAAAAACCGGCAGGTCGACCTTGCCGACGAAGCAGATGCCCTGCGAATCCTTGCGCTGCGCGGTGGCGAGGTGCTGTTCGGCCGCGATGCGCCGTACTTCGGGTTTGAGCAGGTG
>OJSC01003417.1_pt1 | contig 10563 bp, 7 predicted proteins | sample 1599361 | NCBI WGS metagenome assembly OJSC01 (sample SAMN04168656, study PRJEB22393) | human gut metagenome | biome: human gut microbiome; feature: stool | host: Homo sapiens | collected 2014-03-17 | reverse complement strand
TGCGGCGGAAATTTTGCAGGAAAACCCGGATGGTATCTTTCTGACCAACGGACCTGGAGATCCTGAGGAAGCAAAAGAAGCTATCGAGGAAGTACACAACCTGATAAGGACCAGTGAAGTGCCGATGTTCGGTATCTGTATGGGACATCAAATTATAGGTCTTGCACTTGGCTGCGAAACTAAGAAATTAAAGTTCGGTCACCACGGCGGAAACCACCCTGTAAAAGACCTTACAACAGGCAATGTTTTCATTACAAGCCAAAATCACAACTATATAGTTGCAGATTGCCGGACACTGTTGAAGAAACATTTGTAAACGTAAATGACGGTACTTGCGAGGGTATCAGACATAAAACTCTACCAATCCAAAGCGTTCAGTTCCACCCTGAAGCATCACCGGGACCGCTTGATACAGGTTGGTTATTTGACAGATTTTTAAAGGGGGTAAACTAATATGCCTTTAGATAAAAGTATAAAGAAAGTTCTTGTTATAGGCTCAGGTCCTATCGTAATCGGACAGGCTGCCGAATTTGACTATTCGGGTACACAGGCTTGTCAGGCAATTAAAGACGAGGGTATTGACGTTGTACTTGTAAACTCAAACCCGGCTACAATTATGACTGACAGAGGTATGGCTACAAACACTTATATTGAGCCGCTTACCGCAGAATATGTAGAAAAGATTATTCAAAAAGAACGTCCGGACTCAATTATCGCCGGCATGGGCGGTCAGACAGGTCTTAACCTTGCTTGTGAGCTTTACGACAAGGGCGTTTTTGAAAAGTATAATATGAAGGTTATCGGTACTTCAATTCCGTCTATCAAAGAGGGTGAGGACCGTGACAGCTTTAAGCGTCTTATGGAACGCACAAATCAGCCGATTGCTCCGTCTGAAATCGTTACAGATGTTGAATCGGGTCTTGCATTTGCAAAGAAAATCGGCTACCCTGTCATCGTTCGTCCCGCTTACACACTTGGCGGTACAGGCGGCGGTATTGCTGAAGATCCCGAACAGCTTGAAACAATCCTTTCACAAGGTTTGCACCTTTCAAGAGTAGGTCAGGTTCTTCTTGAAAAGTCAATCAAGGGTTGGAAAGAAATCGAATTTGAAGTTATGCGTGACGGTGCAGGTAACTGTATCACGGTATGTTCAATGGAAAACATCGACCCTGTCGGTGTTCACACAGGTGACTCAATCGTTGTCGCTCCTGCACTTACTTTGGCTGATAAAGAATATCAAATGTTGCGTAAAGCGGCTATTGATATTATCAATTCAATAGAAATTAAAGGCGGTTGTAACGTACAGTTTGCACTTGATCCGGAAAGCTTTAACTATGCGGTTATCGAAATTAACCCTCGTGTGAGCCGTTCATCCGCACTTGCATCAAAGGCAACAGGCTACCCTATCGCTAAGATTGCCGCTAAGATTGCACTTGGCTACAACCTTGACGAAATTAAGAATGCCGTTACAGGTAAAACATACGCTTGCTTTGAACCTGCTATCGACTACGTCGTAACAAAAATTCCAAAATGGCCGTTTGATAAATTCTTCGGTGCAAAGCGTAATCTTGGTACAAAGATGATGGCTACAGGTGAAATTATGGCTATCGGCAATACTCTTGAATCATCACTTCTAAAGGGTATTCGTTCACTTGAAATAAAACAATACACACTTGAAAGAAAATCTTCAAAGAAACGTACCACCGTTGAATTAAAGCAACGCGTTATCGTTCCTGATGACGAAAGACTTTTCGACCTTGCAGAGCTTATCCGCAGAAATTACAATATGGAAAAGCTTGCTGAAATCACAGGTATGGACCCATTCTTCTTGCAGAAAATTAAAAATATCGTAGACTCAGAAGAAGAATTAAAGAAACTTCTATATGCACGAAAGAAGGCATGTCCCTATAAAAAAGAAAAAGAACTCCTGGTGGGACTTTTCCCGGAAAAGCTTATCAAAATCCTTATATCACAAAAACAACTGGTTTCTGCCATAAGGGAATTTCCTCTTGAAGTGCAGGATGGCATGTCATTTTCACAGGCACAGGTCTGCTCCGGGGGAGTAGATACCTCACAGGTAAATTCTCAAACCATGGAGTCAAAGCTCTGTAAGGGTCTGTATTTTGCAGGGGAGCTTCTAGATATTGACGGTACATGCGGCGGATATAATCTGCAATGGGCATGGAGCAGCGGCGCAGTGGCCGGCAAAAATGCCGCAAAGGAGGAGAAAAATTGATTCGAATTTCACAGCTGAAACTTCCGATCACACATACAAAGGCACAGCTCGAAAAAAAGATTGCAAAAACATTAAAAAATCCCGGAAACAGTTTTACTTACGAAATAAGAAAGCAATCTCTGGACTGCAGACACAAAAATGACAAAATCTTTGTATATACTGTAGATGTAACGATCAGAGATGAACAGAAACTCGCCAAAAAAGTTAACAATAACAACATTATGTTAACTAAAGAGAAACCATATGAATTTCCCTCTCCGGGTGAGACACCTCTTTTACATTCTCCCGTTATTGTGGGAAGTGGTCCTGCAGGACTTTTCTGCGGATGGTATCTTGCGAAGGCCGGATATTGTCCAATAATACTTGAACGCGGAGAAGAGGCTGAGAAACGTCAGAAAACAGTAGAGAATTTCTGGAAAAATGGTGTTCTTGACCCTGAGTCCAATGTACAGTTCGGAGAGGGCGGCGCCGGCACTTTTTCCGACGGAAAGCTGAACACGTTGGTAAAAGATCCTTACGGACGTAATCATGAGGTACTGAAGCGTTTCGTAGCTGCCGGCGCACCGGAAGAAATTATTTATCAGCAGAAGCCACATCTGGGAACGGATGTGCTGGTTGGTATTGTTGAAAAAATGCGTCATGAAATCGAAGAAATGGGAGGAAAATTCTGCTTCCGTTCCAAGGTGACAGATCTGATTTTTGAGAACAATACATTAAAAGAAATTGAGATCAACAATGATAAGAGAATCCCTGCACAAGTCTGTGTACTGGCACCAGGACACAGTGCAAGAGATACTTTTGAAATGTTACAGAAACGTGGTGTTTATATGGAGCCAAAGTCATTTGCAGTGGGGCTGCGTATTGAACATCCTCAGGAAATGATCAATATGGATCTTTATGGAGAGCCTGAGAATGAATTACTTGGTGCAGCCAGCTATAAAGTAACCCATAAGTGTGCAAATGGCAGAGGTGTTTATTCTTTTTGTATGTGTCCGGGCGGATATGTTGTAAATGCATCCTCTGAACCCGGTCGTCTCGCAGTGAACGGAATGAGCTATCAGGCACGTGATTCCAGAAATGCAAACAGTGCCATGATCGTCACAGTCACACCAGAAGATTTCCCGGATAAAGGAGTTCTTGGCGGCGTAGAATTTCAGCGTGATCTGGAGAAAAAAGCATGGGAGCTCGGAGAAGGAAAAATTCCTGTTCAGCTGTTTGGTGATTTTTGCAAAAATCAGGCAAGTGAAGCATTAGGAGAGGTTACTCCCTGTATGAAGGGAGAATATATACTGACAAATGTACGCTCTGTTCTGCCAAAAGCAGTAGGCGATTCTATTGAAGAAGGTGTCAGAGCCTTCGGAAAACGAATTTCCGGATTTGACAGAGAGGATGCACTGCTCAGTGGCATTGAAAGCCGTACTTCTTCCCCTGTAAGGATCGTACGTGATCAGGAGCTCACAGCAAATATGGCAGGAATTTATCCATGTGGCGAAGGTGCAGGTTACGCAGGCGGAATCACAAGTGCTGCCATGGATGGAATCAAGGTTGCTGAGACTGTATGCCGAAAATATGCGGCTATAAAAAATAATTGATCTCTTAAGCGGGATATTACCGGTAAACATAAAGTTCACATAAAAATCAGAGAGGAGAGTGTACATCTCTCCTCTTTTATGCTAGAATATAATTTGCAATTTGCCCAGAGGCTTTAGAGAGCACAGGCAGACTTATGAATAATGCAAATAATATTATGAAGCAGCTTCCCAGGGAACAGCGGCCGTATGAGAAATGCTTTATGCAGGGTGAGGGTTCATTAAATGACACTGAACTGCTGGCAGTAATCCTGCGCAGCGGCACTTCAGGAAAGAATTCACTGGCACTTGCACAGGAGATCCTGAAATTTATGGAGTCGTCCTCCTATCCCGGCCTTATGGGGCTTATGCATGTATCTGTACAGGATCTTATGAAGATTCATGGAATCGGACAGGTAAAAGCAGTACAGTTAAAATGCATTGGAGAACTTTCCAAAAGAATTGCCAAGGCTGCTGCCAGACCGCAGATAGTTATGAACAATCCCTCCTCCATAGCAGCTTATTATATGGAAGAACTCCGCCATGAAGAGCAGGAACTGGTGATCTGTATGATGTCAGATGTGAAAGGACATTTTCTGGGAGATAAGATACTGACCCGGGGAACTGCAACCGGTTCGCTGGTAACACCAAGGGAAATCTTCATGGAAGCCCTGCGCCGCCATGCAGTCAGTCTGATATTGATACACAATCATCCAAGTGGTGATCCTACACCAAGTCCGGATGACTTACAGATCACAGCCAGGATTTATCAGGCGGGGGAACTGCTGGGAATACATCTGCTGGATCATATTGTGATCGGGGATCAGAGATACTGCAGCTTCAGAGAAGAAGGATTATGGAATACATGTACAGAATAAGGCAACAACAAAGGGGCAGAATATGCTATTTGAGAAAACATATGGAATAGATTTGGGAAGCAGTTCCGTAAAAGTCTATTCTTTTTTCAGAAACAAAACTTATATCGAGAAAAATATGATCGCGTCCAAGGGACACACGATCATTGCAATGGGAAATGAAGCATACGATATGTTTGAGAAATCCCCCACAGATATTACGGTTACTTCGCCAATGACATTTGGCATGATCGCTAATCTGGAACTTCAGGAGATTGTTCTTTACAGTATGATCCGAAAGATCGATCATATCCTAGGATTTGGCGCAACAATGTATTTTACTGTTCCTCTGGATATGACTGCGGTTGAGAAACGAGCATATTTTCATGTGGCGAATGGTCACTGGTTAAAGAAAAATCGCGTATTTATGGTAGAGGCACCCATTGCAGATGCCATTGCCATGGGTGTTAATCTGGAAGATCCGGAAGGAAATATGATCGTAAATATCGGCGCACAGAGTACAGAAGTATCGATCATCACTGGAGGAAAGATCATTATCAGCAGAAAAATACCGCTGGGCGGCAGACAGATGAATGAATCTGTCTGCAGTGAAATACGTAAAAGATATAATCTGCAGATTGGCACAAGGACTGCCAAGAGGCTTAAGATGGTCATGGGACGCCTCAGTGATCCGAAAAAGGAAGTGCGTAAGGTTGTAGGAATTGACTGTATTTCCGGACTGCCAAGAGAAGAAATCATTTCTTCTTATGTGGTAAATGACGGTATCATGAACTGTCTGAATGAGATTGCGGCAGAGATGAAAACATTTCTGGAGCGAATTCCTCCCCAGATTTCCTACCATATTGCGAAACAGGGGATTTACATAACCGGAGGCAGTACCAAACTTCCTTATATTGATAAATACCTTGCCAGTTATACGGGATTCACCTTTAATCTGTCAGATTTTTATGAAACCTCGGCAGTTACAGGTCTGGAGAAAATAATCAGAAATAAAGAACTGCGTGAATGGGCAGTACCGGTTACGCAGAGAAAACTATAATTTTTAGGGGTGCATCAATGAAAAACCTGAAAAAGAAAGTACATTTTAGGATTAAATTAAAAAGTAAACATCTTCTGGTCATTATGTCGATCTTCTGCGTCAGCTGTATTGCTGCCACTTTTTCATCCGGCGTAACCACTGCACCGCTGCAGGATGCCGCCGGGATACTGATCGTTCCATTTGAAAACAGCATCAATCGGATCAGTTCAGTTCTGAAAGGAATGCAGGACCGTATGCGTGATAAAGAAGAAATCCTCAGTGAGAACGAAAATTTAAAGGCACAGATAGACAGTCTCACAGAACAGAACAATAAACTGATCCAGGATCAGACAGAATATGTAAGATTACAGCAGATGTATAATCTTGACCAGCAGTATACCGAATATCCAAAGATTGCTGCAGAAATCATATCCAAAGATCCGGGCAACTGGTATGATACCTTTATGATCAACCGGGGATCTGCAGACGGCATTCGTGTGGATAATAATGTACTTGCAGATAAAGGTCTGGTCGGGATCGTGACAGAGGTCGGAACTCACTGGGCGACTGTACGTTCCATTATCGATGACAGCAGCAATGTCAGTGCCATGACTGTCAGCACACAGGATAACTGTGTGGTGGAAGGAGATCTGGAACTCATCGATGAGGGTAAATTAAGCTTCAGCCAGTTGTATGACCAGAATAATAAAGTAACAGTGGGGGAACGCATCGTTACCTCCAATATCAGTGAGAAATATGTAGAGGGACTGTTTATCGGATACGTCAGTGAGGTGGAACAAAACAGCAACAATCTGACCAAAACAGGTACCATTGTCACACCTGTAGATTTCCAGCATCTGAAAAATGTACTTGTCATTACAGTAAATAAACAGGATTCTGTTAATGACAATGCTCAGGCAGCTCAGGAGGCGACTGCAAATGAAGAGTAAGATAGCGTTATTTTTTATGATCCTGATCAGTTTTCTTCTTCAGTGTACTCTTCTTCATGTGATATCCATCGGTTCTATCACGCCTAATCTGATCCTGATCCTGTGTTTATCCATGGGGCTGATGCGCGGAAGAAAAAGTGGACTGTGGACAGGATTTTTCTGTGGATTTCTGGTAGACATGTTCTATGGCTCTGTGTTTGGTTTCTACGCTCTGATCTATATGTATATTGGCTTTTTAAGCGGATATGCCCACAGGATCTGCTATGATGATGACATAAAGGTTCCGGTTATGCTTGCAGGTATCGGGGATTTACTGTACGGACTTTCTGTCTATGCATTGCAGTTTCTGCTCAGGGGACGTCTGGGGCTCGGAACCTATTTATACCGGATTATTTTACCGGAGATTTTTTATACAGTGATCCTTACACTGATTGTTTACCGGGTATTTCATTATATTAATTATCATTTCATGAAGAATCCATCAATGAAAGAAAGTGAGTCTATTTGGGTACTAAAATAAAAAGATTTTTTAAAAAGATACGAATAAAACGTACCACAGTACTGGTACTGGTTTTTGTATTTATGTCAGCCACTCTGGTCCGTCAGCTTTTTGAACTGCAGATCATCCAGGGAGAGGCTTATATCAGCAAATTTGAATCAAGAACAACAAAAAAACGTGTGATCAAAAGTACGCGTGGCAATATCTATGACAGAAATGGTGAGGAGCTGGCAACAAATGTGCTGGCTTATTCTGTTACCTTTGAGGATAATGGAACTTATGATTCTACCAGAGAAAAGAATCTTACACTGAACGGGATTGCCTATAAAGTCCTGAAAATCCTTGAGTCCAACGGGGATTCCATCAGTACCGGCTTCCATATTGTTTTGGATGAGAGCGGGAATTATGCTTTTGATGTTGATGAGGGATTTACTCTGAACCGTTTTCGTGCGGATATTTACGGAGAACCGTTGATTGATAACCTGACAAAAAAACAGAAAAATGCCACTGCAGATCAGATGATCGAGTTTATGAGCGGAAAAGAGGGATTTTCCATTGTTCTTTACGGCGATAATGCTTATACCAAAGAAGAACTGACATCCCATGGACTTCCGGAGAACCTGTCAAAGCAGGATATACTTGAGCTTTCCAAAATCCGCTATGCACTGAGCACTAACAGCTTCAAGAAGTACATGGCCGTTACGATCGCTTCAAATATAAGTGAAAAATCTGTAGCTGCAATCAGAGAAAATCAGCCGGAGCTTCAGGGAATTGACATTGTAGAGGATTCTGTCCGCAAATACATTGATGATGCAAGCATGGGACCAATTCTTGGTTATACGGGACAGGCTTCTTCAGAAGAGCTTGAAGAACTGAGACAGAAGAATCCTGATTATTCAAATGATGCGATTATCGGTAAATCGGGAATTGAGAAATATATGGAAACATCTCTTCAGGGAACAGACGGTGAAGAAACTGTCACTGTCGATAACCTTGGTAAAGTACTTAAGATTGACGACAGCACGAGAGTAGAACCTGTCGCAGGTAACGATACCTATCTTACCATAGACAGCAGCTGGCAGTCCGCCATCTATCAGATACTGAAACAGAGAGTTGCCGGAATCCTTTTATCCAAGATCGAAGCATCCAAAACCTATGATTTCAGTGTAAATGATGCTGCACAGATTAAGATACCGATCTATGATGTATATAATGCCCTGATTGCCAACAGTGTCATTGATATCAGTAAATTCAGTGATGCCAACGCCTCCGATACAGAAAAAAATTTATATGCCAAATTTCAACAAAAACAGCAACAGGTTTTTGATACAATAACTAACAGGCTGACAGCTGAGAATCCACCGGCCGTAAAAGATGAAGATGATCAGATCCAAGAATATCTTACTTATATCTGTGATGATCTTCTCAGAGATACGCTGGGGATTATCTCAAAGAATGCCATTGATACCTCTGACAGTACTTATCAGAAATGGACAACCGATAAAGATATCAGTCTGAAAGATTATCTGACATATGCGGCAAGTCAGAACTGGATCGATATTTCCAAATTTTCTACAGAAGGAGATTATCTGGATTCCGATGAAGTATATCAGGCTCTTACAGATTATCTGATCGATTATCTTAAAAAAGACACCAATTTCTCAAAACTTCTGTATAAGTATATGCTTCAGGAGGATACCATCTCCGGAAGCGAGATCTGTCTGGTTTTGTATGAACAGGGAATCTTATCAAAAGATGATGACGCTTATGCGGCTCTGGCTTCCGGCTCCATGACAGCCTATGATTTTATGATTAATAAGATTTATAATCTTGAGATTGAACCGGCACAGCTTGCACTGGAGCCATGTTCCGCTTCTGCGGTAATCACAGATGTCAAAACAGGAGATGTTCTGGCATGCGTATCCTATCCGGGATATGACAATAACCGTCTGGTAAATAACATGGATACGGATTATTATGCGAAATTATCTACAGATAAATCCAGTCCGTTTTTCAATAAAGCAACCCAACAGACAGCAGCACCAGGTTCTACATTTAAGATTCTGTCTACAATTGCCGGAATGTCTGAAGGAGTGATCGATGACGGAACATACATTAACTGTACCGGCTCCTTTGATCTTGTAACACCTCCGATCCACTGCTGGAACAAACAGGGACATGGAGAAATCGAGATCAGGGAGGCGATTGAGCAGTCCTGTAACTATTATTTCAACATGGTTGGTTTTAAACTTGGTCAGGATGCAGACGGAAACTTTTCAGAAAACCGAAGCCTGAGTGTACTGCAAAAATATGCTTCAGAGATTGGTCTGGATAAGAAAACAGGTATCGAGATCACAGAATCCGCACCTCATGTGTCAGATTCCTACGCAGTCCCGTCTTATATCGGACATGGTACCAATGATTATACCACCAGTCAGCTGGCACGTTATGCAACAGCGATCGCTACCAGTGGAAATGTTTATGATCTGACTTTACTTGACAGACAGACAGATTCCAAGGGTAATACTTTAAAAAAATATGAGCCGGATATCATTAATACAGTTGATGTATCACAGAATGTGTGGGATGATATTCACGACGGAATGTACCGGGTAGTACAGACTCACAGACAGTTTGACGGACTTGGCGTGGATGTGGCAGGTAAAACCGGTACAGCCGAGGTAACTGTTTATCATCCAAACCATGGTATGTTTGTGGGATATGCCCCGGCTTCAGATCCTGAATATGCGATTGCAGTGCGTATTGAGAATGGATATACTTCCGGTAATGCGTGTCTTGCAGCTGATGATATTTTTAAATATATCTTTGAATTAACTGATGAAAAGTCTATTCTTACCGGTGTTGCGGCAAGTGATACCAGTGACACTTCGAATGACTGAAACTACCATACAGGAGAATACCAGAAGAATGGAAATTTTTTCAGGGAGGAAATTGTAACTATGAGTGAAGTCATTGTGATTACTTCCGGCAAAGGCGGAGTAGGAAAAACCACAACTGTCGCCAATATCGGAACAGGTCTGGCTATGCTGGGCAAAAAAGTTGTTGTGGTTGATACAGATATCGGTCTGCGGAATCTGGATGTTGTTCTGGGCCTGGAGAACAGGATTGTCTATAATCTGGTGGATGTCATTAACGGAAGCTGCCGTCTGCGACAGGCTCTGATCAAGGATAAAAGACATCCGGAATTATGTCTTCTGCCATCTGCGCAGACAAAAGACAAATCCGCTGTGTCTCCGGAACAGATGATAAAACTGACCGACGATCTGAGAGAACAGTTTGATTATATTCTTCTGGACTGTCCGGCAGGAATTGAACAGGGATTTAAAAATGCGATCGCAGGTGCTGATAAAGCCCTTGTAGTTACCACGCCGGAGGTTTCTGCGATACGTGATGCAG
>OJSC01003380.1_pt1 | contig 10670 bp, 9 predicted proteins | sample 1599361 | NCBI WGS metagenome assembly OJSC01 (sample SAMN04168656, study PRJEB22393) | human gut metagenome | biome: human gut microbiome; feature: stool | host: Homo sapiens | collected 2014-03-17 | reverse complement strand
ACACCCTCTGGCTTCCCGCACCAACACCGCCGCCTCTTCAATCAAGGCGTTGGAGCAGCGCAGGCGCTTGAGGGTGCGGCGGATGCCATCCTCGCCAAGGCTCAGCAGCAGCGCCGCCAGCCGGATGGACAGGTTTTCTGCACCCGCCGGGCAGGCATCCACCACCGGCTTTGCCGCCGCCAGTGCCTCCGATGAAAGCTCCGGAAGAATAACAAGCAGTATTTTTTTGTCAAGATATGCCGCAGGGGCGGGTGCGGCCAGCAGTTTAGCAAGCTCTTCCTCGATGCGCTCCACCGATACGCAGTCCAGATGGGCACACAGCTCCTGTGCCGCCTGCGCCGTGGGCGGGTCGATGGCAAAGCCAAACCGGGCTGCGAAGCGGTACAGCCGCAGGATGCGCAGCGCGTCCTCGGTGAACCGCTGGCGGGGCACACCCACCGCCCGTACGATGCCGCTTTGCAGGTCGGCCTGCCCGCCAAAGGGGTCCACAAGGCCCTCTTTTTCATTGTAGGCCATGGCGTTGATGGTAAGATCCCGCCGGGCCAGATCCTCCCGCACATCCGGCACAAAGTGCACCTCGTCCGGGTGGCGGCCATCCGTGTAGGTGCCTTCTGTACGGAAGGTGGTGATCTCGTAAAGGGCACCGCTCTGCTTCACCGTTACCGTGCCGTGCTGCAGGCCGGTGGGGATGCACCGCTGCACGCCGAACAGCTCCATCACCTGCTGCGGCAGAGCACTGGTGCACAGGTCCCAGTCGTGCGGTGTAAGGCCCAGCAGACTGTCCCGCACGCAGCCGCCCACCACGTAGGCTGCATAGCCCGCCCTGTGCAGGGTGTCCAGCAGCTCTGCCGCACCCTCGTCCATCCGGATGGTCATGGCTGTGCCTCCTCGTACTGCAGGGTGATGCTTTTGCCGTCAAAGCCGCACTCCGCCGCCGGGAAGATGCTCTGTGCCTGCGCGGCATACTCCTCCGGGTCGGTGATCATGGGGGAATAATGGGTCAGCCAAAGCCGCTTTGCCCTCGCCTGCGCGGCAAGGGTCGCGCTCTGCCCAAAGGTGCTGTGCCCCCACTGACGGGCCTGGTCTTCCTGCTCCGGAAGGGCATAGGTGGCATCGCATATCAGCAGGTCTGCGTCATGCGCCGCCTGCAAATAATACGGGCAGGGGGCCGTATCGCCGGAAAATACCACGCTCAACCCCTTGCGCGGGGCACCCAGCACCTGCGCAGGCTGCACCGTTCTGCCCTCCACGGCAACGCTCTGCCCTTTCTGCAGCAGCTTCCATTGCTGCACCGGCACCCCCAGCGCCCGGGCCTGCTCTGGCGAAAATTTGCCTGCACGGGGCAGCTCCAGCCGGTAGCCAAGGCTTTTTACCCGGTGCTTTGTGGCAAACGGCACCAGCCGCGCACCGGCAGGCCAGCCCTCGCTCAGCGCATCCAGCGCCAGCGGCTGGCCCGGCATAAGCACCTGCGGCTTCACCGGATAGGGCAGCGGGCCGGTCAGTGCCCGCACCGCCGCCCAGATATCCGGCAGGCCCTCCGGACCCAGCAGCGCAAGCGGCCTTGTGCGGCCCTGCGCCCCCAGAGTCTGCAAAAGGCCCGGCAGACCAAAGATGTGGTCGCCATGGTAGTGGGTCAGGCAGATGGCATCTGCCCGCATCAGGTTCACGCCTGCCCGGTGTGCCGCTGCCTGCGTGCCCTCGCCGCAGTCCCACAGCAGGCCGTGGCCGCCGCAGGCTGCAAACGCAGCCGAAAGTGCCCGGTCCGGCAGCGGCATGGTAGCAGCGGTGCCCAGCAGTGTGATGGTCAGCATAAAGATCGTTCTCCCTGTACAATGTATCTCTTAAGGTTTTATTGTACCACAGCCGGGCCGGTTGCACAATCACTGCTGGCCGCGCATAGCATGGGCCAGCACAGCAAAAAGGGGGCAGCGGGATGAGACGCAAAAAAGGGGATCCTTTTTCCGGCAGGCCGCACAGCGGCCTTGGATGGGTGCTGCTGCTCGCCGCACTGGCCCTGTTTCTGCTGGCCGGTGCGCCCGGCTGCATGGCCCAGCGGATGGCGTGGTCTGCCCGGGGAACGATGATCTTTCTGCCCAGCGGGTTTTGAAAAAATGGGAGCATCCTGCTGCACAGAACGCTCCCATTTTTCTTTTTACTTTCCATCCGAATAGGGCAGCTGGCCGGTCAGGGTCAGCGTTTCGGCAAGTTCGTCCTCCGAGCGGAACCGCCACGCCGCCGCTCCCACGGCCACATAGCAGGCATCGGCACGACCCTCCGGTGTAACGGCAAGGATCATCGTTTCACCGTCGCCCACCGCCGTTACCATGCCATCCGCACTCACAGTTGCCACGCCCGGATTACTGCTGAGCCATGTCATCGTTCCGTTTTTGGCGCCTGCAGCCTGCGCGGTCAGCTTCTGACTGGCTCCCACTGCCTGCAGCAGCATGGCGTTTTTGCTCATCTGCACCCGTCCGATCTCCGATGTAACCGTTACCGTGCAGCGCAGCACCTGCCCGGCTGTGGTCAGTGCGCTGATGACGGCCTTGCCGGACCCCTGCGCCTTTACGGTACCGTTTGTGCTTACCGATGCCACCGCCGGGTTGCTGCTGATCCACTGCCGCACATAGGTAAACCCGCCTTTGTTCTGTTCCAGCTTCAGCTGTTTCGTCGGGGCAGGCTCCTGCTCTGTAATGGTAAGCGTCAGATCGCTGGTGTTCAGCACCAGGCGGCTGGCTGTGCTTTTGCGCACCGTGATGGTACAGGTGGTCTTTTCGCCGCGCTCATTGCGGGCCGTGACGGCCGCAGTGCCCTCGGCATGGCCGGTCACCTTGCCGGTGCCGTCCACCGATGCCACTGCCGGATCACTGGAAGTCCAGATCAGAAAGAAGTAGTCGTTGGGTGCCTGCACATTCAGGTAGGCCACCGGGGCCGGGTCTCCTTCGGTGATATCCAGCGTCAGTTCGGCAGTGTCCAATGTCATGCCGCTGTCCGGCAGCGGCTGCTCCTGCGCAGCATAGGCCGACAACGCCCCGGCTGCAAACAGTTCTGCGCACAGCACCACTGCACAAACACACGCTTTGAACCCCTGCTTCATGGGCTTTGCCCTCCCCGCCTGCTTTGCTGCAAGATCCTTTAAATATTCCTGTCTCCGTATTATTTTACACGCAGTGCAAAACCGGGTCAAGTTTTTTGCCCATTCTGCCGGGCAGCTGAGCCTTATTTTGTGGAGAATAATAAAATCCGCTTTTCAATTTTGTACAAAACGCCGCCGCACCCGGCAAACCGGATGCGGCGGCGCTGTTCTGCTTTTGAATTTTCAGCTTAGTAGTTGATCTTTTTCAGCTCAAAGTAGCTCTGCGGATGTGCGCACACCGGGCACTTGAGCGGTGCGGACTTGCCGATATAGGTGTAGCCGCAGTTCCGGCACTGCCATACCTGCTGCTCCTCGCGGGCAAAGACCTTGTTGTTTTTCAGGTTTTCGGCCAGCGCACGGTAGCGCTCCTCGTGCTCCTTCTCGATCTGTGCCACCATGGTGAACAGTGCTGCGATCTGAGGGAAGCCCTCTTCTTTGGCCTCCTTGGCCATGCGGGGGTACATCTCGGTCCACTCGTCGTGCTCACCGCCTGCTGCCATGTCCAGACAAGTCAGGGTATCGGGGATCGCGCCGCCGCACAGCAGCTTGAACCAGATCTTTGCGTGCTCCTTCTCATTGCTGGCGGTCTCCTCAAAGATCGCGGCCAGCTGCTCGTAGCCTTCTTTTTTTGCCATGCTGGCAAAGAAGGTGTACTTGTTGCGTGCCTGGCTCTCGCCTGCAAACGCTTCCATCAGATTTTTCTCGGTTTTGGTACCCTTCAGTTCCATGATGCTCTCCTTTCAAAAACGGATCTTCTGTCAGGATCGACCGATCCCGGCTCTATCATTCAGCCCGGCGGTAATTTTTTCGCCTGCGGCTCAGGTTCTGAACAGAGTATACCATATTTTTTGAGAGAAATCAAGAATAATTCCTATTTATTCTGAGAATATTTCTCAGTTATGCTGCTTCAGTGCACACACAGCAATGCTCAGGGCGCTCCACGCTGCCTGATACATCAGCACCGTTGCCACCGAAAGCTCCCAGATGCTGCCTGCACTGGTGAGCAGCGCTGCAATGATAATGGAGAACAGCACCGAGACCATCTGTACCGTGGTGGCGCTGCTCTCGGCGTTCTGGGCCTGATCCGCAGCCTGAAGGCCGCCGGTCAGGCTGGCAAACGCCTTGAGATGGATCATGCAGCAGGTGTCCTCCGGGTCTTCCGGTGCGGCCTTGATGGCGTTGCACTGCTCCTGATCCAGCACGGTGATCATGCCTTCCGGCAGGCGGTATGCTTCGGTAATGTGGTGTGCGGTCAGACTGGGGTCCTGGCATGTGACCAGCAGGCGGATGTTCTCCTTTTGCAGCACGGCAAGGCCGCGGGCCACATTGCGCCCGCCCACATATTTCAGCACGAACATAGCGTGCAGATTGCCGGACACAGCCAGATACAAAATTTGCAGCTCGCCGTTCTTCGAGTGCTGCATCTCGTATTCCTCGTCCGGCAGCGGCACGCCCTCCTGCTCCAGATAGCGGCGGGTACCAATGAGGATGCGGTTGTTATCGCACCAGGCGGAAAAGCCCAGCCCATGGTGCTGCTCCAGATCCTTGACCGGGAACAGGATGTCTGTGCGTTCCTCAACGATCTGGCGGAACAGCCCCTTCAGGGTGCCGTGGCTCTCGTTCAGCACGCTGGCCGCGTACAGGATGGCGCGGTCGATGCGGCCGCCCTTGAAGATGCGGATATCCTCCAGCTGTGCGCTGTCGGCGGTGAACAGGTCGTCTGCATCGATCTGCAGCGTATCAATGCCGCCCAGCTGCTCAATGGCCTGCCAACCGGGCACGACTGCGCCCACAGCCGCAGCCGCACGCTGCAGCCGTAGCGAGGCAACGCCCGCGATCAGGGTAGAAGAAAGCGGTGCGCCCATGCACAGCACAGCGGCCATGGCAGCCGCCGCTTTGTTCCAGCCGGCACCTGCCAGCAGGAACAGCACGCCGCTGAGCAGGGCAACGCCCAGCAGGATGTACGAAACTTTGCGTGCACGGCGCTCGCTTGCGCGCTCGCTCAAGCTCTGCTCCACAAATCCGTCAGCTTCCTTCATCGGGCGGCTCAGCAGCACCCATGGATCCTTCTGTTCCAGATCCCGTGCAAGGGCGCGCAGCAGGTCTTTGTCCTTGGCGCGGTAGGCACCCTCGAACTCCACACCATTGGTCACCAGCTCATAGCCGCCCTTGACAGCAGCCAGCATCACCCGGCTGCCCAGCAGCGCAAGGAACAGCCCCAGCGCGGCCATGCCGCTGAGCAGCGAGATGCCGGTGGTGCCGCGGTAAACATTTGCGTTCAGCATGGCTGTGACCGCCTGCACCAGCGCTGCTACTGCGGCCAGCGCCGGCATCGTCTCGGAAGAAGACCGTCCGCGCAGGCCGTTCAGGCCGTCGCGCAGCACCGGGAAGCCCACGCACAGGCTTGCTGCCAGCAGCAGCAGGTTTGCAGCATAGAATGCCGCCGGGGCAGCATCCGGGTCCAGCGCCGCCATGGCGGGCAGCAGCCCATCCGACACCAAACCAAAATGCAGCAGCACCACAGCCAGAATGCCGCCCAGCACGCAGCGCAGCGTCAGCTCTGCACTCATACGGTGCAGCTTATCCGCCGTAGCCTCCGGCTCGGTCAGCTCCGTTTCAGCATGTTCCTCCGGAGACACCGCGTCCTCCGCCTCAGCTTTCAGTTCCGGCTGTGGCGCAGCGGGTGCCTTCTCCGGTGCCTGCTGCGGCTCTTCACCGTCCAGCGGCAGCAGCGGCAGGCTCATGGTGTCCTCTTTTGCGGCAGGCTCCTCTGCCGGGGCTAAAGGTGCCTGCGGTGCGTCCTCGCTCTGCGCCTTGCCAAAGAAATCGGCCACCGGCTGCTTTTCCGGCTGCGGCACAGGTTCCGGTTGCAGCTCCGGTGCCGTCTCCTTTACCGCTGCAAACACAGCCGCGGGCAGCGGTGCACCGGACGGTTTCTTTTTGCTTTCAGCCGGTTCAGTTTCTGCTGCCGGGGCTGCTTCGGCCCTCGGTGCAGGCTTTTCCGGCTTCTGGTCGCTCAGGCCGTTGATCATCGCCTTGAGCTGTGCCATCTCCTGCTGCTCCTGCTCTTCCTGCGGCAGCAGCACCTCCGGCGCATTCTTGGGGTGCCGGAGAGGCTTTGCCGTGCTGTGCTGCTCTGCGGGTCTTGCCGCCGGGACAGCGCTCTGCCGGGGTGTTTCCGGCTTCACTGCCGCCGGGGGTTCCGCCGTTTGCGGTGCAGATTTTTCCTCCGGCTTTTTGGCGGGTGCTTCCGGCTGTGCATCCTCTGCTTCCTTTTCCAGAAAAGGCCACGGGGCCAGTTCCTGTTCCGGGTCTGCCTCCGGCTTCAGCATCAGTTCCAGATCCGCTTCCGGTTCCGGCTGCGCATCTTCACCCAGCCGCACCTCACCGGTGGGCATTTCCTGCGGCTGCTCTGCTGCAGCTTCGTCAGTCTCCTGCTTTTCCTTACCACGGCCAAACAGGCCAAACCGTTTCTGCGGCTTTTCCTCCGGCTGGTTTTCGTCCCTCCGGGTCATCTCCTCCGGGATATCCACCGCCGTGGTGCTGAAAAAGGAGCGGAACTTTTCATCCGGGGTCATTTCCCGGCCATTATTTTTATCTTTCGGCATTCTTGTCCCTCCTGTAATTCAAATTGAGGTTCCGGCCCGAATGCCGGATCATGCCTGCTGTGCTGCGCGCTGGGACTGGATCTCGTACAGAATAATGCCCGCAGCCACCGACACGTTGTAGCTGTCCACACCGGTGCCCGGTGCTGCCATATCCAGCCGCACCACACCGTCGCACAGCTTTTTCACCAGCTGCGAAACACCGCTGCCCTCGCTGCCCAGCACCAGTGCAATGGGGCCGGTCAGGTTGTTCCTGCGCAGAGACACGCCGTCCATATCGGCGCAGTAGACGAACACACCCTGCTCCTTCAGGCGGCGGATGGTCTCGCCGATGTTGGCCACACGAGCCACCGGCAGGCGTTCTGCGGCACCTGCGCTGGACTTGATGACGGTAGGCGTGACCGATGCGCCGCCGCGCTTTGGGATCACGATGCCATGCGCACCGCACAGCAGAGCACTGCGCATCACGGCACCCAGATTGTGCGGGTCTTCAATGCCATCGCTCAGCACCAGAAAAGGTGCCTCGCCCTTGTCCTTGGCTGCTGCCATCAGGTCGTCTACCGTCACGTATTCGATCTCGCTGGCAAATGCCGCCACACCCTGATGGCTCTCGGTGCCGGTCATCAGGCGCAGCTTGTTGGGGTGCACCCGCTTCACCGTGGCACCCGCATCCTTTGCCAATGCGGTATAGTAAGCCGCCACGGCCGGAGCCATGCCCTCAGCAATGAGCACGGTGTCCACGCCGGAACCGCTTTTCAGCAGTTCGGTCACCGGATTTTTGCCATAAACAAGGCTTTCGTTCTTCTGCAGCGGCTCTTCCGGGCTGCGGCGCGGACGGCGCGGCTGGTTCTTTTCTTCCATGATGATTTTCTCCTTCCGTTGTATCACCGGAAGGTGCTGTGCACACCCTCCAAAAGGCACGCCGCACTCTGGGCCGCGCACCGGTATGATCTGAAGCTGATAACTCATTTTGAAGTATAGCATAAGCCGACCTTGTTTGCCAGCAAATTACCGTTTTTTATCCGCGTCCTGCAAAAGTTTTTCTGTTCGTGGTGCCGGAGACCGTTTCCGCTTTTTTGCAGAAATGTTCTGCCGCCCTGCATCAGCTTTACCCGGCTGCTGGGTAGATATCCCTCTGTTTTGCCGGAGAAAAAAGTTTTCCACAAAAACGCGGTATACAATCCGTAGAAGAGCGATTATTTTTCCACATGTTGAAAACCCTGTGGAGAAAGTTCAAAAGTCCAGCTTTAAAGCCTGTTTTGCCTGTGGAATTCCACACTTTCCACAAGGTTTTCCACTTTTTGGTTCGACCTTTTTTGATTTCCTGCGTACAATTTGTAGAATACAAGTCGGAAATATGACAATTTTTTGAACTGCACCCTGTCCGCTTTTGCCAAATTGCCCAATATCATTTTGACGAATGTGGATCTGTGTTGAAAATCCGTCCTTCATCAAGCTTTCTGTCTTTCGGCCGCTTATTGCACATTATATGGAAATTTGTTGCACTCTATCGAATATACGCGCTTCTGGCAGTAACCCCCTGCACCCTGCCAGAAACAGAATCCCCGCATTGTTACAGGAAAAACACCGGTTTGGATTGATTTTGGCCGCTGTTTGGGGTATACTAATTCTGTAGGTTCGTTAAACCGTGCACAAAGCGGATATGAAACGAGCAAGACCCCAATGATTTTGTGGAGGTAATGAATAATGTTGGTAAATGCAACCGAAATGCTGATCAAAGCACGTGATGGCCACTACGGTGTGCCTCAGTTCAACATCAACAATCTGGAGTGGACCAAGTCCGTTCTGACCGCCTGCGAGGAAATGAAGAGCCCTGTGATTCTGGGTGTTTCCGAGGGTGCCGGCAAGTACATGACCGGTTTCAAGACCGTCGCTGCCATGGTCAGCGCAATGGTCGATTCCATGGGCATCACCGTTCCCGTTGCCCTGCATCTGGATCACGGCACCTATGAGGGCTGCAAAGCCTGCATCGAGGCCGGCTTCTCTTCCATCATGTTCGATGGCAGCCACTACTCCATCGAGGAGAATGTGGAAAAGACCAAGGAGCTGGTTGCTCTGGCACACGCTAAGGGCTTGAGCATCGAGGCCGAGGTCGGTTCCATCGGCGGTGTCGAGGACGGCGTTGTGGGTGCCGGCGAGATCGCAGACCCCGAGGAGTGCGCAAAGATCACCGCTCTGGGCATCGACTTCCTGGCCGCCGGCATTGGCAACATCCATGGCGTCTATCCGGCAAACTGGAAAGGCCTGGACTTTGAGGCTCTGGACCGCATCCACAAGGCCACCAACAACATTCCTCTGGTCCTGCACGGCGGCACCGGCATCCCCGATGACATGATCGCAAAGGCCATCAGCCTGGGCGTTTCCAAGATCAACATCAACACCGAGTGCCAGCTGGTCTTTGCTGAGGCCACCCGCAAGTACATCGAGGCTGGCAAGGATCAGCAGGGCAAGGGCTTCGACCCCCGCAAGCTGCTGGCTCCCGGCGCAAAGGCCATCGAGGCCAAGTGCAAGGAGAAGATCGAGCTGTTCGGCTGCGCAGGCAAGGGCTAAGCAGAAGCTCGTATCGTAACCGGTACACCACCCAATAAAGTATGCGCCCCCGCTGCACCGTTATGCACAGTGCAGCGGGGGCGCTTTTTACTTTATATGCGAGCACTCAGACGCGGGTCTTTTCCATATCTCCAAAAATGTATTGCATACAGTCCTGCACCCAGAAGCAGGCAAAAAATCGAATAGCTAAGGATCGGAAGCCGCAGCAGTACGATCTTACCCGCGATCTGGGTAAAGAACCAGCCCGTTCCATACAGAGTCACGATATAAAGCACCAGCCATGTAGCATATTTCAGCCAATGCTCTCGTGGCGGAAAGCCTACCTGCTCCATCATCCGGCGGAACAGTGCGCAAAAAACCGTCACTGCAACAACAAGCTGCATCAGATAGCCTACAGAAAGTTCAAAAACCCAATCACCAATTACCGGGTAAAGCAGCAGCCCTTCCACGCCCCACTCAAAGAAGAAATACAGCGGTGCAACAAACCAGAAGTAATCCGCAGCTCTCAGTGTTTTCAAACATGGCTTGACCTCCTCTACAAAGGTTTTTGCATCCGAAATCGAATCGAACAGTTCCTGATTTTCTGCATTGGCTTGGATGGAAATATCAAGCAGATCGCTGCACACAAGTTCAATGCCGCAGAAATCCCAGCTGACCCGGCGAAGATACCGGATCACTTCTTTCAGCTGCTCCTGGCTTTTTTCGTTCAGCAGCTTTGTACGCATCCGATTTGCCTTTCGCAACGCAAAATACTTATTCATATGGCTCCTCCTTAAAAATTTTTTCCACCAGCTGGCAGAGCTGATACCAATCCTGCCGAAACTCAAGAAGTTCCTTTCGACCTTCTTCAGTTACAATATAATATTTCCGGCTCGGCCCCTTAGGGGAAGGTCTGCGTTCTACTGTAACCTTTCCTTGCTGCTCCAGCCGCAGCAGCAGCGGATAAAGCGTGCTTTCACTCAAGTCAGAAAACCCGACCTGTTTTAGATGCATCACGATCTCATAGCCATAGGTCGGCTCTCTGCTAATGAATTTCAGAACACAGAATTCCAAAACGCCCTTGAGCAATTGTGTGTTGTTTTCCACTGGATACCTCCTTTTGCCTATTATGTAATACATAGTAGCTTATCTATATTGTATTGCATAGTAGTATTTTTGTCAAGTCCTGTCCTGTTATCATTTCGACCAAAATCCGCTCCATATTTTTGTGCAACAAAAAAGCCCTGAGATTTCTCTCAGAGCTTTCTGTTCAAGTCGGCGACTACCTATTTTCACGCGCCGTTTCCAGCGAACTATCTTCGGCACAAGTGAGCTTAACTTCTGTGTTCGGAATGGGAACAGGTGGAACCTCACCGTCATCG
>OJSC01003369.1_pt1 | contig 10728 bp, 10 predicted proteins | sample 1599361 | NCBI WGS metagenome assembly OJSC01 (sample SAMN04168656, study PRJEB22393) | human gut metagenome | biome: human gut microbiome; feature: stool | host: Homo sapiens | collected 2014-03-17 | reverse complement strand
GTGTTGAGCTGGTCGATCAGCCAGTATTCGTTGCCAGCGACGAAAAGCTGGTAGCGGCTGACGGCCAGCGCGATCTCGTTCTCGCTGGCGTTGCCGGGATCCACGTTCAGGCCGGGGATGCCCTTGGAGACGCAGCGGAGGAACGCCTTGCAGCCTTCGGTCTTGGTGGAGCCGTCGGCCTGCTTCACGTCCTGAGCCCAGCGGATCTCGATGGTCTTGCTCTCGAGCTTCATCATGTTCCGCAGGCCGAGGTCGATGCCGATCTTGGTGATGGACGCCTCCATAGCCTCGATCTGGCCGAGGATGGGGGCGGTGTAGGTTCCCATAGCCTTGAAGTCAGCGGTCACGGGAGTGACGGCCGGCAGCGAGATGGTCACGTCTTTGGCGACGAGGGTGCCGCCGATGTAGACGGTGTCGGCGAGGATGGGGCCCTTCAGGTCGAGCCACAGGTTTGCCATTACTCGTCACCTCCTTCGTAGTAGACGGAGAAGCCCGCGTCGGTGTAGGCGACGTAGACGCTCGCAGACTTGAGGGGCGGGGTCGGGGTGACGGCGATGTCCCAGCGGAAGTCGCCATTCATCACGTCGGTGGTGCTGTTCTCGCTCTCGAGGAACAGGATCACAGGGGATCCGAGCAGCGCGCCCATGCTGACATAGCCGTCGAGCTTCTCCTGCTCGCGGTTGATGATGCGATCCTTCAGCGCGCGGGTCATGGGCTCGTCGATCTCCGGGCTCCACTCGCGCTGGAAGTCGTTGGTGATGTGCATGAGCATCCGCATGGAGACGTCGAAGATCGCGCGGGGATCCACGTCTGCGCCGTAGGTGTAGGCAGCCGTATGGTCGCCCCACAGTACCCATTCGCCGCCCCATGCCACGGCGGTGCTGATGCCGTTCTGCGTCAGCTCCTTGCCGCTCTGCTGGTCGAAGCCGCGGTTTTTCGCGTTGGCGCCGAAATACTGCTTGATGACGGGGATCGCCTTGTTGCCGCAGGTCTCCATCGGGACGCTGTTGTGGCTGAAGTCGGCGCGCATGAGCTCGACCACGGCCATCGTGCTCAGGTGGTACGCGTTGCCGAGATTGTCCACGCCCTGCGGCCAGTAGACCTTGGAGCGCTCGCCGGTGAAGGCGTTGGCCTTCTTCCATGCGATCGCCTTGGTGATCGTGTCGACCGCCTGCGCGGTGCTGTCCACGAGGGGCAGGTCAGCCACGACGAAGGCGTCCCAGTGGCCGTTGATCTTCTGGCTGGCCGTCAGCATAGCATTATAGACGGCAGGACTGTGGCTCCAGCCGGGGGCCGCGATCAGATTGCAGACCGCGAACTGCTCGGGATAGAGCAGCGCGATCGCGCTCAGGCCGCTGTACTCGCCGGAGGAGGTGACGCCGCCGATGATGTCGCTGTCTGCGATCTCAGAGTCGTCCACCTCGCTGAAGCTGGCCGTCAGGCTGCCGGTGAGCTGCGCGTCGTCCTTCAGGCTGGTGATGATGACCGTGCCCTTGGTGAAGTTATAGTCCACAGCGTAGTCGGTGCCCTCGACGTAGTTGCCGCTGTCATTCTTTGCGATGGTCAGGGTGTCGAGGATGATCTTGTCGCTGGCGAACTCGGCGCGGCCGCCGGTGAAGGTGAGGGTCTTGGTGGTGGCCGTCTCCTTGCGGTGCTTGCCCGCGGAGGGGTCGAGCACATTGATGACGTAGATCGGGCCGATGTTCCCGAGGGTGTTGTTGAAATGCGCGTACACGGCCTCGCACAGGGTAAAGGTGCCCCAGTCGGACGAGTAGCCGATCTTCTTCTGAGCGTCGACCAGACTGGTGATCTTGATCGGCGCGTTGATGACGCCGGCTTTGCCGAAGCCGCGCACGAGGTTGACGGGTGCCGTGCCGATATAGACCGGCGTGGTGCCCGCCTGCACGGCGCTCTGTGCCACGGTCTCGCCGATGTGGCCGTAGGCGCCGTAGAGGTATTCGTTTGCCATCTGCTTATCCTCCTTTGCATGAAATTAGGGCAGCCACAGGGCCGCCCTTAAAGCAGGTGTTGGTAGCTTTCCGGGTTGCGGGTCAGCGCCTCCTCGACGGAGAACTCAGCCCACGCAAACCAGTACGGGTAAAAGTCGGGGACGGCGTCTTGCTCCGTGACAGGGCCGAAGGTGATGCCCTTCTCCTTGATGACGCGGAGGTCGCCGAGGTACTCGGCGTTTTCAATCAGCCGGAGAGCTGTGTCCACAAAATTCCATGCGTCACGCCAGCCCTCTCCGTTCTTCACGAAGTAGGAGGCCGCCGCCTCGTTGTATTGCTGGATGTAGGTACCGCTGCCGTCGCCCTTCGGCTTGAAGATGTCGGGCCCGTGGTAGCCGGGATCCCACGCTGAGAAGCAGAGCCGGATCTTGATGTCTCGGGCACTCTGGAGCAGGTCGTCGTCGCCCTGAACGATCTGCACGCAGACCGACGGGATCGGCGCGGCGATGTTCGGGGGCGTCCTGTCCTTCGATGGTACGAAAAGCGAGAACGCGGCCGGGTTTACCAGCTTGTATGGGTAGGAGGCGTCCGTTGCGTTGTCGTCGGGGAGCTTCAGCTTGACCAGAGGGCAGACCTCGGCGGTCAGCCAGTCCCGGACGGTTTCGATGCTGTTGACGATGGACATGGGGCACCTCCTACATGGTGACAGTCTGGCCGAGGGCCACGGTGGCGATCCCCATGTCCTCGCTCCAGTCGTTGACGATGTACTCGCGGCCGTCGACGTTGAGCCCTTCGCCCGCCGGGCGCCGAGCAGGCAGATCCTCGACCGCCGCGTAAAGCAGCAGAGAGGACTCCGCGACGCTCAGCTCTTGCCCCCCTTGGCGTTCCTTCAGGGCGTTGTCGTCCAGCACGGCGGCGATGGCTCTGCCTTCGACGGTGTGCTTCTCACCGAACTCGTCGAGATTGAGAAACGTGCGCCGACGGTCAGCCTCGACCATCGCCTTGAAGCTGAAGGCCATCAGACGGGATCGGCGGCGCCGATCTGAGGGGGCTCCTCGTCGTCGGTGCCGTCATCGGGCTGCTCGGCCTTGGCGGCCTCGATGGCAGCGATGACGTCGGCCTTCTTGCGCATGGCAGAGGCGTCCACGCCATAGCGCGCGGCCACTTCCTTCAGCTCGTCGAGCTTCATGTCCTCGTCGTACTCAGGGGCCTCGTCGGCCGCGGTGTTGGTGCTGGCAGGCTCGTCGGCGTCGTCGCCGGGAGCGGGTGCGGGCTGCTCGGCAGTCTCGCCCAGCTCGCCGATGTACTTGGCGACGCCTTCCTTCACCAGACGGGCCTCCAGCTCGTCGTCGAACTTCTGAGGGCCATCTGCTTCAGTGATGGGGATCACCTTGCGGCCGTTATAGTAGCCGAAGGTGCCCTTGATGATCTGGATCATGCTCTGCTCCTTTCTGCTGCGCTCAGTCCGTCAGGACGTCCGCAACGATGAACGGGTTCTTGTTGTTGGGGATCATCAGCGGGCGGCTGGAGATGGTCAGCGTGCGGCTGTTGCCTTCGGCGCTGCTCACATACTTCGGCACGCGGCGGCCGGCGTAGGTGTGGAACTCGCCATCGCTCTGCTCGACCTGAGAGACGGCGCCGTAGGCGGTGCGGCCAGCGCCGGGAGCGGTGAGGACGCACTTGCCGGACGGGATGTAGAGCTTGTCCTTGCCCTCGTCGTCGGTGTAGGTCAGGTCGTAGGAGATGACGCTGATGATGCGGCCGAGGACGTTCAGGCGGGCCACGATGGCGGCGCCGTCAGGCAGCAGCTCAGGCTCCACGTTGCCGATCTCGATGCGGCGGTTGTCGAGGAGCTTCTGCACGGCTGCGTCGTTGATGATGGTGTCAGCCACGTCCGGGGAGCAGACCAGATCAGAAGCGCGGAGGCCGCGCTTGGTCATCATACGGATCATGGCCTCCAGATCCTTCAGGATCTTGCCGCCGGTGGCGTCCCACTTGGCCGTCGGGGTGTAGGTTGCGGGGTTGCTGGCCTCGGAGTAGAAACGGATCTCCATCTCGTCAGCCTTGTCGACGTCGTCGGCGATGTGCTTCATCACACAGCCGTTGGTCAGCATGGTCTCGGCGGCCATCGCTTCTTCGCGGTTGGTGATGAGCTCGCCCAGCTCGTCAGCGTCGCGCAGGATGAGGGTCTGCTGGCGCTGCTCAGGGGTGAGCTGAGAGTAGAGAGCCTCGCCGAAGCCACGCTTGCGCAGCTCGTCGAGGGTCAGGACGCGACGGGGAGCCACGAAGGGCGGGGTGTAGCGTTCCATATTGTAGCCGGCGCGCAGGACGGTGACGCCGCCCTTGCGAGGGGCCACGAAGGGCGCCAGCTTCTTGCTGCCGTCACGGAACTCGACGAGCACGTCGTCGGTGGCGAAGATGTCGCTCGCGTCGTTGGTGGGGAAATAGCGGTCACGCAGGAAGGTCGCGGCAGGGGTGAGCTGCTGCACGGCCATGAGCAGCGTGTGGGTGTCGTAGAAGTTAAAAGGCATTTTGTTGTCCTCCTTCTCTTAGTATTCGATGGCGTCGGAGAGCAGGATGCCGGCCTTGCGCAGCTCCTCCTCGTCGGTCGCCTTCAGGGTGTAGCCGCTTGCGACGGCCAGCTTGTTGCGGGCGAAGTGGCCGGTGCGGTAGGCCAGCACGGTCACGTCCGCGGTGGTGCCGACTTCCACGTCCTCGGCGAGGATGCAGTTGGCGGTCAGGGTTTCGTTGGTGGTCGCGGTGGAGCCGAGGATCACCAGCTTGCCGTCGCCGGCGGTGCCGGCAGACAGGGCCAGCACGGTGCCGCGCTTATAGGTGGCTGCGGCGGTGGCCTCCTTGCGGATGGTCACGGTGAACACGTCAGCGACGGGCTCGTTGGCAACAATCAGACCGTCATAGCCGACGCTGCCGAGGTTTTCGTCCAGTCTCTTGCTCATTACTTCTTACCTCCGTTCTGAGACTTGGTGGAGTTGTAGAGGCCGACGATGGCGTCCACCTTTGCCTTGTCGTCGCTTTCGCTGCCTTCTTCGCCGCCGTTAGGGGCAGCGCCGACGCCGGCAGCGCCGGACTCGTCGTTGTCAGCCTTGGCGTCCTTCAGGTGCTTGGCACCGAGGGCCGCCTGCTTCTGCATGGCCTTGAGCGCGAGTTGCTCAGCGGTGCAGGGGGTCTCGCCGTACTTGGCGTCCCTGACGAGCTGCGCGTCGCCCACACTTGCGGCGATGCTGTCGATGGCCTCGATGCGGGCGCGTTCCTGCGTTCTGGCAGTTTCGGCCGCCTGCTGCTCAATCTGAGCCACGACGTCGGGGTGCTGTGCTCTCATTTCTTCGAGGGTCATGGTCTTGTTGTCCTCCTTCTTGGGGCCGTCGTTCTTGGCGGCCGCGTGTTTATTTCCAGCCGCAGGGGCGGCGTGGATGCTGTTGTCGATGGGGATCGTCCCCGGGATGTGTCTGAAGCCCTTGACGTCGTGCCGGATGCCGGCGACGAGGAGCACCTTCTTGTCGGCGCTCAGGGTGACGTCGGGGCCTTCGTCTGTGAGCAGGGTGTCGGCAAAGCCGTTGTCAATGGCCTCCTGCCCGACCATCCACGTCTCGCGGGTCATCATGCTGCGGAGCTGGTCGACCTCGAGGCCGGTCTTGGCGTGGTAGATCTCCGCGATGGCCCGCTCGCTCGCGTCGAAGTCCTTCTGGAGCTTCTTCAGGTCTGCGAGGGTGTAGTAGTCGTAGAGCAGCCCGGCGACGCCGTGGATCATCACCATGCTGCCGGGATAGACCTGCACCTCGTCGCCTGCACAGGCGATGACGCTGGCCGCGCTGGCTGCGATGCCTTCCACGACGACGACCTTGTGGCCGGTCAGGCCCTTGATGGCGTTGTGGATGGCGATGCCGGTGTAGAGGTCGCCGCCGCAGCTATTGATCTTGATGGTGATGTTGCTCTTGCCCTTGACGGCCGCGAGATCCTCCATGAAGCTCTCGGGCGCGATGTAGAGGCCGGGCTCGGGCTCGCCCGTCCACCAGTCCACAGGCTGGCGGCTCACGACGTCGCCGTAGAGGGTGATCTCGCCCTCGTCGTCGCCGGTGCTGGCGACGTTCCAGAACTTGATCGGCGTGCCCGCAGTCTGAGGCCCGGCGCAGAGCCGGGGAGTGTTATGCGTTCTCATGCTTGTCTCCTTCCTTGATGCTTTTGATGGCCTCGGCGACGATCGCCTCCCGCAGAGCTGCGGAGATCGTGCCGCTGGCCGCTGTGCTCTGGTCGACCTGTCCCTGCGCTGCGCGCAGCTTCTCGTTTTCCCGAGTGAGCTGGTCGACGTTGGCGTCCCACTGACCGCCGTTGAGTCGGATGGTCGCCTGTTCTCTGGTCGTGATGCCTTCGCCGATGGCGAGGATCTCGGCCGTGATCTCCTTCGTCGGGTCGAGCTGTCCCTGAGAGGGGCCGATCCACTCGGCGCCGAGGTATGCGGCGCGGATCGCCGGATCTGCGAAGAAGCCCGGGGCGCTGATGCGGCCGCGGGCGACGGCTTCAGATAGCCAGATCTCATATACCGGCGTGCAGAAGTCATCGACAAACCACTTGCGCCTCATGCGGAACGCCTTCCACGCCTCCATCAGGGCGGCACGGCTGGCGCTGTACGAGCTGTTGAAGCTCTTGAGCAGCAGGTCGGCCGGGATCTCGAGCGCCGCGCCCACCTGTTCACAGATGGCGCGCAGGAATGTGTTGAAGCCACTGGCCGGCCGCTTGGGGTCTGCAAAGGTCACGTCCTCGCCGGGCTCCATGATGTTGATCTGGCCGGGGCCCATCTCGTACTCATTAGGATCTCGGCTCACCTCCGGCAGGCTGCTCCCGACCTCGTTGAACGGGTTGTCGCTGGCGCCCGCCTCGGTTTTGATGAAGGCTGTGAAAAACGACTCGACGACCGCCGCAGTCAGCTCGCTCTCGGTGTAGCGGCGAAGCTGGAGCAGGGGCTCGATGACCTGCGCGAGATAGCTGACGCCGCGGTATTGATCCGGGCGCTCGCTCTCCATGACGTGCAGGATGTTCGGCAGGCCAGTCCGCTCGCCGTATGCCTGAACACGGGCCCACGTCGTCGTCGTGCTGCCGAGCTCGAAGGGGTAGGTGCTGCGGATGTGGTACGCCTCGATCTGGCCGTCGTCGTTCACCTCGACGCCGTCGTAGATGGTGTTGCCGTTGGCCGCCTTGCCGGTGGTCAGCAGCATCGGGGTGATGATGCCGGAGGTCGTTGGCGTGGCGACTCGGTCGGCCTCGATCAGGTGCAGGCGTAGCGAGTAGGGCGTGAGCGGCGTCGGCTCGTACTGCTTCACGACGGCGAACACGTCGCCGCTGACCAGCCACGAGGAGAGTGCGAGCTGCTGCATGGCTGCGAAGTTGTTGACGCCGGTGGCGTCGCACGCCCTTTTGTTCTCAGACCAGAGAGCGAACTCACGCTCGGCCTGAGCCTGCCATGCGTCGGCGGCCTCCTGCGTCATGCCGAGCGCCTCGCGGTCGATCCGACTCTTGAGCTGGAGGCCGATGCCGACGACGTTGGTGCGGTTGGTGCGGATGGCAGAGGTGGCGATCGGGGCCGCCATGTAAAGCATCCGGGCACGCTGCCGCAGGGTGTAGTTGTTGGCGTCGATGTCCTCCTTCGGGCTGCCGCTCATAGCTCTGAAGCCCTTGGTCGCCTTCTTGTGCCAGCTTGCGCCGGCGTCGCCGTAGCCCTTATTCACAGGGCGCGGCTGCTGCCGCCTGTTCTGTGGGCGGCTTCTGCTTTTTCTTTTGCTGATGGTGCTCACCTCCTTCATGGTGAAGATGGCCGAGTCGGGAGAAAAGGAGCGAAAACTCCCGGCGTCGGCCTATGAAAAAAGCCCCTTTCGGGGCTTCTTTCACCAGTCTCGGGGCACTACTCCCACAGCTTTTCGCGGCTTCTCGCCGTTCAGTGCGGCCTCGAGGGCTTCGATGTCTGCCTCGAGCTGTTTGATGGCGGCCCGGATGGATCCGAGGTCGGTGTTGTAGCGGGCCAGATTGCGCGAGCCGATGCCGTAGCTCTGGACGCCTCCGTCCAGCATCTCGGCCTCTCGCTTCAGGTAGAGCTCCAGCCGGTTCCTCTTGATGGAGAGCTGGTACTCGATTTGTTCGTGGGTCTTTCTCATTGTGGTGTGTCCTCCTTACCAGTCGTCGAAGGCGTCGGCCCGGTTGTGCCGTTGCCGCTGCCGTCGCTGTTGCGGGGCCTTCGGCTTTTCCTCCAGTCCTTGCAGGCGGCGCTCGATGGCGTCCATGTCGGGGTTGATGATCTTGAGGCCGGCGTTGGCGTAGTCGCGGCAGTCGAGGGCCTCGTTGCGGTTGTGCCCGGGCAGCTTCTCCCACGCCCAGCGGTCGCCGCGGTGCGTGTGCGTGAGCACCAGCTTCTCGGAGAGGAGCCCGTTGAAGAAATTGAGGTCATAACCGGCGTCGGGGTGCCGGTTGAAATGGCAGTATTTTGGCCCGGGCTCCTGCACCTTCAGATTAGCCATGATCGTCGCCTTGCCGGCGTCGACGCCGATGGTGTAGAGCCAGCAGGTGATCCGCTTGTTGTCGCGGATCGGCACCTTGCTCGGAGGCGAGACGAAGGGGATGCCGTCGCCGCCCTTGCCCTTGATGGCAAAGACGCGCTTGCCGACGCGGGCCCGGCACGCCTCATAGACCTCTTGGGTGAAGTGGCCGCCGGAGTCGACGCAGGTGATGGAGATCTTCAGACCGCGGCCGTTTTTGAACTTGTAGACGTGGTCGACCACGTCGTCGAGCCGCTGCCAGACCTCCGGGGTGTCTGGTCGGCCCATGATGTAGCCCTTGACGATGCCCCACGTCTCGCCGTACTTCCCGTGACCGACCACCTCGTATTCGAGGCGGTTGTCCTGAGTGTCGACGCCGCAGGTCAGCACGAGCACGCCGTCAGGCAGCTCCACAGGGGTGCCGTCCGGGCGGGTGCCGTAGTCCTCGCGGCGGGCGAGCATGGTGTCCTCGTCCTCGAGGTCGCCGCGATCTTCCCACAGTTGGCCGAGCAGGGTGTTGTAGACGACCTTGAGGCGCTGCGGGTCATCCTTGGCGTCGAGGAACTTGAGGACGATCTTCTCCCACGGAGTCCACGGGCTCGAGAAGGCATTGAGCCAAAAAGAACGGACGCCTTTTTTGTAGGCGTCCGGGTTGTCGGCGATCCACTTGGCCGGCTGCTTTCGCATGACGTCCTCGGGGATCAGGCAGCCACAGGCCGGGCAGCTCCACGAGACGCCGCTCTTGAGGCTCCACGACTTTTTCCCGCGGATCCGCTTGACCTCCGGGTCGAAATGGATATTGTCGAACACGATCTCGCTGTACTCCCCGCACTCGGGGCAGCGGTGGCACCAGCGTTCCTGCGTGCCTTGGTAAAAACTCGTCTCGATGTTGCTGTTGCCCTTGATGGTCGGGGTCGAGACCTCGACCGCCTTCGCGTTGTAGAATGTGGCCTGACGTGCTTCGGCCAGCGCCCACGGGTCGCCCTCGGTGCCGGCGCTGGTCGCCCAGCGGTCGCGCTCGTCGCCGATGATGTAGCGGGCGGGCGTGGAGGCCAGAGCCGAGGCGCTGTTGGAGCCGGTCAGGGTGAGCATACCGCCCGGGAAAGACTTCTGGAGGATCGTGTTGCCGCTGTCCTTGGCCTTGACGTCGTGCACCTTCGCCTTCAGGGGCTTGCTGTCGCGGATCATGGGGGCCACGCGGAGGCGGCTGAACTTTCGGGCGTCGTCGATGGTCGGGTGGACGTAGAGGATGCTGCCGGGGTCTTGGTCGATGATGTAGCCGATGATGTTGAGCTCGAGCTCGGACTTGCCGACCTGAGAAGCGGCTACCATGACTATTTTGTGCACCTTCGGATCCGTAAAGGCCCGCATGGGCTCCTCGAGGTACGGGGTGCGCTTGGTGCGCCACGGGCCGGCCTCGGCTGAGCTTTCCGGGGAGAGGCGGCGGTGCTTGTCGGCCCACTCGTCCACGGTCAGACTCTCAGGCGGGGCGAAGCGTTTGACCGCTCCGGCGATGGCGGTATTGAGCTTCGCGGCGGCTTTTTTAGTCGTCCGCGTCATCGGCGAGCTGTTCGCCCCAGCCTTCCCGATCCCTTACTCGCCGGGCGTACACCTCGGGATCGTATTTATAGCCGGCCAGCTCCGTCAGGATCTTGTAGACCTCTGTGCGGATGATCTCGGACGCCTCGGCGGGTGTTGCTGCGCCGGTGACGTCGACGGCCAGACGGCCCGGCAGGGCCACGAGCATCGACCTGATATTGTAGACGAGGTCGGTCATCACAGCCTCGACGTCCTCGCTGCGGTGCATGGTGCCCTCGAGCTCGCTGAGCTGGAGGGCGGCGATGTCTGCCTTGCTGCGCTTGAGGTCAGCCTCAGCCTCCAGACGCCGGCCCTCGATCTCGCTGTCCTTCTTCGACGGCTCCCGGCCGTTGGCCTTGGCCGTCAGGTATCGGATGTACCTCTGGATCGTCGGCAGCAGGTCGTAGCGGTTGGCGTTGCCTTCCTTGACCGCGGTGATGACGCCCTCCTTGGTGAGCTGCTGCACTCGGCGGGGCGTCATGTCGAACAGGGCCGCGATGGTCTTGCTGTCGACGAGCTTGTTGTTGGTTGGGTTCGGCATGGCGTTCCCTCCTTTCTGCCGCTCGGGCGAAACGAAACGGCCCGAAAAAAAATTTTCCCGGCTGCGCGTTTTTTGGGCTCGCCAGCACCGCAGGCCAGAGGGGCCCGTCACAGTACCT
>OJSC01003360.1_pt1 | contig 10743 bp, 9 predicted proteins | sample 1599361 | NCBI WGS metagenome assembly OJSC01 (sample SAMN04168656, study PRJEB22393) | human gut metagenome | biome: human gut microbiome; feature: stool | host: Homo sapiens | collected 2014-03-17 | reverse complement strand
AAAGGAAATTCGCACGAAGTTTGAAGAACACGTGGGTAAGATGTTCCAATTGGCCGGGTTTACTGCGGAAGAAGCTCAAAAAGCGGCAAAGAATGTGATGACAGTCGAGACTTGTTTGGCTGAAGCTTCTAAGTCTGCCGTGGAATTGCGTGACCCGTACGCGAATTACAATAAAATTACAGTGGCACAATTGAAGAAAGAAGTTCCGTCAATAGATTGGGATGCTTATTTCACGACGATCGGGTTGAAAGATTTGCAGGATGTGAACGTGGGACAAATGGATGAGATCAAAACGGTTGCCGATTTATTGAAAAAAGAAGATTTGGATGTATTGAAGGCTTATTTACAGTGGAATGTGATTAATACGGCATCTTCTTATTTGAGTGATAACTTTGTTGCACAGAACTTTGATTTTTATGGAAGAACTCTTTCCGGAACGAAAGAGATGCAACCTCGATGGAAACGTGCCGTTAGCGCTGTGAATGGTGTGCTGGGAGAGGCCGTCGGACAAATGTATACCGAAAAATATTTCCCTGCCGCGGCTAAAGAGCGTATGATTAAGTTGGTTGGAAACTTGCAGAAAGCTTTGGGAGAACGGATTCAAGGATTGGAATGGATGAGTGAAGAGACAAAAGCGAAAGCTTTGGAAAAATTGGCCGCATTCCATGTAAAAGTGGGTTATCCTGATAAATGGAGAGATTATTCCAATCTGGAAATAAAGAATGATTCTTACTGGGCGAATATTATTCGTTCCAATCATTTCGATCATGATAAAATGATTGCCAAGGCAGGTAAACCGGTCGATAAGGACGAATGGTTGATGACCCCGCAAACTGTAAATGCTTATTATAATCCGACGACGAACGAAATTTGTTTCCCGGCAGCTATTCTTCAGTATCCGTTCTTTGACATGAACGCGGATGATGCTTGTAATTATGGTGCTATTGGAGTTGTTATCGGTCACGAAATGACTCATGGTTTTGATGATCAAGGGCGTCAATATGATAAGGATGGAAACTTGAAAGACTGGTGGACTCCGGAGGATGCCAAGAACTTCAAGGAAAGAGCCCAAGTGTTAGTAGACTATTTTGGAAATATCGAGGTGTTACCGGGCTTGAAAGCGAATGGAGAACTGACGTTAGGTGAAAATATCGCTGACCATGGTGGTTTGCAGGTGTCATTCTTGGCATTACAGAAAGCGATGGCTGAAAACCCGCTTGGAAAAGACGAGCATGGTTTCACCCCGGAACAACGTTTCTTCTTGTCATACGCTAATGTTTGGGCAGATAACACCCGTGATGAACAAATCCGTTTGCAAACGAAATCCGATCCTCACTCTTTGGGACGGTGGCGTGTGAATGCAGCACTTCCTCACATCAGTATGTGGTATGACGCGTTTGGCGTGAAAGAAGGTGATGCATTGTATTTGCCGGTTGAAAAGAGAGCTTCTATCTGGTAATAGGTGGTTTTTATGATATTGATTCCCCGGGTTGGCTATGCTGATTCGGGGAATGTTTTTTAGGGGTATCTCGCCTGTATTACAGTATACTTGCGTCGGTGTCTCGTTAGTAGGTTAACGAAAGGTTAACGAAAGGTCAACGATAGGTTAACGGTGTGGACTATCAATTTATGGGCGATATTTTCTTCATATATCATGTATATATACAGGAGACACCGAGGAGTGTACGGCGAGACTACTAAGCGTGTCTAAGGAAGGTATAAATCGGGAAGGGGCTAGGAACTAGGATTGTTGCCTGCATGGATTTGTTTTTAACCAAAAAATAATTTATATTTGCTTGATACTAAAATTAAAAGGGTTATGGACATAGTTAAGCGAGATCAGTTTATTGCTCTTTGGAAGAAATATTTCAATGATGCGGAACTTCCTGTTGCATTTTATTATTCAAAGGAAAATAATAACGCCACGATCGTGAAGAAGGCGATGGGGCATACTTGTATCATAGCCCAGCTTGGGCGAGTTCGTAAAGGTGAATCGCTTTGTTTTTTACCGGATTCGGTGGGATGTGGCGGGGGAAAGTTTTACTTGGGATTCAGTAAAAGTATGAGGGAGGGATTCGAATATTTCCTGTCTCACGGGGAAAACACGCCTCACTGCGAGCGCTATAAACGGACCCCAGAACAGGTGAATGCTTTCTTGAAGACGATCCATGAACTTCCGAGAAAAGGTGATTGTCTGGTGTTTAAACGTTGGGATCACTTGACGGAGCAAGACGAGCCGGAGGCTGTGTTTTTCTTTGCCCCGGCGGATGTTATCTCTGGGCTTTTCACCTTAGCCGGTTTTGACAGTTCGAAACAGGAGGCAGTGATTTCTCCTTTTGGGGCCGGCTGTACCTCTATTATTTACTATCCTTACCGGGAACAAATAGAGGGTACGAAAAGAGCGGTGCTTGGGATGTTCGACCCGTCGGCAAGGTTATGTACGGGTAGTAATCTATTGTCTTTTGCCGTGCCGATCTCGAAATTCATGGAGATGATTGACCAGATGGAGGAGAGTTTCCTGATCACGAATACGTGGAAGATGATGCAAAAACGGATGTGATGGACGTGAAACGGGGAGCCCGGTTATGCGTCTCGTTTTACGAGATGTTCGCGGCTTCCGCTCTTGCCGTGTCCTTTGCCTGTGGGCTGATTATGTTCATTTACCGGATGAAATCACCGGCCGTGGTAGCGGTGATCGTTGTGGCTACCTTTTGGTTCAAGGTAGCCACGATGGTATTCATCCGGTTTACTACAAAACGGAAATCAGGACGTTTTTTCTATTATTACAAGAACGTGGGGATGTCGATCCGGTGGCTTTGGGGTATGGCTTTGGTGTTTGATTTCCTGACGTACGTGGTCTGTATGTTAATCGCTTATCAATTGTAATCATGCATACGCTTGATGTAAGTAATCTCCACCTGGAATACGGGTTTAAGCGTGTCCTGTGGGATACTTGCCTGCACTGTGAAACGGGGCAGGTCGTCGGTATCCTTGGCCGGAACGGAGGTGGAAAAAGTTGTCTGATGCAAGTTATTTACGGGGAGTTGAGGTTGAAGGATCAATATGTGGCTATCGACGGAAGGGGCTTGTTGACAAGAGAAAGGCGCCCGGAGGATATGCGTTATCTTTTGCAACAGAGTTTCGTGTTGCCGGGTTTGTCTGTAAAACAGGTGTTTGATGATTTCGGGGTGGCGTTCGAGAGTTTCGTGGAGGACTTTCCCGATTTTGTAGGGACAGCCCGAAAGCGGATGAAGACTTTTTCCACGGGGGAGCGAAGGATGATTGAGGTGTACGCGGTTCTGGCCTCGGATGCGAAATTTTGTTTGTTGGATGAGCCGTTCTCTTTTATGATGCCCCTGCACGTGCAGAAAATGAAAGAGGTGATCCGGCGGGAGAAAGAACGGAAAGGGATTGTAATTACCGACCACTATTTCGAGGACGTGATAGATATTAGTGACGAGTTATTTATATTGAGAAGTGGTAAAACTTGGCGGGTCAATGGACGTGAGGATCTCGAATTGTTAGGATATATAAGGAATACAGATGGAATTCAAGATAGATGAACAGACGTTGAACGATCTGGAGTTGTTCAATCAAGCTTTGGACGGGAAAAGTATTTTCTCTTGTTTCAATACCGCTTGCTCTGACGGGGGTAAGGCTTGTATAAGAAAGATGTTAGAAAGGCCGTTGACAGATGTCAATAAAATTCGGGGTCGAGTCGAGGCGATTCGCTATCTGGGGCAATTGCCGTTCTTTTTGGATATTCGTCGGGAAGAATTGAGTTTTATCGAGGTTTACCTGCAACAGGAGGATGTGCCTCAACGCAATATGTATCATTTAACGAGTCGGGCGGTGAAAGGATGGTTGAAACCGGATAATGATTGTTATCTGCGCCAACGTGCAGTCCCGTATCTTGGGCGGCTTATCCGTGAGTTGGGGACTTTTATGGACGAGTTGCCAGCGGGGAGAGTGCCGGAGGTGGTAAGGGATATGCAACAGAGGGTGAAAGAAACGCTTGCCCGTGAAGGGATGCAATACTTGGTGAACCAGAAAAAAGATTCTTTTTGGACACGAGAAAGTCTGGACCTTTATTTTCGAGGGAAGGAACTTGATGGGGTTCGTGTTGTGCTGGATACCTTATATATGCTGGATGCTTTACGATCGTTGGGGATTATGACTAAAGGGAAGGAGTTGACGTTTCCGATTTTCACGGAAAGTGGGAGAATGGTGAGGATCGAGGGATTGTATCACTTGTTTTTGGAGAATCCGGTAAAGAATGATGTTTTGCTTGACGAACGGCAACATCTATGTTTCCTGACAGGGCCGAATATGGCGGGAAAATCAACTTGCATGAAGGCTTTCGGGGTGGCGGTTTATCTGGCTCATTGCGGCTTTCCCGTACCGGCAGATCGGATGGAATTGTCCGTGTTTAAAGGGTTATTTACCACGATTAATTTGTCGGATAATCTGTCATTGGGATACAGTCATTATTATAATGAGGTTGCCCGGGTAAAATATATCGTGGAACAGGTGCGGGATTTACAGGAAGTGGTGGTGGTTTTTGATGAACTATTCCGGGGTACTAACGTGAAGGATGCGTATGATGCCTCTTGTGCGGTGATTGGTGGATTGGCCCGGTTGGCATATGGGGTGTTTATGATTTCCACGCATATTGTCGAGGTGGCGGAATTTTTGAAACCGTTTCCTTCGGTATGTTTCCGTTTCTTTGAAATAGACATGACGACGGGAGAACCCCGTTACACCTATCGCTTGCGGGAAGGAGTTTCCGACGAACGGATCGGGATGTATATTTTGAAGAAAGCGGGGGTGGTGGATTTGATAGAATCGTTATGAACAAGTGAATACAGAAAAAAATCATGAATTATTCTTTACTTGTTTGTTATCATTAGAATTATTTCTATTTTTGTGTTTGTAAAATGTTTCTTCGGGGCAGGGTGCAACTCCCTACCGGCGGTTATAGTCCGCGACTCCCTTTCGAGGGACTGATTCAGTGAAATTCTGAAACCGACGGTTAAAGTCCGGATGATAGAGGAGATATTTAGTTGTAATTGATGTTATATTAATACAATATAAATCTATGCCCCGAATGTGTATGCATTCGGGGCATTTTTGTTTAAAGGAGGTTTTGAACATGGTGAGACAGGAAGACATTGAATACATGCGACGAGCGATGGAGCTTGCCGAACGGGGAGTAGGATTCACGAATCCGAATCCGATGGTGGGAGCCGTGATCGTGAAGGGAGGAAAGGTGATCGGGGAAGGATGGCACGAGAGATGCGGAGAATGGCATGCGGAGAGGAACGCTTTCAAGAATTGTACAGTTCCCGCGGAGGGAGCTACGATGTACGTGACGTTGGAACCTTGTTGCCATTATGGAAAGACCCCGCCTTGCACGGAGGCCATTATTGAACATGGGATTGCCCGGGTGGTGGTCGGGATGGAAGATCCGAACCCGTTGGTGGCAGGGAAAGGTATTGCTTTGTTAAGAGAGGCGGGGATAGAGGTGGTTTGCGGGGTCGAGGAAGAGGCTTTGCGGGAACAGAATCGAGTATTTTTGAAATATATATCGACAAAGTTGCCTTGGGTGGCAATGAAGACCGCGATGACGCTGGATGGGAAGATCGCGACCCGGACGGGAGATTCGAAATGGATCACGGGAGCGGAAGCGCGAGCTTACGTGCATGAATTGCGGCATCGTTTTATGGCAATCGTAGTGGGAATCGGGACGGCCGTGGCGGACGATCCTTTATTGAATTGCCGGATTGAGGGCCGTGGTGTCAGACAGCCGATACGAGTGGTGGTAGATAGTAATGCCCGTTTGTCTTTGGATAGCCAGCTCGTGAAAACGGCCGGAGAGTATCGTACCATCGTGGCTCATACCCGTTTCGCTCCGGAAGAGAGTGTGAAAGCCTTGCGGGAAGCGGGTGTGGAGATGTTACTTTGCAAGGAGAAGGAAGGACTTGTGGATGTCAGGAACTTGTTGGAATTGTTGGGGCAGTCTGGAATTGATTCCATCTTGTTAGAAGGAGGAGGAAGTTTGAATTACACGTTTTTGGCGGAGGGGCTTGCGGATGAATTGTATGCTTTTATTGCCCCGAAGATCGTGGGGGGAATGAATGCCAAGACTCCGGTAGAAGGTGCAGGGATGGAGAAAATGGCTGATGCTATTAACCTTGAATTGGAAAACGTACTGAACATCGGTCATGATGTCCTTTTAAAACTAAAAGTTAAAAACTAAAAGATAATAGATTTCGTGATTAAAAAAGTGAGGGCATTGAGCGAGGAAATCTAAAATCATAAATTGTAAATCTAAAATTAAGATGTTTACAGGTATAATCGAAGAAATAGGAACCATACGGGGTATCAAGCGGGGAAACCGGAGCGTGGTGCTGGAGGTGCAGGCAAAGAAGGTGTTGGAGGATTTGCACGTGGGGGATAGTATTGCCACGAACGGGGTTTGCCTGACCGTGATCTCTTTTGCTAACGGGAGTTTCTGTGCAGATGTGATGCCGGAGACGATGCAGCGTAGCAATTTAGGAGAGCTGCACGTCGGGGACCGGGTGAATCTGGAGAGAGCATTGACGTTGAACGGGCGTTTGGGGGGACATATCGTGTCGGGTCATGTTGACGGACTGGGGAAGATTGTCGGAAGAGAGAAAGACGAGAATGCTATTTGGATCATGATTTCAGCCCCGGCAGAGCTGTTGCGTTATATCGTGGATAAAGGTTCTATCACGATTGACGGGATTAGCCTAACGGTCGTGGCCGTGACGGATACGGGTTTTACGGTTTCTATTATTCCTCACACGCAGGATGAAACGACGTTAGTGCAGAAAAAGATTGGTGACGTGGTGAACCTTGAAAATGACGTGATTGCCAAATACGTGGAGAAGTTAATGCGTCCGACAGCGCCGGCAGAGCCGAAAGGCGGGTTGACGTTGGATTTTTTGCTGGCGAATGGATTCTAGGGAAGTTAAAAGGTAAAAACTAAAAGATATAAAATAAAGAAAACTAGATATGGAAGAATTTAAATTTAGTACGATTGAAGAGGCTGTTGCAGATTTGAGAGCCGGAAAGATGATTATCGCCGTGGATGACCCGGATCGGGAGAACGAGGGAGATTTGATTTGTGCGGCCGAGTTTGCGACGTTGGAGAACGTGAACTTCATGGCTTCTTATGCTAAAGGATTGATTTGTATGCCGATGAGCAAGGCTTTGACCACAAAGTTGGGGTTGGAACAGATGGTTGCCACGAACACGGATAACCATTGCACTGCATTCACGGTGTCAATCGATCACGTGGACACGACCACGGGAATTTCTGCGTTGGAGCGTTCCGTGACCGCGATGAAAGCGGTAGAGGATAATGCGAAACCGGAAGATTTCCGTCGTCCGGGACATATGTTCCCGTTGGAGGCAAAGAAGGGGGGCGTGCTGGAGCGTATGGGACACACGGAGGCCACGGTGGACTTGATGCGAATTGCTGGGTTGAAAGAGTGTGGCCTCTGTTGCGAGATTATGCGGGAGGATGGAACGATGATGCGTACACCGGAGTTGAAGGAGTTTGCTAAAGCGCATGGAATGAAAATGATTACAGTGTCGGACTTGATTACCTATCGTCGGAAAACAGAAATTTTGGTGGAACGGGTAACCGAGGCTGATATGCCAACAAAATACGGGGACTTCAAAGCCTACGGGTATGTGAACAAGATTAACGGGGAACATCATATCGCTTTAGTGAAAGGTGACGTGACAGATGGGGAACCGGTATTGTGTCGGGTACATTCGGAGTGTTTGACGGGCGACGTGTTCGGTTCTTTGCGTTGTGATTGCGGGGATCAGCTGAACGAGGCCATGCGTCGGATCGGAGAGAGAGGTCGGGGAGTATTGTTGTATATGCGTCAGGAAGGCCGGGGTATCGGTTTGATTAATAAATTGAAGGCTTATCACCTACAAGACGAGGGAATGGATACCGTGGAGGCGAATATCGCTCTCGGGTTTAAGGCTGACCTGCGTGAATACGGTACCGGGGCAGAGATCTTGGCGGATCTGGGTGTGAAGAAAATGATCTTGATGACGAATAACCCGTTAAAAATTAATGGTTTGACAGGATACGGTATTGAAATCGTGGGACGTGAGCCGATTGAAATGACTTGTAACGAGAAGAACGAGTTTTATATGTACACGAAGTACAAGAAGATGGGACACATGATTCACGTGCGTCAGCGAGAAGAGATCGAGAAATTGAAAGAAGGATTAGAAAACAAATAAATATAAAGAATATGAATTTACTGGAAGGGAAATTACTGGCAGAAGGTCAACGAATTGGAATCGTTGCAGGACGTTTTAATGAGTTTATCACGAGTAAATTGTTAGGTGGAGCGTTGGATGCTTTCAAACGTCATGGCGGAGATGAGGCAAATATTGACTTGGCTTGGGTTCCGGGTGCTTTTGAAATTCCGTTAGTGGCTAAGAAGATGGCCGAGACGAAAAAGTATGATGCCGTTGTTTGCTTGGGTGCCGTGATTCGTGGGGCAACTCCTCATTTCGATATGGTGGCTAACGAGGCAACCAAGGGGATTGCTAATGTCGGGCTGCAAACGGGAACCCCGATTATCTTCGGTGTCCTGACTACCGACACGATCGAACAAGCTGTTGAAAGAGCCGGAACAAAAGCCGGAAATAAAGGTTTCGAGGCGGTAACTACGGCTATCGAAATGATTAATTTGTTGAAACAGATTTGATTTTTATAAATTGGAAAGAGGTTACCGTCTCGGATTTAATCCGAGACGGTTTTTTAGTTTTTGGGTCATTCATATATCTAAGAGTTCTCTAATTTCATTGATGGTGTATGTTTTCGCGTCACCATTTTGGGACTGATGCCATATAAATAGTAAAATTGTTCTTGTTTATTATTTTTACTCCTTTTCTATGGGCATTCTAACGGATGAATATCCCAATTCTCAGCTGGTTGGCAGACTGTTGGGCGACTGTTAGGCGCCATCGCCCGATTGTCGCCCGATCATCGCCCGATTATCGCCGCCATTTTAACAGGATATAAGTAAAAATAACATTGTCGGGATTCGGACGATGGAAAGCAATCGGGTGGCAACAGGGGAGCAACGATAAATTTTCGTGGCTACGTTGCCATAGGAATTTCCATAGATTAGGGTATATAGTTGCATTTTGATGAATTTATTCTCATGTTGCTGTTTGCTTTGTTTAAAAATGTTGTATATTTGTGATGCATATCATATTCGAGGGAGCAGTAAACCTGCTTCAATTTCAGTGGCAGGCATTTTTTTGTCTGCTGCTGTTGCCGATATTCGGTTCCGTACCCCCGTGGGGAGCATTAATGTGTCCCCAGCTTCCTCGAAGTGATATGCAACGGGTCAGGCGGGACCGTTCTTTTTGGAATACCCGTCTAAATTAATACATATTATTATGGAAGAAGATGTAAACCGTGTGTCTGCGGTAGACATGGAAGCACCCGGACGGGTAGCCAATCAGTTATCAATTGAGGAGAAACAAAAATTGATGGAGTATTATTCGAAACAACTCGAAATGATGTATCCGATTGCATCACCGGGAATGACGGATAAAGCGGGACTTGTGACTCTCCAGAAAAGAAACACGAGATTGATTGAAATGTTGACATTATTCGATCGGTCGTGGGCAGATGAAATTTCGGTGATTCAAAAAGCTGTTCTGCAATATTTGGCTACCGAGGGTATTTCTAAAAAGGAGCGGTTACGGATTGTAGAAGTATGGGGTGATTGGACTACTTTTTTGTTAGATAATTCTCGCTTTCGGGTGTTGCTTGGTCGATTTTTACAATATCATCAGCGTCAAGCGTGTGAATTGAATGAGTTATTGAAAACGGAGAATATGTCGTTGAACATAGACGGACAATCAATTAATAATCAGGATTATGGGGAATAGTGATTTTATCCCAGCATCGAATGTGTCGGAAAAATTTACAGGTGATGAATGTCTTTCCGATTCCTTAACCGAGAATCGTTTTTACCGACAAATGGTCGAGGATCTTAAAAAATGTAGCGTGGATTTGGTTTCTGAAGATCCGTTGGCAACGATCTATAATTGTATTTGTCATCTCAATAATCTTTTCCGGGTACTTCGTCGTCCATGGAGTATCGAGTGTGGAAAAATACAAAAAGCTTGTGCCTATTATGTCGCTAACGCTAAACAGTCAAAGCAAGAGAATGAGGCTGTTATTGATGCGTCAAATGGCTTTATATCTTCGATCTGTTATTTCACGGAATGGTATGATTTTATCTGTCAGATGCAACAATTCCTTTGTCATCAGGAAAAAGAACTGAAGCGGGTGTTTAAGCAACAGAAGCAAAAAGTTGTCAGTAATGATAAACCTGCCATGGAAGCCACGACTTATTGTATGACTGTGGGGAATAGTGAAATCTACGGTGTGACGTACGAGCAACTCGAAGAACTTTACAAGACGGTCGGTTTATTCATCAAGCGAGAAAAAGCTCCTTTTGATTGCAATATTAAAGGGTATAACAGATATCCGATTAGTATTGATAAGAGTATAAATTTTGATGCACGTAAGGAAGTGTTTTTTGTTGAATATGGTCTTGACACGTTTGAATCCAGTTTGAATTGTATGTCGGCAGATCAATTGAAAAGGGTGGCGGATATTATTTATGAATTCTTGAAAATGTATGGAGAAAATGGAGATCGGAA
>OJSC01003353.1_pt1 | contig 10776 bp, 9 predicted proteins | sample 1599361 | NCBI WGS metagenome assembly OJSC01 (sample SAMN04168656, study PRJEB22393) | human gut metagenome | biome: human gut microbiome; feature: stool | host: Homo sapiens | collected 2014-03-17 | reverse complement strand
ATGCCCACCGCGCCGAACGCGTCGCCGGCGGCCACGGCATGGGCGATTTCGTGCAAGGAAGCTCCGGCGGTAATGCCCAGCTGTGTCTTACTCAAACCGGTCAATGGTCCAAGGGTGATTTCCAGTAACGCAAAGATGGTGCCCATGATGGCGATGATGGCCACGGCCATCACTTCGTTGTTGGCTTTTTCATCCTCTTTTTCCGGCGGTACTTTGATGGAGCCAGACAATCCCATGACGGCGGCCGCACCGCAAATGCCGGTGCCGCCCGCCACCAGAATGGCGAGTTGCGGGTCGACGCCAAATTTGCGGGCGATGACGTAGCACACCACGATGGTGAGTGTCACGACCACGGCCGCGATGGGCAGACATTTGATGCCTTGGGTGAACAATACGGTCAGATTGAGCTTGAATCCGAGCAGAATGATTCCCAGACGCAACAGTTTATTGGAAATAAGTCCTGCTGCGTCCTTCACTCCGGACCTGTGTTCCACGGAACGGCTGGAATACCATTTGCGAATCGGAAACTGGGCCGCCATACCGATGAGCAATGCGATGATCAGCGCGCCGAACAGACTGAATCCCGGAAACTGTTTAAGCCACGAAGCCACTAGTGAGGCGGCCAAAGTGACGATGCCGACGAAAACCATTTCCTTGGTGGCTATGCGAGCCCACCATGTTTTGCAAAAATCAATCACGTGTCTCAAGTGTTCCGGCCGGTTCGGACATCGGTATGGTGCGGAAAGCGATGACTTCAGCGCCGTGCCAACGATACTGAAATCCAATGCGCGATCGGCAGCAGGTACAGGAACACTGCCAATGTTAGACTGGACGTGGGCGCTCCCACCGAAGCGAGCGGCACCGCTCCGGCGATGGACCATGGAATCAGCGGAGCCACCACCACGGCGGTATCCTCCAGATTGATGGCCTTGCGATGCTCGTCGGACTCCAGATGGTCGCATAGCTGATTTGTCAGCATGATCGACAACGTTTGATTGCAGGCGACGGCACTCGCCACGAGAGACGTTACCAGCGTGGCGCCGAATACGCTGATATGCCGGGCAAGTGATGAGACCATCCGATGCGCGCCATCCAGCAGTTCTGTCTCTTGGAAAATGCCGGAATATGACGATGAAATGCATACGATCAGCATCACTTTGACCATTGAAACGATTCCGCCACCATCGATCAGCGGTGCGACGCGCGCGTCAGCACAGTGGAATCCGAATACCAGTGCGTGGCCAATCGCGGTCCAATCCATATGTTGCACTGCAACGCAAATCGGCAATGCAGTCAGTATGCTGGCGGTCATGGTGATGCGCACGTCAACCCTGGCGATCGCCAGCGCGACCAACACCACTGCGGGCAGGACGGTGACCCAATCAAGATCGAACGCGTTGGAAAACAGTCCGGCAATGTCAATGGAGCTGTTGGAAGGATGCGTGCACAGCGCCAATGCCGCATACACTGCGCACGTCAGCACGAACGGTACCGCGGCAGTTTTCAACATCAGCCGGATATTGTCGAAAATGTTCGTGCGCGTCAGCGTTTTGACCAATTGGGCGCTGGTGGATATGGGGGAGCAGCGGTCGCCGAAATAGATGCCGGACAGTATCGCTCCACCGAGGAACACCGGTGGAACCTGCATGGAAGTGCCCAACGTCATCGTGATCACACCCATCGTCGCGGCCGAAGCGAACGATGATCCGGTCAGCAGCGACATCAGACAGTTGAGCAGGAACGTGAGTAGGACCACCACATGAGGATGCACCAGACCTGCCGTATTCGTCACAATGAACGACACAGTGCCTGCGGCGCGCCACAGGGTGGTCAGCAGGCCGATCAGAACGAACGTTACTACCACGATGCTGGCGGCACGCATGGTCGCGAAACCTTTGGAAATCATGGCGGTGAACGTATGCCCGGTAAGACGCCCATGAGCTAGGAAGATCACCACGCCGGCCAACAACGCCGGAATAATGGAAATGCCGGCGATAATGCAGACGATCAACGCACCACAGAACAACGCCATTGTGATGAGCTCGGCCATGGATATACGTCCTTCCTTCATAGGTGCCATGCGAAACACCGCACTAGTGAACCCGATTGGCATGGTTGATGCGTGAACTGTTTCGATATATGACTATCGGTGTGGCATGTGGCCGTTGCGCTGTGTCGGTTTGCTTCAAGCCGACTTGAAGTTGGTAATCTGGCTCTGGAAGCAAAATCGAACAGAATAAGGAGAATTCATGGCTGATTTCGAAGCAAGGAAGCTGGACGAATTGGATCATCGCACTGATGATGCCTCCGCGCCCGAAGTGTTCTTCACATCTGTGATCACGCCGGAAAGCCTGATTGGAGCCTATCATGCGCTCGGACGCAAGCCTCAAGGCAACGTGGCCATTAAAATCCATTCCGGCGAATCGGAGAAATCCAATAACCTCAATCCGGCGCTCGTCAAGGATCTCGTGCAGGAGCTCGGCGGCACGCTCGTCGAATGTGCGACCGCATACGATGGCAATCGCGAAACGCCTGAGAAAAGCCTTGCCGTGTTCAAGGAACGTGGATACGCGGATATCGCGCCGATCCAAATCATGGACATGGGCGGTGAAATCGAAATTCCGGTAGCCAAGCACCGTCATATCGCCTATGACATCGTCGGCAAACATATCGACGACTATGATTCCATCTTCGTGCTCTCGCATTTCAAGGGGCATCCGATGGGCGGCTTCGGCGGCGCGCTCAAAAACGTGTCAATCGGCATCGCATCGTCGAACGGCAAACGCTGGATCCATTCCGCGGGCGTGGCCACCGACCACTGGGTGGAGACCGCCCAAGATGACTTCCTCGAATCGATGGCCGAAGCCGACGAGGCGGTGATCAGCCACATGCATGGCAACATGATGTATCTGAACGTCATGAACCGCCTGTCCGTGGACTGCGACTGCTTACCCATCCCATCCGAACCAGACATGCACGATATCGGCGTGTTGTCATCGCTTGACCCGGTGGCGCTCGATCAGGCATGCGTGGACCTTATCCACGTTGCCCCCGACGGAGCTTCCGTCACCGAACGCATCGCTTCCCGCCACGGCGAACACACGCTCGAATACGCCGAAGAACTCGGCATCGGCTCACGCTCGTACCGTCTGACCGTGCTCGACTGACAGTGTCCGCAATGACCACGAAACCGGCGGGAACGGGCGGTGTCGTAATCGCCCATATTGAAGCGCTGCTTGCCGAACGCGACCATGTGCTCGTTGCGATAGACGGGCCATGCGCATCCGGCAAAACCATGCTCGCCGCAACCGTCAACAAGCGTTTCGGCGGCAACGTGCTGCATATGGACGATTTTTTTCTACGTCCCGAGCAGCGCACGCCGGAACGATTCGCGCAACCCGGCGGGAACGTGGACCGTGAACGGTTCGAAACGGAAGTATTGGCTCCGCTTTTTGCCGGAAAAACCGTGCAATACCGTCCATGGGATTGTCATTCGGGCGATTTCGCGGTCTCTCGTACCGTCGAACCGGCTCGGTTGACCATCGTGGAAGGCAGCTACAGCATGCATCCCGATCTGCGCGGGTACTACGATTGCATGATCTGTCTTGCGATTACGCCTGCTGAGCAACTGCGTCGGCTTGAGCAACGTAATCCGCGCATGCTGCGACGTTTCGTCGACGAGTGGATTCCGTTGGAAAACCGTTATTTCGAAGAGACCGGAACCGAATCGGCTGCCGACATGATCGTCGACACTGCATTGCTGACGATCATTGAAGAGAAGAAAACAAAAGGAGAATGAATATGTCTGATTCTGCAACTATGTCCGTGCGCGCTTTGCATCGTACCGACCTGCCGAAGCTGAGCCTGAGCACCAAAGCTGCGGCCACCGTGTTGGCCATTGTGGCCGCGGTCGCATTGCCGCAGCTGTTCCATGTCATTGGTGCCGTTTCCGGGCAGGGCACCATGCTTGGCGTAGCATTTCTGCCGATGCATCTGCCGATCATCTTTGTCGGCCTGATTGCCGGTCCTGCCGTCGGCGCCATCGCCGGAGCTGCCGCGCCGCTCGCCAGCTTCCTGCTGTCCGGCATGCCGATGCTGGCGATGCTGCCGCTGATGATGGTGGAATTGTGCGCGTATGGTCTTGTGGCCGGTCTGCTGCGCGAAGTCAAGCTGCCGAGTCTTGCGAAGGTGGTCATCGCCCAGCTGGCCGGCCGTGTGGTGCTGACCGCGGCCACTGCGATCGCTGTGTTCGCGTTCGGCTCAAGCAAGGCGGTCGCCGCAACATGGACGAGCGACCTGGCCGCCGGTCTGCCGGGACTCGCCTTGCAGTGGGCGCTGATCCCGCTCGCCGCCTACTGGACCGAGTCGCTGATTGCCAAGCGCAATCACTGAACAACGATAGTTCAAACGCGGCAGTCAGCCACGTTCTGAACAAAACCGATATTTTCGGGAGCCAAGCCATTACGCTTGGCTCCCGTTGTCATATCAGTCGGGAAATCGGGAGAAACGGTCATGATCGCGGGAGTGTCCATCACCACATTGCTGCTGGTGCTCGCAGCCGGCATCGGGGCGGGATTCGTTGGATACGCGGTCGGCGCATCCTCGTTGATATCCTATCCGGCGTTGCTGGCGTTCGGCATTCCGCCTGTGTTGTCCAACACCACGAACACGGTGGGTGTGTGCGGTACGGGCATCGGCGGACTGCTTTCCGCCCGCAGGGAGCTCAGAGGCCAAGGCGTGCGCGTGGCCGTCTACGCCTGCATCGGATTGGTCGGTGGCATCATCGGCGGGCTGTTGCTACTGGAACTGCCGGCGAAGGTCTTCGAATTCGCGGTGCCGCCGCTTATCCTGTTCAGCGCGATCATCATCGCACTCAATCCACGGAAGAAGGCGGCCGCGCGCGACGCCGTGGCACAGGCGCTGCCGCAATCGCATCAAAGCGAACGAGCCGCGCGGATCGCCAGCAAAACCGCAAGCGGCACGTTGCGCAACGATCCGTGGTGGCTGTGGGTCGGCGTGAGTTTCGTCGGCGTCTATTCCGGCTATTTCGGCGCGGCCGCGGGCACGCTTGCCTTGGCGATCCTAGATTTGGGTAAGATCGGCCCGTTCCACCAGATCAACGCGCTGAAGACGGTAGTCGGGTTCGGCGCGAACATTTCCGCCGCAATCATGTTCATCATCCGTGGTTCCGTCGATTGGCCATTTGCCATCATGATGTGCATCGGATGTATCATCGGCAGTGCCGTCGCACCTCCCATAACCCGGCATATTCCCGAAAACATCATGCGCGCCGCCGCCGTGCTAACCGGCATCATCCTCGCCGTCAAGCTCGGCTGGAGCACCTACCTGTGACATGCGCTGTACATTGATTCGCAAGGTGAAGTCCCGCTGGAAGAACCGGTTTCTCCAGCGGATTTCTTTTTCTAGCTGCCTTGCGATTGAAGGACCTGCGAGCCGTCCATCGGTATCTCGCAAAACAGCATCGTGTCAGATAAGCGTCGACAGCGCTCGCATGACGATGTCCACGTCCTTGTTTTCCAATTCGCGAATGACATGCAGATAGGTTTCCTGTGTTGTGGTCATGCTGGCGTGGCCGAGGCGGCGCGACACGCTGGCGATCGATACGCCGGCGAACAGCAGCAGTGATGCGTGCGTATGCCGCAATCCGTGGATGGAAATGACTGGCACATCCACGTTCTTGCAATGTCTGGCAAGCACGTCGTTGGCTGTGGAATTGTAGACTTTGCCGTGCACGAAGATGGGTTTGTCATGCGGAAGATTCTTGAGCAGTCCGGAAAGCTGCATGATGAGCTGCCAGTCAAGCTGCACTTTGCGCACGGAGGATTCGTTTTTCGTGGGTACAAAACCGCCGCCGTTTTTGTAATCCCAGGTTTTGCTGACGGAAAGCGTTTGGTGGGCGAAATCGAAGTCGTCGGGCGTGAGCCCAAGCGCTTCGGAGAAGCGGAGTCCGGTTTTCGCGATGAGGAGAATGAGCCAATCCCAACTTGCCTCATCGCCAAGATCAAGATCAGCGAGCATAGCGTGCAGCTCGAATTGGTTGAGATACTTCATTTTTTTGATGCGTGGCTGCTTGCCTTTGATAATGACTTTGCGTGTCGGATCACGGGGAATGAGTCCTTCATCAACGGCATCGAGAATGGCGCCTTTGATCTGGTGATGAAAATCCATGGTGGTCTGGCGCTCATGATGCTGCGCGTAACCGTTAATGAGCTGCTGATAGGCGGTGCGATCCATATCGGCAAGTCTTAGTTCAGGGATGAGTTTGCCGATCCAAGATTGTGTGAGTCGATATTTACCCATGGTCACGTCTCTGATGGCACCTTCCTTATACGTTCTCACCCACTGGGCGTAGTAGTCGCAAAACAGCGATTCCGAAGTGATGTTTTCCTGCATAGTGTGCACCTTTCTAAAAAGATGGGGGATAAGGTGCAGCCATCATACTTACGCTGATGAAGGGTGATGAGCGAGTCCAGACGGTCGAAGAACGCGCCGATTTGGCACTGCTCGTTTTCTGAGGCAGGCATAGAAATTCCGATTGAAGCAAAGTCATCGAATTTCAATACTTGAGTGTCCTTGGAATTGCCCTGCGAAACCTGTTGATACTGTTTTAGCAACATCGGTTGCCTAAGAAGGCGCGCAAAGAATCGTGCATAAACCTCGGAATTGGGCCTTGCTACTACATATGCGGGGCTTACGATGCCGTCGTACCGACTTGCATCTACAGCCCCCTGCCACATGCGCATACTGTTGTAAACGACATCTCCGAAATGCACTATTTTGTAGTTCGCGAGACTCGCGCCAGGATTCGTCTCCCTATCGGACTCAGATGCTGGGTATATCCCGTTGGCTACGCTGACAGACAAAATCTCTCTATCGGAAGCTCGTTCATCACTCTCCTCGAACAGTTCTCCCAGCTTACGCTGTTCCCAAGGGTCAGTGAAACCAGAGAAACGAATCTCCGGAACCAACGTTTTTCCATGCTGTTCGGCCATATCATTCACCCCCGAGCAATGCTTTGAGCTCTTCCAAGCCCGCCAGATCGCGGGCATTGCCGGTCAAATCGCCAAGCATTCCGGCCAATTCCTTCTCCGCTTCATCGATTTGGCCGCATACGTCGGCATATGTGGTGGCGTACTTGTTCTTCAACGCGTTCACTTTGCCAATGAATTCGTCAATCACCGCATTCGGCAGCGCTTCCAGCTGCTTCTGCAGCGGCGTAATCCACTTGGATTCCAGCAATCGTCTGGCTTCCTCGTCACTCAATGCCTTAATCGTGTTGTAGGTCTTCTCCTCCAACGCGTTTCGCTTGGTCTTAATGCCGGACTTCAGCTTCTTCGCCTCATCAAACAGTTTCTGGGACTGCACCAAGCCACGCTCGAAATCGGAAGCCGGATTCTTGCCGATCGCCTTGACCGCTTTCTTCAGCTCGGCGGCAACGAAGGCGTCACCGTCCTGATTGATTGCATCGCTGTTCTGCTTGTCATCCTCATCGAAATCTTCCAAAATGGTTTCAATCTCGGAATCGATGTCCTGCACACGGCGTTCGTCCGTCTCGATTGCGGCCAAATCATCGTGCAGCAGCTCGCGCTGAACCAGGTCGAACGGCAGAACGCGGCCAATCCAGCCATCCTGCACTTCCACATCCTTGCCGGCCTTCTTCTTGACGACCATGTTCGGATCCACGGCTCTTACCGCATCGAAACCTTCGGAACCTAACACTTCCAGATCAATGGAGATGCCGTTCCACGCATCATCAAGCTTCTGATAAGCATCATACGGGTCAACCAGCGCGGTATCGGCAACCATCGCATCCAATTCCTTGCCGATGGCCGTTTCCTGCCCGAGCGCATCCACCTGTTCAGGATGCTCCACCAAACGGGAGCGCAGGTCAGCAGGCAGGCCGGAAATGGCTTGCCCATACGAGGCAATGAACGCCTGTACGTCGGCATTGTTGCGCACCACGGAAGCGATGTCGTCATGGTCGCAGGCGTAGCAGGCACCATTATCACGGAACAGTTCAGCCTTCAAACTCGGCCAAGCGTTCCAATATTCCTTGAACCGCTCAACCTCACTCTTCGGAACGCCACCAAACATCGAAGCGTACACATCCCACGTCTCCGCATCCTCGGATGAATCGACATAACGCGGAATGTTGAGGTTGTAATCGTTGGCGCGAATCTCATCGATAGACACCAGACGGCTGAACTTGGGTACCGTGCGATTGTTCGACACCACATCGACAATGCGTTTGATGTCGGAGGCCTGTAGCTTGTTGTTCTTACCGTCCTTGATGAAATGCTTCGACGCATCAACGATGAGCACCCTGTCATCATCGCGTTTTTTGCGCAACACCATCACGATGGTGGGGATACCCGTACCAAAGAAAATATTCGCCGGTAGACCAATAATCGCCTGAATATGACGGTTCTCGATCAGATTCTTACGAATCTGACCTTCCTCTCCGCCGCGGAACAGCACGCCATGCGGCAGAACGATGGTCATGATGCCATCGGCACGCAGATGGTACAAGTCGTGGAGCAGGAAGGCGTAGTCCGCCTTTGATTTCGGGGCTATGCCATAGCTGAAGCGCGGATCGATCTCCTTGTCAGTGGGATCCCAATTCTGCGAATAGGGTGGGTTGGAGACCACCGCATCCACGAACAGCGGATTGTACGTTTCCTCCTTGTTCTCCAACGTGTCGAACCATGGCCAGTCGTCCTCCAGAGTGTCGCCGTTGCGGGCAACGATGTTGTCGGGAAGAATGCCACGCATCACCAGATTCATACGCGTGAGGTTGTAGGTGTTCTCTTTGAGTTCCTGCGCGTAATACATGATGGAATCCGGATTACCGTTGCGCCGAGCCACAGCCTGGCCGATATGAATCAGCAAGGAACCGGAACCGGATGTCGGATCGTAGATCTTGATCTGCTCGCGCCCTTGCAAATGCCAGGCGACGATTTCGCTCATCAGCTGAGAGACTTCGGAAGGCGTGTAGAATTCGCCGGCCTTCTTCCCCGCATTGGCGGCGAAATTGCTGATGAGATATTCGTAGATGAAGCCGAGAACGTCATAATCCTGACGACCATCCATCGGAATGTCTTTAATGAGGTAAATCAAATCTCGCGCGGCCTTGGACTGGCTTCTCGCGTCGGTGCCAAGTTTGGAAAGCCCGGTCTGCAACGTGTCGAAAACACCGTCGAACACTCTCTTACGCGCCGGATTGATGTTGCGGGAGAACGCCGAAAGCGCATCACGCACGTTGGAAATCTCGAAATCGTTGCCCTTTTTGACCCATGTGGAGAACAGGTTGTCATAGGAGATGAAGTAGCCGCACTCATCCTGTACGCCTTCCACAATGTCCGGATTATCCTCCGTAAGCAGCAGCAGGTCATCCTCGGTGAAATCGGTGTCCTTCAAGCGCATCAGCTCGTTTTCTGAAAGGAATTTGTAGAAGATGAAGCCAAGAATGTAATCCTTGTATTCGTTCGCCTCAATCTTGGAACGCATCTTATTGGCGGACTCCCAGATTTTCGAAGCGAGCTGCTGCTTGTTCATCTATCCCTCCTCATTGCGGTGCCGGCAAAATGCGCGGCTCCACGAGCGACTGCACATCTTTCACAAGAATACCGCACCCCCGCTTGGGAACAGCGTAAGCTGGGGGAACTGTTTGAGGAGCATTCCGAAAAAGATCGAGATGACTTGCCTGCTCTTACAATCATTCAGGGCGGAGGCACAGTTCATCGTGACGAGTCTAATAGGAATCTCCAGTTTGATAGAAACAGTCTTTCAAACTACAAAGTTGTTGATACGGGAGATTTTATTGTCCATCTTCGTTCGTTTGAAGGAGGACTCGAAAAGGCTACATGCTGCGGTTTGGTTAGTCCCGCTTATCATATCTTCCGTGGCAAAAACGTCGATTCTGATTTCTATTATCTCTATTTCAGATCAAAGCGTTTTATCGATGCGGATTTGAAGCCGCATGTTTATGGGATTCGCGATGGGCGAAGCATTGACATCGAAGGGATGAAAACGATATTTATCCCATGGACGAATCTAGCCGAGCAGCGCCGAATCGGCGCGTTCTTCGATCGTCTGGACTCGCTCATCACCCTTCATCAGCGTAAGTATTGTGGTGTTGTTTCTTGGATGTTAGGGGTTGCGCTCGTAAGATTGAGCTCGGAAAAGTGATGGTGTGTTCGGGGAGATGGAACATGTTCTACGATAAGGAATCGGATTTCGAAGACGATCTGGTTGCGGTGCTGAAACGCCACGGGTGGACCGATGGTGTGTTGGAATATCCAACCGAACAGGATCTCATCGACAACTGGGCTAACATCCTATTCGACAACAACAAAGGCATCGATCGCCTGAACGGGCAGCGCCTTACCAAGGGTGAGATGGCGCAGATCCTCGAACAGATTGAAACATTGCGCACGCCATTGGCGTTGAATTCCTTCATCAACGGCAAGACCGTGTCCATCAAACGTGACAATCCCGCAGACACAGCACATTTCGGCAAGGAAATCAGCCTGAAGATCTATGATCGGCAGGAAATAGCAGCGGGGCAAAGCCGGTACCAAATCGCAAGACAGCCTATTTATCCAGCTAAAAATAAGATGCTGAACGATCGCAGGGGAGACGTTTGCCTGCTTATCAACGGAATGCCGGTCATCCATATTGAACTGAAGAAAAGCGGCATTCCCATAAGCCAGGCCACCAATCAAATCGCCAAATACGCGCATGAAGGCGTGTTCA
>OJSC01003334.1_pt1 | contig 10820 bp, 8 predicted proteins | sample 1599361 | NCBI WGS metagenome assembly OJSC01 (sample SAMN04168656, study PRJEB22393) | human gut metagenome | biome: human gut microbiome; feature: stool | host: Homo sapiens | collected 2014-03-17 | reverse complement strand
TAACCCCCGATTATATCTTCGAGTCCAGCTGGGAAGTATGTAATAAAGTGGGAGGAATATACACCGTCTTGTCGACACGGGCAAATACATTGCAGGAAAAGTTCCGCGACAGAATTTTCTTCATAGGTCCTGATGTATGGCAAGGAAAAGAAAACCCTCTATTCATCGAGTCGGATAACCTATGTGCTGCCTGGAAAAAGCATGCACTTGAGAAAGACGAACTTTCTGTCCGTATAGGACGATGGAATATCCCCGGTGAACCCATAGTCATTCTTGTTGATTTCCAACCTTTTTTTGAAAAGAAAGACGATATATACACAGAAATGTGGAATCGTTATCAAGTAGATTCGTTGCACGCTTATGGCGATTACGACGAAGCTTCCATGTTTTCGTACGCTGCGGGAAAAGTGGTAGAGAGTTTCTATCGTTATAACCTGACAGAGACGGATAAGGTGGTATACCAGGCTCACGAATGGATGACTGGAATGGGAGCGCTTTATGTACAGGAAGCTGTGCCTGAGGTGGCTACTATTTTTACAACCCACGCTACTTCTATCGGCCGTTCAATTGCTGGTAACAACAAACCGTTGTATGATTATCTATTTGCTTACAATGGTGACCAGATGGCTCAGGAACTGAATATGCAGTCGAAGCATTCGATTGAAAAGCAGACAGCACATTATGTGGATTGCTTTACGACAGTAAGCGAAATTACCAACAACGAATGTAAGGAATTGCTGGATAAACCGGCAGATGTAATCCTTATGAACGGTTTTGAGGATGACTTTGTGCCGAAAGGAAGTACATTCACCGGAAAGCGTAAACGTGCACGTACCTTGATGTTGAATGTAGCGAACAAATTGTTGGGAACAAATCTGGGTGACGATACGTTAATTGTCGGAACCAGTGGAAGATATGAGTTTAAGAATAAAGGAATCGACGTATTTCTGGAATCGTTGAACCGCCTGAACAGGGATAAGAACTTGCATAAGAATGTGCTGGCGTTTATCAATGTCCCCGGTTGGGTAGGTGATCCGCGTGAAGATTTGCAGGAACGTCTGAAAAGTAAGAAGAATTTTGATACTCCGCTTGAAGTGCCGTTCATTACCCATTGGTTGCATAACATGACGCATGACCAGGTGTTGGATATGCTGAAATATCTTGGAATGGGCAACCGTCCGGAGGATAAAGTGAAGGTGATATTCGTTCCTTGCTACTTGGATGGTCGTGACGGTATCATGAATAAGGATTATTATGATATATTGCTCGGACAGGATTTGAGCGTATATGCTTCTTATTATGAACCGTGGGGGTATACTCCGTTGGAAAGCGTTGCATTCCATGTGCCGACAATCACTACAGATCTGGCCGGATTCGGACTTTGGGTAAATAGCCTGAAGAACCAGCGGGGCATTAACGATGGAGTGGAGGTGCTGCACCGTTCGGACTATAATTATTCGGAAGTGGCGGATGGCATCAAAGATACAATTACACTATTTGCCGATAAGACAGAAAAAGAAGTGAAGGAAATCCGCAAGCGTGCCGCAGAAGTAGCGGAGCAGGCTTTGTGGAAACACTTTATACAATATTATTATGAGGCTTATGACATTGCTTTGCGCAATGCAATGAAGCGTCAACTTAGTTAAGAGAAAATTTATTATCAATAAGTTAATTAAAAAACATTATGAAAATCAAAGTTAGTAATGTGAATATTCCCAACTGGAAAGAGGTTACTGTGAAATCACGTATACCGGTAGAGTTGGAAAAGTTGTCTGAAATTGCACGCAACATTTGGTGGGCATGGAATTTTGAAGCGACAGAACTGTTTAGAGATCTAGATCCGGAACTTTGGAAAGAATGTGGTCAGAACCCTGTGCTGTTGTTGGAACGCATGAGCTATGAAAAGCTGGAAGCTTTGACAAAAGACAAGGTGATTCTGAGAAGAATGAATGAGGTTTATACGAAATTCAGAGACTACATGGATGTGAAGCCGGATAGCCAGCGTCCTTCTGTTGCCTATTTCAGTATGGAATATGGTCTGAGCAGTGTCCTGAAAATATATTCCGGTGGTCTGGGTGTATTGGCCGGTGACTATCTGAAAGAAGCTTCCGACAGCAATGTTGATTTGTGTGCGGTAGGTTTCTTGTATCGTTACGGTTACTTTACGCAAACTTTGTCTATGGATGGACAGCAGATTGCTAATTATGAAGCGCAGAACTTCGGACAGCTTCCTATCGACCGTGTGCTCGATGCAGACGGCAAGCCGTTGGTAGTAGACGTTCCTTATCTGGATTATTATGTTCATGCTAACGTGTGGCGTGTAAATGTAGGACGTATCTCTCTGTATCTGCTGGATACGGATAATGAAATGAACAGCGAGTTCGACCGTCCTATCACTCACCAGCTCTATGGTGGAGATTGGGAAAACCGTTTGAAACAGGAAATCCTGTTGGGTATCGGTGGTATCCTGACTTTGAAAGCACTAGGTATCAAGAAAGATATTTATCATTGTAACGAGGGACACGCTGCACTGATCAATGTTCAACGCATCTGTGATTATGTAGCTACCGGATTGACTTTCGATCAAGCTATCGAGTTGGTTCGTGCTTCTTCTCTTTATACGGTTCACACTCCGGTTCCTGCCGGTCACGACTATTTCGATGAAGGTCTGTTTGGCAAATATATGGGTGGTTATCCTGCTAAAATGGGTATCACTTGGGACGACCTGATGGATTTGGGACGTAACAATGCCGGTGACAAGGGCGAACGTTTCTGTATGTCTGTTTTTGCTTGCAATACTTCTCAGGAGGTGAACGGTGTAAGCTGGCTGCACGGCAAAGTGTCTCAGGAAATGTTCTCTTCTATCTGGAAAGGTTATTTCCCGGAAGAAAGCCATGTGGGATATGTGACGAATGGTGTTCACTTCCCGACTTGGAGCGCAACGGAATGGAAGAAATTGTACTTTAAATATTTCAATGAAAACTTCTGGTTCGACCAGTCTAATCCTAAGATTTGGGAAGCTATCTACAATGTACCTGATGAGGAGATCTGGCAGACTCGTCTGACCATGAAGAATAAGTTGGTTGACTACATCCGTAAGTCATTCCGTGATACTTGGCTGAAGAATCAGGGAGATCCTTCACGTATCGTTTCATTGATGGATAAAATCAATCCGAATGCATTGCTGATCGGTTTCGGTCGTCGTTTTGCTACTTACAAGCGTGCGCATCTGTTGTTCACCGACTTGGAACGTCTTTCTAAGATTGTGAACAATCCTGATTATCCGGTTCAGTTCCTGTTTACAGGTAAGGCTCATCCGCACGATGGAGCAGGACAGGGCTTGATCAAACGTATCATCGAGATTTCACGTCGTCCGGAATTTTTGGGTAAGATTATCTTCCTCGAAAACTACGATATGCAGTTGGCTCGTCGTCTGGTTTCCGGAGTTGATATCTGGTTGAATACTCCGACTCGTCCATTGGAAGCATCCGGTACATCCGGTGAAAAAGCCTTGATGAACGGTGTTGTTAACTTCTCTGTATTAGACGGATGGTGGCTGGAAGGTTACCGTGAAGGTGCAGGTTGGGCGTTGACTGAAAAACGCACTTACCAGAATCAGGAACATCAAGACCAGTTGGATGCTGCTACTATTTACAGTATCCTTGAAACTGAAATCCTGCCGTTGTACTATGCTCGTAACAAGAAGGGATATTCTGAAGGCTGGATTAAGGTTGTGAAGAATTCTATCGCACAAATCGCTCCTCATTATACAATGAAGCGTCAGTTGGACGACTATTATAGCAAATTCTATTGCAAGCAAGCAAAACGTTTCCACGCTTTGGCTGCTAATGACAATGCGAAAGCGAAAGAAATCGCAGCATGGAAAGAGGAAGTGGTTGCTAAATGGGATTCTATCGAGATCGTATCTTGTGATAAGGTAGAAGAACTGAAGAAAGGCGATATCGAAAGCGGAAAAGAATATACAATCACTTATGTAATCGATGAAAAAGGTCTGAATGATGCAGTAGGACTGGAATTGGTTACTACTTATACGACTGCGGACGGTAAACAACATGTTTACTCGGTAGAGCCGTTCAATGTGATAAAGAAAGAAGGCGACTTGTATACATTCCAGGTTAAACATAGCCTGTCGAATGCAGGTAGCTTCAAGGTGTCTTACCGTATGTTCCCGAAAAATCCGGAACTTCCACATCGTCAAGACTTCTGCTATGTTCGCTGGTTTGTTTAATTGAAAATGTAAGGTAGGGGGAGGATTCTCCCTGCTACTTTAGATATAAAAATTAGCCCCTGCAATCTCTGAGGATGCAGGGGCTAAATTTTTTCTGTTTGCTACAAAGAGCTTCAACACAGTCTGTTCCACCACAGATTAATAGTGGTGACTTATTTTACAACTTCTGCTATTTTGGCTTGTAGTTCTTCTCCATGGAGACCACGTGCGATAATAGTACCTTCACCGTCAATCAAAACAGTGTGAGGAATACTGTTTACAGCATAAAGTTGTGCACCTTCACTCTGCCAGAATTTAAGGTCGGACATTTGCGGCCAAGTCATGTTCAGCTTTTTGATGGCATCTTTCCATGCAGCATCATCCTGATCGAGAGATACACCTACGATTTCGAAGTTTTTACCTTTATATTTGGCATAAGTTTCTACCAAGTTAGGCATTTCACGACGGCAAGGACCGCACCAGCTTGCCCAGAAGTCAACCAATACCACTTTACCTTTACCTACGTAATCCGATAGTTTTACAGGTTTTCCATCCGGAGTCTTCATCTCGAAATCAATGAATTTCGTACCAACGGCAGTTTTTTTCTGCTTGTCAGTCAGTTCTTTGATTTTTACGATTGCTTCATCGTTCTGAAAGTTAGCCGGGATTTGTTCCAGCAATTCTGTATTTTCGGCAGTGGAGTTGTTGTAGAAAGTCTGTTTGAACAAGAATATTCCTACTGGGTTAGTAATATTCTTTTTTACAGCTTCTTTGATGGCATTGTCATATTGTTCCTCCAATTGAGCGCCTTCTTTCTGTTTCGCTTCTTTTTGTTCGTCACTCAATGTAGTGTCACCCATTGCTTCATAGATGGCATTCATCTTTTTGCTGATATCATTGATCTGTCCTCTGAGTTCCTGGTAAGCGTCATTGTTGGCTGTACCGGTGGCAGAGTCATCATTTTTGCTTAAGGCAATATTGATCTTTCCGTTTTCGAGGAAGAAATCAATCATCAACGGTTCTCCGTTTACTTCGCAAGTGACATAACGGCTTACTATCGAATCTTGTGTTCCTTCGAAAGTAAACGTGCCCTTAGAAATCACGGCTGTATCGAGTTTGATCAGATTTCTGCCATTAGCTTCTTGAAGATAAACGGTGTCACCATCGGCTGCACCTTCTACTGTACCTGTAACAACATAGCCGGCTTTGTTTCCACCGGTACAAGCTACCATACCTAAGGCTGCCGTTGCAATGACTAAATAACTTAATTTTTTCATGCTTTTGTAAGATTAGTGAATAAATATTTATGCAAAGATAGATTATTTTTCTATCTGGCCTCGAAAAACACTGTTATATTAGATTAACACGTAGGTGAAAACCGCAGAAATGTGTACCTTTGCAACCCAAACTTTAGTATGAATATGCAAGAAGATAAATCCATCATTGAGGTGAGCCATGTATCGAAGTATTTTGGCGAGAAAACGGCATTGGATGATGTGAGTCTGAACGTGAAGAAGGGCGAGTTTGTCACGATACTTGGACCTTCCGGTTGCGGAAAAACCACATTGTTACGTCTCATAGCCGGTTTCCAGACAGCTTCGGAGGGCGAGATCCGAATTTCGGGTAAGGAAATAACACAGACTCCTCCCCATAAGCGTCCGGTGAACACGGTGTTTCAGAAATATGCCTTGTTTCCGCATTTGAATGTATATGACAATATTGCTTTCGGCTTGAAGCTGAAAAAACACCGAAACAGACCATTCAGAAGAAAGTGAAAGCTGCTTTGAAGATGGTAGGGATGACGGATTATGAATATCGTGATGTTGATTCTCTTTCCGGTGGCCAGCAACAACGTGTCGCTATTGCCCGTGCCATTGTCAATGAGCCGGAAGTATTACTTTTGGATGAACCTTTGGCGGCACTTGACCTGAAAATGCGTAAGGATATGCAAATGGAACTCAAGGAAATGCATAAATCCTTGGGAATTACGTTTGTGTACGTCACTCACGACCAGGAAGAAGCGCTTACGCTGAGCGACACGATTGTTGTGATGAGCGAAGGAAAGATTCAGCAGATAGGTACGCCGATCGATATTTATAATGAGCCTATCAACTCGTTCGTGGCGGATTTTATCGGAGAAAGTAACATCTTGAATGGTACAATGATTCATGATAAACTCGTTCGTGTCTGTGGCACGGAGTTCGAATGTGTAGACGAGGGGTTTGGTGAGAATGTTCCGGTAGATGTCGTGATCCGTCCCGAAGACTTGTATATTTTCCCGGTATCCGACATGGCACAATTGACCGGAGTGGTGGAGACTTCTATATTCAAAGGTGTACATTATGAAATGACGGTACTTTGTGGTGGTTATGAATTCCTTGTGCAGGATTACCATCATTTTGAAGTAGGAGCGGAAGTGGGGCTACTGGTAAAACCGTTTGATATTCATATCATGAAGAAAGAGCGTGTATGCAATACTTTCGAAGGAAAAATGCTGGATGCTACTCATGTGGATTTTCTTGGCTGTAGCTTTGATTGTACTCCGGTGGAAAACATAGAACCCGACACAAACGTTAAGGTGGAAGTAGACTTTGATAAAGTGATTCTTCAGGATAACGAGGAAGACGGGGCGTTGACAGGTGAGGTGAAGTTTATCCTTTATAAAGGAGATCATTATCATTTGACTGTGTTGTCCGACTGGGACGAGAATGTGTTTGTAGATACGAATGATGTATGGGACGATGGCGACCGCGTAGGTATCACTATCCCCCCGGATGCCATCCGTGTAGTTAAAATAACCGATTAACAGGAAAGGAAGTGAATAAGAGGTTTTTAGTGTTTTTGTCATCACGTAAGAGTTGGGCACTCCCTTACATTATTTTTTCGGCGATCTTTGTGGTCATACCGTTGTTCTTAATTGTTGTGTATGCATTTACCGATGATAACGGTCATTTGACGCTCGCCAACTTTCAGAAGTTCTTCGAACATCCCGAAGCTATCAATACCTTTGTCTACTCTATCGGTATTGCTATTATCACTACTATTGTTTGTATTTTGTTAGGGTATCCCGCAGCCTGGATATTGAGTAACAGTAAACTGAACCGTTCTAAAACGATGGTGGTTCTGTTTATCCTGCCGATGTGGGTAAATATCCTGGTGCGTACGTTAGCTACTGTTGCCTTATTCGACTTTTTCAGTGTGCCGCTGGGTGAGGGGGCATTGATATTCGGTATGGTCTACAATTTTATCCCTTTCATGATTTATCCTATCTACAACACTTTGCAGAAGATGGATCATAGTTATATTGAGGCTGCGCAAGATTTGGGAGCCAATCCTCTGCAAGTCTTTCTGAAAGCGGTTCTTCCACTTTCTATGCCGGGAGTCATGAGTGGTATCATGATGGTGTTTATGCCGACGATTTCGACTTTTGCCATTGCCGAACTGTTGACAATGAACAATATCAAACTTTTCGGTACAACGATTCAGGAGAATATCAATAATAGTATGTGGAACTACGGAGCGGCGCTTTCGCTTATCATGCTGTTGCTGATTGCAGCTACTTCCTTGTTCAGTACGGATGATAAAGATAACACTAACGAAGGAGGAGGATTATGGTAAAGAAGATACTGGCTCAGGCTTATTTATGGATATTGCTGTTGTTGCTTTATTCTCCTATTGTGATTATCGTCATCTATTCATTTACCGAAGCAAAAGTACTGGGCAACTGGACGGGCTTTTCCACTAAGCTTTATACCTCGCTTTTCACTACGGGCACACATCACTCTTTGATGAATGCCTTGATTAATACGATCACTATCGCTCTGCTTGCCGCAACCGCCTCTACGTTGTTGGGGAGTGTGGCCGCTATCGGTATCTTTAACATGAAATCCCGTTCGCGTAAGGCGATTGGTTTTGTGAATAGTATTCCTATTCTGAATGGAGATATTATTACCGGTATTTCGCTTTTCCTTTTGTTCGTTTCAGTGGGGATTACGCAAGGATATACTACCGTAGTGCTTGCGCATATCACTTTTTGTACGCCGTACGTTGTGTTGAGTGTCTTACCCCGTCTGAAACAGATGAACCCGAATATTTATGAGGCTGCCCTCGATTTGGGAGCTACTCCTATGCAAGCCCTGTGGAAAGTCATTGTACCGGAGATTCGTCCGGGAATGATTAGTGGATTCATGCTGGCATTGACTCTGTCTATTGATGATTTTGCCGTGACTGTATTTACCATCGGCAATCAAGGATTGGAGACGCTTTCTACCTATATCTATGCCGATGCCCGTAAAGGAGGGCTGACACCGGAACTTCGCCCGCTTTCTGCCATTATTTTTGTTGTAGTGCTGGCATTGCTTATTGCGATTAATTATCGGGCAGGGAAAGCGAAGAAAAAAGATTAACGGATTACTAAATGTATTACTACGTAAATAAGATGAAAAAGATAATTCCTGTTATCCTGTTAGTGTTGAGTTTGGCCGGGTGTTACAACTCCGGCGAGCCCCGTGAGCGGATTCTCAAAATTTATAATTGGGCGGATTATATCGGAGATAGTGTACTCGAAGATTTTCAAGCGTATTATAAGGAGCAGACGGGGGAGAATATCCGTATCGTTTATCAGACATTCGACATCAACGAAATCATGTTGACGAAGATAGAGAAAGGGCATGAGGACTTCGATGTGGTATGCCCTTCGGAATATATTATTGAGCGTATGTTGAAGAAACATTTGCTTTTGCCCATTGATACGAATTTTGCCCATTCTCCTAATTATATGCAGAATGTGGCTCCATTTATCCGTGAGCAAATCAATAAGCTGAGCCAACCGGGAGAGGAAGCGAGCCGTTATGCGGTATGTTATATGTGGGGAACAGCGGGAATCCTGTATAACCGTGCGTATATTCCCGATTCGGTCGCAACCTCATGGGAGTGTCTTTGGAATAGGAAGTATGCCGGAAAAATACTGATGAAAGATAGTTATCGTGATGCATACGGTACTGCTATCATCTATGCTCACGCGAAAGAGTTGGAAGAAGGAACGGTGACGGTGGAGGAACTGATGAACGATTACTCTCCGCGTGCGATGGAGTTGGCGGAGAAATATCTGAAAGAGTTGAAACCGAATATTGCCGGCTGGGAAGCGGACTTCGGCAAGGAGATGATGACGAAAAACAAGGCTTGGCTGAATATGACGTGGAGTGGTGATGCGATATGGGCGATTGAGGAAGCCAATGCGGTAGGAGTGGACTTGGATTATGTGGTTCCTGAAGAGGGGAGTAATATATGGTACGATGGTTGGGTGATTCCTAAATACGCGAAGAATCCGAGAGCAGCCAGCTATTTTATTAATTTCATGTGTCGTCCGGACATTGCTTTGCGCAATATGGATTTCTGCGGCTATGTAAGTTCGGTTGCCACTCCTGAGATTTTGGAAGAAAAGCAAGACACCACTCTCACATATTTTTCCGACTTGAGTTATTTCTTTGGACCGGATGCCGATAGTATACAGATTGATAAGATACAATATCCGGATCGCAAAGTAGTGGAACGTTGTGCCATGATTCGTGATTTTGGTGATAAGACCAAAGAAGTTCTTGATATTTGGTCGCGTATCAAAGGAGATAATCTGGGAGTTGGTATTACTATCCTTATTTTTGTTGTCGTTGCTTTGATGAGTGGTTGGATGATTTATAAAAGATGGCAAAGTTACAGTCGCCGTAAACAGCAGAGACGCAGAAGTAGAAGGAAAAAGATAAAGAGATCATAATGAATAATAAAACGCAGATTAACGCCTTTTCATACTTCGAAGAACATCTTTAGTTCTTTTATCTACGCGGAGAGATTCGATCGTTTTCTGCAATGATTTATTATAGGTCCAGTTATCCAGCTTACTATGTTTCAGATATTCCATTGTTTTTTCGGGGAACTTAACGAAACAGATTGATATCATCCAAGCCATAGCCATACGTGCATAATAAGCGTCATGGCAGAATGAGTCGGCGTATTTCAACAGTAGATCAATATGTCCTTCATCTATATAGTGGAGAAGCATAACAATTCCGAAACGTAGCTCGAATTCTTGGGTGGATTTTAAATAAGGCTGTATAAATTGCCATACTGTTTCTTTTCCTTTTTTTACGGCAGTCTTCAGCTCGCCGCAAAATATGTCACAAACGGCCCAGTTATCGATACGGGGAACAAATCTCTCTACGTGTTTCATTTGTTCGTCAAGTGCCGTTTTAGATCGTCCGATAATCATTCCTTGAAGCATAGCTTCTTCATAAAACTTGGTATCGGTTGCCTCGACGAATATACGCCAATCATCTCTTTTGGCTATTTCTTTGGCCATTACTCTCAGTTGTGGAATGCGTACGCCTAGAATATTTTCCGTTCCGGGAACTAAGGCAGAATGGAACTCCTGATATTTGGAATCTACTAACGCCTGTAACTCTTTTCGAATGTTTTCCGTTATAGTCATTTTTACATAACATGGTTATTTCACAAAAGTATAAAAAAAGAGTATGTCTTCACACTGGCAAACTTTTTTTGTTTGATAATTGATTGATAACCAGTAGTTAGTTTCGCTTAA
>OJSC01003319.1_pt1 | contig 10912 bp, 8 predicted proteins | sample 1599361 | NCBI WGS metagenome assembly OJSC01 (sample SAMN04168656, study PRJEB22393) | human gut metagenome | biome: human gut microbiome; feature: stool | host: Homo sapiens | collected 2014-03-17 | reverse complement strand
GAACACGGGGTAATCGATAGCCCTGTGGCTCTCACCGGGACCCGTCGGGTCCCTTCGTCCTCGGTCTTCGGGGATTAAAGCTGAGGAGAAGAATGGCGCGCTTCGCGCTTAATGTGGAGTGTGGCGAGGGCTTCTTGCGTCCTGCGGAGTGTGCCTAAAAGTAAACTAATGGCGGGCCCTACGATGTCCGGTCTTCTGCGGATTACGGGCTGAAGAAATATAGCGCGCTTCGCGCGTTTGGAAAGGGCTTCGTGCTGCGGAATGCATTCAGAGGGAAACCCATCGGGTCCTTTCGTCCTCGGTTTACGGCGGATCAGCCGCTGGGTGAGGGTGGTGCTTGGGGCGACGTGCAAAAAACGGAGTTTTCAGCAGCTAAAGATTGATGCATAAGGCAGTGGGTGACGTTCGCGGCCCTTGTTGATGCTTTTGCACGACGATTGGGCTTTGGCGACGATCATATATGGCTGGTTTCTCGCCGCATGCTATCCAGATGGGTCGAGCCATGAGGACTATCTACTTTTCGAAAGACTTTTGGCACCAAAATCTTATCCCGCGATGCTGAATACTCGCAAAAATGCACGCTCCGGAGGGTACCACCCTGTTACGGCTAGAAATCTATGCGCCATTTTATGCAATTAATTAACGCATTTATGCAAAATGGCTTACGTGCGTACGTCTCGGGCTAGATGTTTGCCTCGGCGTTGCGTAAATCATCCTGTCTATAGTGTCTTTGACAGGCGGCCGCGGTCCCGTTTGGGGTCGCGGCCGTTGTTTGTGGGTCAAATATGAACGTTGTGTTAATGAGTCAGTGGACGGTGATGTTTTTCGGTGAGCGGCGTATCCTTCCAACGGTTTATCTAGTGTGTCAGTTGAAAGGAAGAGGGCGCTCGACATTGTTTGAATGTGAACTGCCGTTTGACCACAAGACGTTGCATCTAAAGCTCGAGGATAAAAATTTCGCGGGTGTGATGGAAGGTCACCAAAACGAGTTTAAGACTACAAAATCGCAGGAAGAGCTGGTAGAGGAGTCGCTTGCCAACCCTTATGGCTCGCCTTCGCTCGAGGAGCTTTGTGCTGGCAAGAAGGATATTGTCATCATTAGCTCCGATCATACGCGTCCTGTTCCCTCGCGTGTGACGATGCCTATTCTGCTGCATCACATCCATACTGCTGCGCCTGAGGCTCGTGTGCGTATTTTGGTTGCGACGGGCATGCATCGTCCGTCGACGCACGAGGAGCTCGTCAACAAGTATGGCGAGGAGATCGTTACCAACGAGGAAATCGTCATGCATGTTGCGACCGATGACAGCATGATGAAAAAGATCGGCACCCTGCCTTCTGGTGGCGAGTGCATCATCAACAAGGTTGCCGCCGATTGCGATCTGCTGCTCGCCGAGGGCTTTATCGAGCCGCACTTCTTTGCCGGTTTCTCTGGTAGCCGCAAGTCCGTGCTGCCCGGTATCGCCAGCTATAAGACCATCATGTACAACCACAACGGTCAGTTTGTAAACGACTCCCATTCACGTGCTGGCAACCTGTGCCACAACCACGTGAGCGAGGACATGTTTGCCGCTGCCGAGATGGCTCACCTCGCCTTTGTGCTCAACGTGGTGCTTAACGGCAAGCACGAGGTCATTGGCTCCTTTGCCGGCGACATCCACAAGGCGCACGAGGCCGGCTGCGAGTTCGTGAAGAGCCTTGCCGGCGTTGAGCCCGTCGAGTGCGAGATTGCCATCACCACCAACGGTGGCTATCCGCTCGATCAGAACATCTATCAGGCCGTGAAGGGAATGTGCGCTGCCGAGGCCACACTTCCCGAGGGTGGCGTGATTATCGATGTCGCCGGTTGTGCAGACGGTCACGGTGGCGAGGGCTTCTATCACAACATCGCCGACAATGATCCGGCAGAGTTTGAGCGCGCCTGCATCGACCGTCCTAAGGACGAGACCCTGCCCGACCAGTGGACGAGCCAGATTTTTGCCCGCATCCTGGCGCATCACCCCGTGATCATGGTCACCGACCTGTGCGATCACCAGATGCTCAAGGATATGCACATGACGCCGGTCAACACTATCGAGGAGGCGCTCAAGCTCGCCTTTGAGATGAAGGGTGCCGATGCCAAGGTTGCCGTTATCCCCGATGGCCTGGGTGTTGTCGTCGCGCAGCACTAGTGTGCGGCCCAAACGAATCGTTTGTAACCGACAAGAAAGATAAGGTTTTATGCTTACCAAACTCCTCTGCGAATTCGGCGCAACGGCCCTCATGATCGTCTTTGGCGTGGGCGTGCACTGCGATACCGTGCTTAAGGGCACCAAGTATCAGGGCTCCGGCCACATGTTCGCCATCACCACCTGGTCTTTTGGCATCTCGGTCTGCCTGTTTGTCTTTGGCGGCGCCGTGTGCATGAACCCCGCTATGGTGCTTGCGCAGTGCATCGTCGGTCTGGTGCCGTGGGGCAGCTGCATCCCCTTTATGCTTGCCGATATGCTCGGCGGCTTTGTGGGCGCCGTGATTGCGTGGTTGATGTATGCCGATGAGTTCAAGGCCTCCGAGGGCGCCGTCGACCCCATTGCACAGCGCAATATCTTCTCGACCAACCCCACCACCGAGGGCACCAACTATGTCCGTAACTTTTTCTGCGAGGCTATCTGCACCTTTGTGTTCATCAGCGCCATCCTTGCTGCCGCTAGCCGCGCCGGTGAGAACGTTTTGATGCTCGCTATCTGCGTCGGTCTGATCGTTTGGGCTGTTGGTATGGGCATGGGCGGCATCACTGGCTTCGCCATGAACCAGGCTCGTGACCTTGGCCCTCGCATGGCCTATCAGGTGCTGCCGATCAAGAACAAGGCCGACAACAACTGGAAGTACGGCCTGCTTGTTCCTGGCATCGCTCCGTTTGTCGGTTCCGCTCTGGCTGCACTGTTTGTGCACGGTTTCTTGGGCATGTTCTAGTCCAAGGCTGCATAGTTGTCCGCTGGCCGTATGGGGTAACTTCCCAGCGCGTCCTCGGACATGAAAGAACCCCCGCTGCGCACTTCGTGCGGCGGGGGTTCTTTCGTCCTGCGGAATGCGCTGGGAAGTTACCCCATGCGGCCAGCTGCGGGATCTTTGCTGCGCTCGAGCAAGCAACCCAACATATATATCTGAAATTGGATGGGAGGGGCTTGTTGCTGTTGGGGGCGTTGAAGTGCGAGTGACACTTCGGGATGCGTGGTGCCCTGGGTTGGGGCGATGCTTTGGTATGAGCTTCTTACTTAGCTAAAGAGGGGCTTTATAGCCGAGAGGTAGTCTTTGGCGACGTCGGCCTTATCTGCTTGGAAGTTGTGCCAGGCCCACCATTGAACCATTCCTACGAAGCTTGAGGCTATGTGGTGTAGCAGGAAGCTTCGGTCCATGGTGCCAGCGGGGCCGTTTGGGTCGGTAGGGACGGTCTCGGCTGCTCGTGACATGATGGTCTTGCGTAAACAGTCGGCGAAGACGCGTGAGCCGGCGCCGGCTACGAGGGCTCGAACGCCCTGGCGGCGCTCCCAGAGGTTGTTGAGGATATGCTCGACCTGTACGAGTGGATCGTCGAGCGGTGTACCATCGTCGTCGAGGGCGTGGGTGCAGATGTCGCTCACGAGTTCGGACAGTAGGTCTTCTTTGCTCTTAAAGAGGCCGTAGAATGTCGCGCGGCCTACGTGAGCGCGCGCGATGATGTCGCCGACGGTGATCTTGCCGTAGTCCTTCTCGCGTAGGAGTTCGGAAAACGCCGTGACAATAGCGGTACGGCTTTTGGTTTTGCGGGTATCCATGGCTATGCATCTACGTGAACCAGCAGGCAACGGAGCGTGCCGGAGCAGCCCTCGTAGGGCCGCTTACCGGCGCCGTAGCCGACGGCCTCGATGCGGTAGCGGGCCGGCAGGTGCTCGGACGTGCGCAGTGCGGCGACGATGGCGGCGCCCGTGGGCGTCACGAGCTCGCCGGCGACCAGTGCGGGCGTGAGGGCGATATTGCCTGCTTGGCATAGGTTGACGACGGCGGGCACCGGGATGGGCATAAGGCCGTGGGCGCAGTGGATGGTGCCGTGACCCTCGGAGAGCGACTCGACGACAATATCCTCGATGCCCAGGTCATCGAGGCAGATGGCGACCGAGCAGATGTCAACGATGGAATCGATGGCGCCTACCTCGTGGAACATGACGGTCTCGGGCGTTTTGCCGTGGGCCTTGGCCTCGGCGGCGGCAAGCGCGGTAAAGATGGCGAGCGCGCGATGCTTGGCACCATCGCTTAGCTGCGAGCCGTTGATGATGTCGGTGACGTCCGCCAAAGAACGGTGGTGATGATGGTGGACGTGATGATGGCTCTCGTGCTCATGGGCGTGCTCATGACAGTGCTCGTGTCCATGCTCACCATGATCATGGTGGTGGTGCTCATGCTCATGTGTGTGCTCGGCAGTTGCTTCGTTGCCGTAGAGCCAGGCCATGTCGTGGTCGTGGTTCTCGAGCTCCTCTGCCAGCCGAACGTCAAAGTCGCAGGCGTCGATGCCATGCTTGTTTATGCGTGTAACGGCAATCTCAAAGCCGCCGACCGGAAGCGTGGTGAGCTGCTCGCGCAGATGCTCCTCGCTGGCGCCCAGGTCGAGCAGGGCCGCGACGGTCATGTCGCCGCTGATGCCCGAGGTGCCGTCGATGACGAGCGTGTGCTGATGGTTGGACATGAAATGCTCCTTAGCAGGCGCAGGACGTGCCGGCGCTCAGATGATTGATAAGACTCGCCTGATAGGCGGCGCCGAAGCCGTTATCGATGTTGACGACCGAAACGCCGCTGGCGCAGGAGTTGAGCATGGCGAGCAGTGCGGCCACGCCGCCAAAGTTCGCGCCATAGCCCACGCTGGTGGGGACGGCGATGACCGGACAGCTCACAAGGCCTCCGATGACGCTCGCCAGGGCGCCTTCCATGCCGGCGATGGCGATGATCACCTGCGCCTGGGCTAGTTCCTCAGCATGAGCGAGCAGGCGGTGCAGGCCGGCGACACCCACGTCGTAGAGGCGATCGACCTCGTTGCCGTAGAACTCGGCCGTCAGCGCCGCCTCTTCGGCGACGGGCAGGTCGCTCGTGCCGGCGCAGGCGACGACAATGCGTCCGTTGCCGGTGGGGGAGGGCTTGCCACCAACCAGGGCGAGCTGGGCGTCCGGGACATATCCCAGGTCAATGTCGTTGCCGAGAAGCTCAGCGGTGCGCGCAGCTTTTTTGGCATCCAAGCGTGTGACCAGGATGCGCTCCTGGTCTGCATCGAGTAATGCTTTGATAATGGCGGCAATTTGCTCGGCGGTTTTACCGGCACCGTAGACAACCTCACCGGCTCCCTGGCGCACTCCGCGCGAAAGATCGAGCTGCGCAAAGCCCAAATCGGCGGTCGGAGCCGTCTGGATGCGCGTAAGGGCGTCGGCAGGGGTGACTGATCCGCCGGCAACATCGCCCAGCAGCTGCTCAAGATCTCGCTTATCCATATATGTTCCCTTCGACGGCGCAAAGTCTAACACTCAAAGGAGATGTTTCCGAACACTAAGACAAAATTGTTCGGAAACTATAGGACAGACTGATTCAATTGTTAGACGGATCGGCTAGTCACGCAGGATGATGTCCATGGCGAGCATCAGGTTGCGCTCATCGATGGCAAACGGGGCGGCTTCGCGCGTCTTGGGCTTGGCGCAAAACGCGATGCCCGTGCCCGCGGCCTGGATCATGGGAATGTCGTTTGCCCCGTCGCCAATAGCGACCGTGTGAGCCATGTCGACGCCGCACTCAACTGCCCAGTCCAGCAGCTGGATGAGCTTGGACTCCTTGGTCACAATGTCGGCAGCCAGCTTACCGGTGAGCTTGCCATCCACGACTTCCAGGCGGTTGGCCAGGCAAAAATCGATGCCCGCGGCGGCCACGATCTTGTCAGCGACCTCGTGGAAACCGCCGCTCACCACGCCGACCTTCCAGCCCTTGCTGTGTGCCGAGCGCACAAGCTCCAACGCGCCGGGGGTAAATGTCACGCGCTCAAAGGTGCGCTCGAACACGCTCTCGTCCAGGCCGGCGAGCAGCCCCACGCGCTCCACGAGTGCTTGCTTAAAGTCCAGCTCGCCGCGCATGGCGCGTTCGGTGATCTGTGCCACCTGCTCGCCCACGCCGGCTTCTTCGCCCAACAGGTCGATGACCTCCTGGTTGATGAGGGTGGAGTCGATATCCATAACGATGAGGCGTGCAGTCATGACGGGCCTTTCCAGGTACTGTTTTATTGGGGCACATTGTCGCACGTGACGAGCGCGGGCGGGTTCCGCGGTGCGTCAATTGTTTCGTCTCCGTCAAGTCTTTGGGCGGGAGCCACTTTTTCGCGGCACATCGGCACGGGTGCGATAAGATAATACGCCATGTCTGGCTGCGCGGTTTACGCAGGCTGGGCAAATCTGTACGACGCCGCCCGGAACGACACGGGGCGGCACAGATCCATAAAGGAGGATCACTGGTATGAGCCAGACCCGTCCCATCGACGAGCATTCCATGCACACCCGTACCTGCGGTGAGCTTCGCCGCGAGAACGTGGGCGAAGAGGTTACCCTCACCGGTTGGGTGAGCCGTCGCCGCGATCACGGCGGCCTTATCTTCTGCGACCTTCGCGACCGCGAGGGCATCACACAGCTCACCTTCGACCCCGAGCACTCCGACGGCGACGCCTTTAAGATCGCCGAGACCATGCGTCCCGAGTGGCCCATCAAGATCCACGGCGTCGTGCGCGCCCGTGGTGAGGAGACCACCAACGCCAAGCTCGCGACCGGCGAGATCGAGGTCCTGACCGACCACGCCGAGGTGCTCAACACGTCCGTCACCCCGCCGTTCCAGATCGAGGACGGTATCGAGACCAGCGAGGACACCCGCCTGCGCTATCGCTATCTGGACCTCCGTCGTCCCGAGATGATGGCCAACCTCAAGCTGCGCTCCGACTTCACCTTTGCCATTCGCGAGGCGCTGCACAACCGTGAGTTCATGGAGGTCGAGACTCCCTCCCTGTTCAAGTCTACGCCCGAGGGCGCCCGCGACTTCATCGTCCCCAGCCGCATCCAGCCGGGCAACTTCTACGCCCTGCCGCAGTCCCCGCAGCTCCTGAAGCAGCTGCTCATGGTCGGTGGCGTCGAGCGCTACTACCAGGTCGCCAAGTGCTTCCGCGACGAGGACCTGCGCGCCGACCGTCAGCCCGAGTTCACCCAGGTCGATATCGAGATGGCCTTCGTGGACCAGAACGATGTCATGAGCGCGCTCGAGGATGTCCTGTCCGATGCTTTCGGCCGCATGGGTGTCGAGATGCCCACGCCGCTGCGTCGCATGGACTACTGGGAGGCCATGGACACCTATGGCTCCGACAAGCCCGATACTCGCTACGGCATGCACCTGGTCGACCTGACCGACGTGTTTGTCAACTCCAAGTTCAAGGTCTTTGCGACTGCCGCGAACGAGGAGGGCTCTGTCGTCAAGGCCATCAACGCCAAGGGCGCCGGTGCCTGGGCACGTGCCAAGATCGATAAGCTCGCCGGCGTGGCCTCCACGTTTGGCGCCAAGGGCCTGGCCTGGATCGCTTTCCGCGAGGACGGCTCCATCAACAGCCCCATCGTCAAGTTCTTCTCGGACGAGGAGATGGCCGCTCTGCGCGAGCGCATGGACGTCGAGCCCGGCGACCTTGTGATGTTCGCCGCCGGCCCGCGCCTGCTTTCTGACGAGATCCTGGGCGGCATGCGTTCGCACATGGCCAATGCGCTCGAGATCAAGCGCGAGGGTCACGACTTCCTGTGGGTCGTCAACTTCCCGCTGTTCCATTGGGACGAGGATCGCAAGGCCTATGCTGCCGAGCACCAGCCGTTTACCCTGCCGACCGAGACCGATATCGCTAAGATCGAGGCCGATCCGCTGGCAGCCGGTTCGTGCACCTACGACTTTGTCATGGACGGCTTTGAGGCCGGCGGCGGCGGTATGCGTATCCACAACGCCGAGATGCAGATGTCCATGCTCAAGCTCCTGGGCTTTACCGAGGAGCGCGCCGAGTCGCAGTTCGGCTTCCTCATGGAGGCACTCAAGTTTGGTGCGCCCCCGATGGGCGGTTTTGCTCTGGGCCTGGACCGCGTGTGCATGCTGCTTACCGGCTCCGATTCCATCCGCGACGTCATGGCGTTTCCCAAGACGGCCAGCGGCTCCGACCTCATGTCTGGCGCCCCGAGTGCCGTAAGTGGCGCTCAGCTCAAGGACGTCAGCCTGCGCCTGATGTAGGCAAGCGGCTACATATTGCCTGTAACGAGGGAAGGACGCGTGCCTTCCCTCGTTTTTTTATACGCCGAGATTGTGAGGGCATGGGATGACCGGGCGTCGCGGAAAGTGCGTCCCGGAATCTGCGTCCAGAATGGGTCGCGCTTTCCCAAAGGGGGTCCTCTGGGAAAGCGCGACCCAGAATTCGGCAAAATAATGGGGCGCAGTTTCCGGTTGAGCTGTCTAACGGAAACTGTGCCCCAGAATGAGCGCTCAAAACGGGACAGGCTTTCCGCAACAACTGTCTGGCGGAAAGCCTGTCCCAGTTTCTTATAGTGAGTCTCTCTGGATCAGCTGCATGTGCATCACGGAAGTGGTGGGCTCGGCACCCTTGATCATGTCGAGCGCAATGTTGGCGGCCATGTGGCCTTCTTCGCGCAGGGGCTGGCGGACGGTCGTGAGCGCGGGGACGCAGCGCGCCGCAATCTCGTGATCGTCGAAGCCGACGACAGAAACGTCCGCCGGAACGGAGAGACCTGCCTCGTTGAGCGCGGTGATGACGCCAGCTGCGATACGGTCCGATCCGCAGAGCACGCCATCGAAAGCAATCTCGCGCGCGAGGATCTGGTGCATGGCCTGATAGCCGTCTCCGTTGTTCCAGCCGGTATAGATAACGTTTGCGTCTGGGAGGTCTTCGCCCAAGACGGCACGGTAGCCGCGCAGGCGGTCGACAACAGCGGGGTTGTCTTGCGGTCCCAACACGGCGACGATATCTTTGCGCCCGCGCTCCTTCATGGCGAGTGCCGCAAAGTGTCCGCCCTCTTCGTCGTCAGAGTAGACTGTCGAGAACACATCGCGATAGGGGTGGCCCTCGAGCTGGCCGCACAACACGGTGGGTACGCCCAGCTCGCGCAGCACCTCGAGCAGCTCGCTGCCCTTGTAGGGGGAGACGTCGATCACGGCGTCGAACGAGCGGCGCTCAAAGTGCTCGCGTGCGCGGTTGCGCTCATGCGTAGAAGACGCCTGCAAGATAACGGGCAGATAGGACGACTCCGACAGTTCCTCGGTAATGCCGCTCAAAAACTCGCTATAGGTGGGGTCGCTGAAGAGTTCACTTAGGGGCTCGGTCACGAGCACGGCGATGATTTCCGTGCGCCCGACAGCGAGTGCTCGGCCACGAGCGTTGGGGACAAAATTGACTTCCTTGGCCGCCGCGCGGACGCGCTTTTTGGTTTCCTCGCTAATGCGGGGCGAATCGTTGAGAGCGCGCGATGCCGTGGAGCGCGACACGCCGGCAGCTGCGGCAACCTCGGCAAGCGTAGGTGCGGTGCGAACTGGTTGGGTCATGGCGTCTCCTGGAGAATGCGGTCGAAGTTGTCGCTGATACGGGCTGGTGCGGATACAGCTTACTATAGTGCGCCTGAACAGCGTTCATGATATCCGGTGACCGGTGTCGTTTTGCAACCAAGCCGCAATCGAATACGTCTCGTATGGGTGAGATATCAGCGGGCGTGGCGGTTGCCTACGAGCTTAAGAACGATGTCTTGCGCTGAGTTTCGATACTCAGGGTGACATAAGTGTCGCGGTTGTACAACCGGTTGCACAGTTAACCCGACCAAATCGACCGTTCAACGGACAACCGGTTGCACAGTATTTTGCATCGCCCGTAAGATAAGGACAACCGGTTGCACAAGAATCACTACGATGACGAAGGAGCATCACCATGGACGCCATTAACGATTGGGAAAACCAAGCGCTCACCAACAGGAACCGCCTGGCACCCCATGCGTACTTTATGGGTTACGAGACCGCCGATCTCGCTGCTACGTACAGCCGCGAGCTTTCGCGCGGATTTGTCCAGCTGTCCGGCTCGTGGCAGTTCCGCCTCTTTGAGGGCCCTGCCGCCGTCTCCAACGAGGCACTTTCTACCTACGAGCCCGAGTGGGACCACGTCGAGGTTCCGCACCTGTGGCAGGTAGACGGCTACGGTAAGCTTGCCTACACCGACGAGGGCTTCCCGTTCCCGGTCGACCAGCCGTTCGTTCCCTCCGATGACCCCACGGGCGTTTACCAGCGCATCGTCAACCTTCCCGCCGTTCCCGCGGGCGCTCGCGAGATCATTCGCTTCGACGGCATCGAGAGCTACGGCGAGCTGTACGTCAACGGCCAGTTTATCGGCATGACCAAGGGCTCGCGCCTGTCCGCCGAGTTCGACGTGACCGACGCGCTCGTCGAGGGCGATAACCTGTTTGCCGTTAAGGTCCTGCAGTACAGCGACGGCAGCTATATCGAGGACCAGGACATGTGGTGGGCCTCGGGCATCTTCCGCGATGTCTACCTTATGCAGCGTCCCGCCGCGCACCTGGTCGACTTTAGGTTCCGCACGCACCGCGAGGGCGATGCCGCTCTGGTCACGCTCGATACGGTTGCCGAGGGCGCAAGCCGCGTCGTGTTTACGCTCAGCGACGGCGAGAACGTGGTTGCCGCGGGCGAGTGCGTCGACGGTCACGCCGAGTGCAGCGTGACCGATGCCCACTTCTGGAATCCCGAGGACCCCTTCCTCTATGGCCTTACGTTTGAGGTCTACGACGGTGACCAGGTCAGCGAGTACGTGCCGCATCGTCAGGGTCTCGCCGAGGTCACCGTCGAG
>OJSC01003254.1_pt1 | contig 11101 bp, 7 predicted proteins | sample 1599361 | NCBI WGS metagenome assembly OJSC01 (sample SAMN04168656, study PRJEB22393) | human gut metagenome | biome: human gut microbiome; feature: stool | host: Homo sapiens | collected 2014-03-17 | reverse complement strand
GCCTGAACATCATCACGGGTGAGACAGGCGCCGGAAAGTCGATCCTGCTGGGGGCGCTGGGGCTGTTGCTGGGCAACAAGAACGAGGGTGCTGCGCTGCGCGACACGCAGCGCAACTGCGTGATCGAAGGGGTGTTCGACATCGCCGCCTACGGTCTGCGCCCCTTTTTCGAGGCCAACGACCTGGACTACGCCGACGAAGCCGTCGTGCGGCGCATCCTAACTCCTGCCGGCAAGAGCCGCGCCTACATCAACGACCTGCCGGTGCAGCTCGCACAGCTGCGCGAGTTCGGCAGCCGGCTCATCGACATCCATTCGCAGCATCAGAACCTGATCCTCGCCTCGGAGGAGTTCCGCACCGAAGCGCTCGATACCGTGGCCGGCAACGGCGAGCTGCGGGCGGCGTATTGCGCCAAATACGAGCGTTTGCAGGAGTTGCAGCGCACCTGCGCCCGCCTGCGTGCGGAGGCCGACGCGGCCCGGCGCGACGAAGAGTGGCTCCGCTACCAGGCGGAGGAGCTGACGGCTGCGCGCCTGCGTGCGGGCGAAGTCGCCGAACTGGAAGCGGAACAGGCCGTGCTGGCCAATGCCGATCGGATCGGCGAGGCGATCACGGCCGTGCGCAACGCCTTCGACGGGGACGAAATCGGGGTGCTGGCGCAGGTCAAGAACGCCGAGGTGGAGATCGGACGGCTGGGCGGGAGTTATCCCCACGCCGCAGACTTGTCCCGACGGCTGCGTTCGGCGCTCGAAGAGCTCAAAGACATCGTCGCGACGCTCGCCGAGGACGGCGAACGCATCGAGACCAACCCCGAACGGTTGCAGAAGGTGGACGACCGTCTCAATACGCTCTATACGCTTTGCCAGAAGCACCGTGCGGCCGACGAGGGCGAACTGATTGCGCTCAGAGACCGCTATGCCGCACAGCTCGACGCCATTACGCACTCCGACGAGGAACTGGCCGCCTTGCAAACCGAGATCGGAGCCGCCCGCAACGAGGCCGAATTGCTGGCCTCCGAGTTGCACCGCACGCGCGAGCAGGCAGCTCCGGCCTTTGCCGGGCAGATCGTCGCCACGCTCGTGCGGCTGGGAATGCCCGACGCACGTTTCGAGGCGGCCGTCGTCGACTGCGGTGCGTTGACGGAGGGAGGCCGCGACCGTGTCGAATTCCGCTTCTCGGCGAACCGCACCACGCCGCCCGCCGCCGTCGAACGGATCGCATCGGGCGGTGAGCTGTCGCGTGTCATGCTGGCGCTCAAAGCGCTGCTGGCGCGGCGGATGCAGCTGCCGACCATTCTCTTCGACGAAATCGACACGGGCGTTTCGGGGCGCATCGCCGACGCGATGGGCGAGATCATCTGCGCGCTGGCCGAAACGATGCAGGTCGTAGACATCACCCACCTGCCGCAGGTCGCCTCGAAGGGATCGACGCACTTCGTGGTTTACAAACGCGACGGCGAGACGCATATCGCCCGCCTGACTCCCGACGAACGGACGACCGAGATCGCCAAGATGCTTTCGGGCAGCGAAGTCACCGAGGCAGCGATGACGCAGGCGCGCATTCTGCTCGGCGGGAAATAATCCCCGTCGGTCGCTCCGGCCTTTGTAAAGTAGAGGCGTGATACCGTTGCGGTGTCACGCCTGTCGTTTGTCGGCCGGTTCGGCCGCTGTCACTGCACCGGCGGCAGCTCCACGCCCCGGCGGACGGGCGGCCCGATGGTGACGATGCTGTCGACGATGAATTTCGTAAAGCCCCGCCAGGGCAGCGCTCCGAAATACTCCTTATAGTGCAGTTCGAGCGTCCGGCCCCCTTGGAGCATCAGTTCCCGCGCAAGCGCAGGGTCTTCGACCGAGAACTCGAATTCGTAGGACTGGATCGATCCCGCCTCCTTGGAGCGGATGCCGGTCTGGATGAGTTTGCCTTCGTACGTCTTGAAAAGGACTCCCTTGTAGACGACATAGTTCAACTCGCCGCTCTTGACCCCTTCGCCGAAGACGAAGAAGAAGCGGAAATAGAAGAATACGGTCAATGCGATGACGGCCAGTACCGTCAGAAGTCCCAAATGTTTTTTCATAGTTCCGATCGTTCGCCCGCCGCACGGCAGGCAATCCCGCCGCAAAGATAGTGCAATTTGCAATTAAAATGAAGCGCCGGAAATTAAACTCTCTTCCGCTCGGCTGCGTGGGGCGGCGGCTTTCCGGCCGAAAGCCCGTTACCGGTTTTTGAGCAGCCACTCGGCGATCTGCACGGCGTTGAGCGCCGCACCCTTGCGTATCTGGTCGCTCACGCACCAGAACGCCAGTCCGTTGGGGTTGGTTACGTCGCGGCGGATACGCCCCACGTAGACGGGGTCTTTGCCGGCGATGAAGAGCGGCATCGGGTAGACCTTCTGCGCCGGATCGTCCATCACGACGATCCCCTCGGCCGCTTCGAACGCCGCGCGCGCCTCGTCGGGCGAGACGGGACGCTCCGTTTCGAGCCAGATGCTTTCGCTGTGGGCACGCATCACGGGTACGCGCACGCAGGTGGCCGACACCTCGATGTCGGAGTGCATGATCTTGCGCGTCTCGTGGTACATCTTCATCTCCTCCTTGGTGTAGTCGTTGTCGGTGAAGACGTCGATATGGGGGATGACGTTGTAGGCCAGCTGGTAGGCGAACTTCTCGACCTTCGGCTCACGGCCTTCGGCCAGGTCGGCGTATTGCCGTTCGAGTTCGGCCATCGCCTGCGCCCCTGCGCCGCTGGCCGACTGGTAGGTGGCCACGTGCACGCGGCGGATGTGCGACACGCGCTCGATGGCCTGCAACGCCACCACCATCTGAATGGTGGTGCAGTTGGGGTTGGCGATGATGCGGCGCGGAGCGTCGAGCGCGTCGCGTCCGTTGACTTCGGGCACGACCAGCGGTACGTCGGGCTCCATGCGGAAGGCGCTCGAATTGTCGATCATCAGCGTTCCGTGGCGGGTGATCGTCTCGGCGAATTCGCGCGACGTGCCCGCTCCGGCCGACGTGAGGGCTATGTCCACGCCGCGGAAGTCGTCGTTGTGTCGCAGCAGCTTGACGGTGACGGGTTTCCCGCGGAACATATAGGTTTGTCCGGCGCTGCGTTCCGATCCGAACAGCAGCAGTTCGTCCACCGGCAGGGGACGCTCTTCGAGAATGCGCAGGAACTCCTGACCTACGGCGCCGCTCGCGCCGACGATTGCGATTTTCATGGTCGATCTTCTTTAAGTGTGGTTGAACGCTTCGGGAGTCAAAAGAGGCTCCTCCCGCAGCAAAAGTAAGAAAATCCGAGCGATTTTCCGCCGTCCGCCGGATTTTTCGGCCCGCTGCGGCGGAAAACGGGCGTCTCAGAGCAGCAGTTCGTAGTCGACGACGTCCAGCCAGCGGCCGAATTTACGCCCCACCTGTTCGAAATGCGACACGCGGCGGAATCCGATGGATTCGAAGAGCCGGCGGCTCGGGTCGTTGTCCGCGGTGATGCAGGCGACCAGCGCATGGCACTCCGTCGTGCGGCATTCGGCGACGAGCCGCTCGACGAGCCGCCGGCCGATGCCGAGTCCCGTACTGTCGGGGGCGACGTAGACGGTCACCTCCTGCGTGTGCCGGTAGGCTGCACGTTCCTTCCAGTCGTGAGTATAGCCGAATCCGACGATCGCTCTCTCCCGTTCGCAGACGAGGCGGGCGGTTGCGCTCTCCAACCGCGACCGCATCTGTTCGGCATCGAGCGGTTCGGTCTCGAAACTGGCCGTGCTGTGCAGCACGTAGTGATTGTAGAGTGCTGCGACGGCTGCGGCGTCTTCGGGTTTCGGGGCGCGGATTGTCATGCTGCGGAATGTTGTCCGGGGCGGGATCAGTCGAAGAATCCCTCTTCCTCCTCCGTGTACTGCGACTGCTGCATCTCCTCCTCGCAGTCGTACTCCGTCACGCGGTCGGGGCGGCGGAACCGGTCCTGCTTGGAGATGCCGAGCGCCGGATTCTTGTAGACGGTCGAGAAGAATTCTCCCACGATCGGCAGGGCCATGATGCTGCCCTCGCCGCCGTAGGTCGGGTGTACCGACTGGTCTTCGCCGCCGACCCATGCGCCCGCCACCAGCTTCGGGGCCACGCACATGAACCACGCGTCGCGGTTGCGCTGCGAGGTGCCGGTCTTGCCGCCCAGCTGTGCGTCGCCCAGATCGAACTGCCATTTCAGCCGGCCGGCCGTTCCGTTCGTCACGACGCTTTGCAGCATCGTGAGCATCGTGTAGGCCGTGCGCTCCGATACGGCGTCCTGCGATTCGGGAATGAAGGTGGCGATCAGGTTGCCCTGCCGGTCTTCGATGCGCGTCACGAAGATCGGGTCGGTATGCACGCCGCCGTTGGCGAAGGTCGAGTAGGCGCTCACCATCTCGAAGACGCTCGATTCGGAGGTGCCCAGACAGAGCGCGTAGACCGGATCGATGAACGAGCGGATGCCCATGTTGTGGATGAAGTCGGCCACCGCCTCGGGCTGTTTGGCCTGCTTCATGATCCACGCCGAGTAGTTGTTTCGGCTGCGCGCCAACCCCCATTTCAGGGGGTGCATTTCGCCGTCGTAGACCACCTTGCTCGCCTCTTTGGGCGACCACGGCGTGCCGTTGCTCGTATCGATCGTCACCGGCAGGTTGGGCACCGGCGTGCAGGGCGTCAAACCGAGGTGGTCGATGGCGAATGTATAGACGAAGGGTTTGATCGTCGAGCCGATCTGCCGCTTGCCCTGGTTGGCCATGTCGTATTTGAAATAGCGGAAGTTGGGGCCGCCGACGTAGGCCTTGACGCGGCCCGTCTGCGGTTCGATGGCGACGAATCCGGCGCGCATGATGCGTTTGTGGTGGAGGATCGAGTCGCGCGGCGAGAGGATCGTGTCGCGTTCGCCGCGGTAGGTGAAGACCCGCGTGGGGCAGGGCGTGCGGAAGATGCGGTCGATCTCGGCCTCGCTGCGCCCCTCCTCTTTGAGGGCGCGGTAGCGGTCGGAGTAGCGCATCGCCTGCCGCACGATCTTCTCGCGTTCTTCGGCCGACGTGTTCTGGAAGAGCACCTTGGTCGAACGGTACTGGGCGTCCATCTTGGGCTGGATGACCGTGCGCAATTGTTTGAGCATCGCCTCTTCGGCGTACTGCTGCATCGTGGAGTTGATCGTGGTATAGATTTTCAGCCCGTCCTTGTAGATGTTGTAGGGCGTGCCGTCGGCCTTCGTGTTCTTGTGGCACCAGCCGTAGATCGGGTTGTTCTCGTACTCCTTGACGGCCTGCTCGTAATCCCATTCGGTGTAGAAGTTGCGGCGCTTGGGGGGCCGGGCGTTCATCACCTGCCGCAGCATCTCGCGGAAGTAGGTCGCCTGCCCGTCGTTGTGCGAGACGGGGCGGTAGTTGAGCGTAATGGGCAGCGCCGAGAGCGAGTCGCGCTCGGCGTGCGTGATGGCGCCCGCTTCGGCCATGCGCGCGAGCACGAGGTTGCGACGGGCCATGGCGTTGTCGTAGTTGCGCACCGGCGAGTAGCGCGTCGGTGCGTTGACCACGCCCACCAGCACGGCGGCCTCCTGCAAGTTGAGCTGGTCGGGCGTTTTGTTGAAGAAGGTGTGCGCCGCCGACTTGATGCCGTAGGCGTTCGATCCGTACTCCACGATGTTGAGGTACATCGCGGCGATCTCCTCCTTGGTGTAGTTGTATTCGAGTTTGAGCGCCGTGATCCACTCCTTGAATTTCGCCAGCACGAGCTTGCCTTTGCGCAGCAGCGCGCTCTGGCGGCGTACCGTGTCGCGCGGGAAGAGGTTCTTGGCCAGCTGCTGCGTGATGGTCGATCCTCCGCCTGCCGAACGGTTCTGCAAGAGGATCGTCTTCACCCCTACGCGGATGAGCGACGGGATGTCGATGCCCGAATGCGAGTCGAAGCGGGCGTCCTCGGTGGCGATGAGCGCCGCGACGATCGGCGGCACTTCGCGGCCGTTGATCGAGGTGCGGGTCACCGAGTCCGAGGCGAACAGCTCCTCGTACTGCACGTAGGAACGGTTCTGCACGAAGAAGGTTCCCAGCACCTTGCCGTCCTCGGAGTAGATCTCCGTGGCGATGTTGCTGCGCGGGTTCTCCAACTCTTCGAACGAGGGCATGCGCCCGAAGGCTCCCAGCGCCGTCAGGGTAAGCATCGCGGCCAGCAGTACGAAGGGTGTGAGGGCCGCATACCACAGCCATTTCACATAGTTGGGGGCAGGTGCGCCCTGCGTCTTCTTTTTCACGTTGCGTCAGCGGTTTTTGTCGAGTGACAAAGGTACGAATTTTTTGATTTATTCGACGGCGTCGATTTTCATTGCGCCGTTTTCATCGACTATTTTCACGATTCGGCGCCCTTCCGTGCCCATGTCGACGAAGTCCACTCGGTAGCGTCCGTCGCCCAGCGCGGCTACCTCTCTTATCTCCGACACGTCGTCCGGCCCGTCCTGCGCACCGGTGCGGAAGAGCCATACCGCATACCCTTCGCCGTCGTAGCCGTAATCAGCCCGCAGTTTTCGGAGCAGACGCTGCGTACAGCATTTTTCCAGAATCGGGCCGCACGCGGCATTCCCGAAGACGCAGTTCGTATAGAAATGCCGGATGAAGCGCTCAGCTTTGTTCGCGGCGGGGACGGTCGTTTGCGGTGTTTCGCCGGCCGGCAGGTTCCGTGCCGACAGGGGCGGCAGGGCACTGCCGGCACAGAGCGCGAATAGCAGCGGGAGGATTCTTTTCATGTCCGGTTCGGTTTCGGTTCGGTTAGAACGGCAGTCCCAGCGAGGCCGACCACCACAGACCGCCCTTGCTCGGCGCGTAGAACGACAGCCGCAGCGTCGAAGTGGCCGACGCGGGCTGGCGGAAAACGTTGAAGTCGACGTAGAGGTCGCCGCCGAAGGAGTGGATGCGCCGCGTCTCGGTACGTCCTTTCCGGTAGTCGAAGGCGTCGAACTGCCCGTAGTCGGCACCGAGGTTCAGCCGGATGCGCTTGAAGTAGAGCACCGAGGGGATGCCCCCTTCGGGATACCACACGGGCAGCTGGTAGTCGAGCGACGCGGCGAAGTAGTTGCGGCTGTTGATGTCGTTCGAGTCGAAGCCGCGCGGGATCAGCCGTGCCGACTTGTAGGAAAGGAACGACTCGCCCGCCGGGTTTTTGAACCCGCCGATCGAGGTCTGGTAGGTGGCGGCCGCCGTCAGCGAGTTGTGCGGCGCGAAGCCCGGCGTGTAGAGCTTGCCGTAGACCGAGATAAGGTCGCTGAAATGGTCGTTGGTGGGGTTGAGCGCATAGGAAGCGCTCAGCACGTAGCCGCGCGGTGTTATGAAGTCGCGGTGGGCGAGCTGCACGGAGTTCGAATAGCCGATGCCGAAGGTGAGCTTGTGCAGCCCTTCGCGGTAGCCGATGTGCTGGAGATTGGTGAAGCTGTGCGTCGCCTCGTCGTAGGTGAGTTTCCCGACGTTGGCCACCAGCCCGTTCGAAAAGTTCCATGCGGCCGTGAGGCTCAGCATGCGGGTGCGGTAACCGGCGGCGAAGACCAGCGGCAGCGTGGCGCCCGCCGAGAGCGAGTAGTATTTGTCCGGGATAGGCTGCGGCTGGGCCTGTCCCGCCGCATAGATCACCTGATTGCCGCCGTAGGTGCCGGCTGCTTCCAGTTCGACGCCCAGCCCGTTGTAACGCAGGCTGCCCTTGACGACCGACCCTTCGGCGTGGTTCCACGCATAGGCGAGGTAGCTCTCGGCCGACGAGAGGAGGTTTTGCGAGACGAGCGTCACGCCCAGCTGCACGTCGATGTCGTGTTCGTCGATGATCTTGAAGGGGTTGACGGCCACGGGCATCCAGCTGTGCACCTTGAACAGGTGCAGCGGCCGCGAGTAGCGGCGCGCGCGGTGGCGTGCGGCCGACGAGACGGAGTCGGCCGCCGTGAAACGCACCGTGTCGAGATTCGCCACGGGCCATTTGCGGCGCGGCGGATTGACGACGTTGCGCGGCAGGCGCGACGGCCGCACGGGGTGTAGCGTGTCGATCGGCTGCCGTGCGGCGTGGTAGCCTTCGGCGTCGTAGGTGGTCATCAGCACGTTGCCCTCGCCGTCGGCCGACGGCGAGAACGAGCCGTAGGTCGAGGTCGAGAGCCGGTACTGGCGCCCCGTGGCCAGGTCGTAGCAATGCACCTCGTCGTAGCCCGAAGCGATCGATCCGAAATAGAGCCGCCCGTCGCGGGCCGTGAGGTCGCTCAGCGTGATGTAGGCCCCTTCGGTCAGATGAGTGGCCGTCCCGTCGGGTTCGATGCGGCCGAGCCACATGCCCGAATCGTCGGTGGCCAGGAAGTAGAGCCGCGCGGTGCGGTCGTCCCACGCCAGTCCGTGCAGTTCGGTCTGCGCCGGAGCCTCCCAGTGTTGCACACCCGCCTCGCCCGTGACGGCGAAACGCCCGTCGGGCGAGTATTCGACCCATGCCAGCCCGCGGTCGGTCGGCGTGGGGTAGAGCGCATGGCGCCGCCCGCGCACGGCTTTGGGCTTGCCGCGGTCGAGATCCATGTAGCAGAGCTGCGAGTTGACCCGCTGCTCGAAGAGCGTCGAACGCCGGTACTCCGTCCACCAGACCCGCCCGTCGGCGTAGGCCGGCCGCGTGGAGACGCTGCCCGTGTAGGCCACGGCGCGTTCGCGTCCCGACTCCGTGTCGATCGTAACGAAGCGCGTCGGGCGGTCGTAGTCGGTTTTGAGCGCGAGGACCCGCTGCGCGTCGACGGCCAGCGGAAAGGCATAGGTCGTGTAGCTCTCCACCGGCTCCGCCGAGAGATAGCGCGACGAATTGCGCCGGGCGGGCAGGGCGTTCCAGTAGTAGTTCAGCCCGTCGAACGTCTCGGCGAAGAGCGTACCCACGTCGGTGCGATAGAATTTTTTCAGCGCGATCGAGGTGGTGAAGATCATGTAGGGGTTGCGGGCCCCGTACCACGCCACCTTGTCCCAGATGTTCTCGCGGTAGCGCGTGTCGGCGTAGGCGGCGATCTGGTAGCCCAGGTGGTAGTGATCGGGCACGTTGGTGCGGTACGAGCCGCAGAACCAGCGGTCGATGTTGCGGCGGCTGCGCACGGCGTCGCCGAGGGCGCGGTACTCCATGGTGAACGACGGTTGCAGCGCACGGCCGAACGACGACATCTGCGTCTCCATCTGCACGGCGTCGCCTTCGATGAGCCAGATGGGCAGCAGCAGCAGCCCCACGGTCGAACCCTGCTGTCCGAGCACGTAGCTCAACCCCTTGATGACGCCGCGGTTGAGGTTGTTGTACTGCACGGCGTGGCGGTATTCGTGCGCCACGAGCTGCTTGTACCACGGCATCGAGTAGCTGTCGATCGCGGGCGAGGTGAGGAACTCCACGCGCTTGGGCAGCCACATCACCAGCCCGTTCGAGCGGAAGTTCTCGGGGTGCATGACGAACGGGATTTTCAACGGCCCGTGGCGGAATCCGTAGCCGATCGAGGGCTGTGCGGCCTCGATGAAATGGAGCGTGCGCCGTGCGATCGCGCCGGCCGTGTCGGGGAAGATGACCTGCACGTCGGGGGTGCGGATCGTCCGCCAGCGCAGCGAGGCGGCGTCGGCCCCCCAGCTGTAATATTGCGCCCGCGCGACGGTCGCGGCGAGCAGCAGCGCTGCCACGAGCAGCGTATGTCGGATGGTGCGTGTCAACAGGTTTGTTTTTAAGTGGTTGTCCCGATTCGCCTTGCGGGGCTGCGGTCTGCGTCATGCGGACGAATCGAATCTCCGTCGCCGGAGGTTGCGGGTGGTGCGATCCGGCGGATCGCACGGATTTTAGCCGGTCCGGTGCGGTTCGGGCCGGTCGTCTGGTTTGCGATCCGTGTCATCCTCCCGCCTTCTTGCAGCCGTAGCCCGCACGCAGCAGGATCTCGACGATGCGGTCGCGGTGGTCGCCCTGGACGATGATCTCGCCCTCCTTGACCGACCCGCCGACGCCGCAGCGCTGTTTGAGCATCCGCCCCAGCGCCTCCAAGTCGGCCGCCGTGCCGCGGAATCCCCGCACGAGCGTCACCACCCTGCCGGCGCGCTGCTTGCGGTCGAGCCATACGCGCAGCGTCTGTTTGTCGGGCGGCAGGGTTTCGGGCTCTTCCACCTCGTCGGTGGTGTATCGGAAGTCGGGATCGGTCGAATAGACCATTCCCAACCGCGATTTCCAATCGTTAGCGTCGTGCTGTTTCATGTCGTTGAATTTCATTCGTCCATTTCTCGCCATGGCAAAGCTCGCGCAAGCGCGGCTCTGCCCATTTGGTTTAGCGAAAACGTTCGTTTTCGTCGGTTCGTTTCCGCGGTTCGGGGCGTGTCATCGTCGTCCGCCGCGGGACCCGTTCTTCCGCAGGCGGGATTCGCTGCCCTTCGGCCTTCCCTTCTCCGGTTTTGTCGGAAACGGTCGCGGGTTTGTCCTCTATCTCCGATCCGAACGTCTTTTCGGGCGGTTTTGTTTTGTGCAAAAGTAATAAAATATTATCTTTGGCCACAGTATGAGCCGAAAATTCGTTGATAAGCTGGGGCGGCTGAATCCGTTCGGTTCCCGGTGCAAAGAGTTGCCGAAGGCGCTGCCCGTCCATTCATCGCAACGGTTGGTGCGGGTGTTCGTCGAGGGGTACGAGGACGTCGCCTTCTGGCGGGGCGTCTTCGACCGCTTCACCAACCCCTATCTGCGTTTCGAAATCTCCGTTCCTTCGCGTGAAGACCTGCCCAAGGGCAAGAAGGTGCTGCTCGGAATGATTCCGCAGGCGTCGGACGAACTGTTGCTGTGCGTCGATTCCGATTTCGACTACCTGTTTCATAACTCGACGGAACAGTCGCGCGAACTGCTCTCTTGCGACCGCATGTTCCACACCTACGCCTACGCCACGGAGAATTACCTCTGCTATGCGCCGTCGCTGCACAACGTCTGCGTGCGCGCCACGAAGAACGATACGCGCATCTTCGACTTCGAGCGGTTCATGGCCGACTACTCGCGCATCATCTATCCGCTCTTTCTGTGGTACGCCTACTCGGCGCAGCAGGAGTCGGAACACATCTTCACGCTGGCCGATTTCCGTGCGTCGGTGCGGCTCAACTTCCTCG
>OJSC01003195.1_pt1 | contig 11299 bp, 12 predicted proteins | sample 1599361 | NCBI WGS metagenome assembly OJSC01 (sample SAMN04168656, study PRJEB22393) | human gut metagenome | biome: human gut microbiome; feature: stool | host: Homo sapiens | collected 2014-03-17 | reverse complement strand
TGACAACAGAGAGATCTTTACACTGGATGAACTGGTACAGGCATTTGATTATCATCATATCAATAAATCTCCGGCAGTATTTGATATTGCGAAACTTCGTTGGATGAATGGTGAGTATATCAAGAAAATGGATGCGGATGAATTCTATGAGAGAGCACTTCCGTATATGAAAGAAGTTCTGAAGAAAGACTACAACTTCAAGAAGATTGCAGGAATGGTACAGACCAGAATCGAAACATTCCCTGACATTCCGGCTCTGATTGACTTCTTTGAGGAAGTACCGGAATATGATTCCGCCATGTACTGCCATAAGAAAATGAAGACAAATGAAGAGACTTCTCTTACAGTATTAAAAGAAGTACTTCCGGTTCTGGAAGAACAGGAAGATTATACAAATGATCCGTTATTTGAGTCATTAAGTGCTTTTGTAAAAGAGCATGGTTATAAGAACGGATATGTAATGTGGCCTCTGCGTACTGCTGTTTCCGGCAAGCAGATGACGCCGGCCGGTGCTACTGAGATCATGGAGATCATCGGTAAAGACGAGACAATCAAACGAGTAAAGGCAGCTATTGAGAAATTAAGCAAATAAATATGAAGAGAAATCCATCTCAACTTCGGGCAATCACTCACCTGTCAGGACCTATGATGGTCCTGGCAGGTCCCGGCTCGGGGAAAACTTCCGTTATTGTGGAGAGAACTGCATACATGATCAATGAGGGGAAGATACCGGCTTCTTCTATTTTGGTTGTAACTTTTTCCAGAGCAGCGGCAACAGAGATGAAAGAACGGTTTTTGAAATTCGTGGGACAGAACAGAAGCGAAGTGACTTTTGGAACTTTCCACGGAATTTTTTATGGGATTTTGAAAGCGGCCTATCATCTGAGTGCGGCCAATATTCTTTCTGAGGAAGAGAAATTCAGTATTCTACGTGAGATGACTGAGAAATATGGACAGGAAATGGCTCAGGAGGGAGATTTCATTGAAGAAGTTGCCAGGGAAATCAGTGTTGTAAAGGGGAACTGTATTTCTCCGGAGCATTATTATGCATCCTGTTGCTCGGACGAGATATTCAGGGACATTTTTCATGGCTATAAGCAGGCTCTGAAGGCGAAACGCAAGCTGGATTTTGATGATATGATCCTCTGTTGTTATGAACTTTTTTCCCAGAGACAGGATATCCTGAATGCATGGAGAAGAAAATTTGTCTACATTCTGGTGGATGAGTTTCAGGATATCAACAGCTTACAATACAAGATTTTGCAGATGCTGGCGGCACCTGTCAATAACCTGTTTATTGTAGGGGATGATGACCAGTCCATCTATCATTTCCGGGGCGCAAGACCAGAGATTATGTTAAATTTTACAAAGGATTATCCGAAGGCAGAGACAGTCCTTCTGAATGTGAATTACCGGTGCAGTAAGAATATCCTGCGTACAGCCATGGAAGTGATCGGATGTAATACCAGACGTTTCAAAAAGCAGCTGGATACTCCAAATGAAGAAGGGATGCCTGTGACGTGCAAGGAATTTGATAATCCAAGAGAAGAGTATATGTGCGTGGTGGCAGCACTGAAAAAAAGAATGGAGCGCGGCGAGGATCTGCTGAATACGGCAATCCTGCTTCGTACAAATCAGGAATCGGAAGGTCTGATCAATGTGCTGATGGAATATCAGGTTCCTTTTACAATGAAAGAACAGCTTCCCAATCTTTTCCGCCACTGGATCTGCCGGGCGCTTCTGGCTTATCTTGAAATGGCAGCAGGAGACAGGAGCAGGAAGAATTTGCTGGAGATCATGAACCGGCCAAATCGCTATATTTCCAGAGAAGCGTTGAACAGTTCGCAGATTAATTTTAATGAACTTCGGGAATATTATAAAGACAAAGACTGGATGTGCGACAGGATTACCACACTGGAAACGCATCTGAGGATTCTTGGTACTCTTTCCCCTTTTGCTGCGATTAATTTTATCAGAAAAGGAATGGGATTCGAAGAATACTTGCGTGAATATGCACAGTATCGTAAAATAAAACCAGAGGAACTGCTTGAGACCCTGGACCGGATCCATGAGAGTGCAAAAGGCATGAAAACCCTGGTGAAGTGGCAGGCTTACATAGAAGAATATACGAAGCGCCTGAATGAACAGGCAAGGAAACAGCAGGATAAAAAAGAAGGAGTGACTATATCCACACTCCATGCGGTAAAAGGTCTGGAATATGATATTGTGTATATTCTGAATGTTAATGAAGGAAGTATTCCATATCGCAAGGCGGTTTTGGCAGAAGCAGTGGAAGAAGAACGAAGATTGTTTTATGTAGGGATGACCAGGGCGAAAAAGAAGCTGGTGCTTGCCTATGTGAAACGCCAGTATGAGAAGGAACGGGAGCCTTCCCGGTTTCTTGAGGAGACAGGCCTATGAATAAAGGAATTATTTACTGTACAAAAATACGGGAAGAATATGAAGGCGCACATATGGAGCATATGATCGCAGAGAAACTTCTGGAAATCGCACTGAAAAAAGAATATGGAATCAATCTGTACAATGAACCCAGAGCAGAGGGAGAACATGGAAAACCATTCCTTTCCTATCGTCCGTCCCTGCATTATAATATCAGTCATTCCGGAAAATATGTGGTATGTATTCTGGCTGATCAGGAGGTTGGAATTGATGTGCAGATTCATTGCAGAGCCAATTATGAAAGAATGCTCAGACGTATGGTACCCCGGGAACAGTATCTCGAAATTCTCTCAGATATAAATGTGGGAAAGAAATTTTTTGAACAGTGGGTACTGAGGGAAGCTTATATCAAATGGACCGGTGAGGGGCTTTCCAGAGACATGAGGACTATATCCATGGATGAAGGCAGTCATATGCTGCTTGATATGGAAGACGGTTACAGTGGAGCAGTATGGGCAATGAATCCCATGGAAATCAACTGGAAATATGAAGACATCATACTTGGGTAAGACATGAACAGACAAACGAAGAAAGAAATCCGGAGACTGGCAGTGAAGATTCTTGTAGCAGTACTGGCACTTGGACTGGCTTTCTGGGGATATGCTTTCGTATACAGGGGTAAGACGGAACCTCCTGCAAAATATCCGGTAACCAACCAGGATGCTGCAGTGTATTCATTACGTGGACAGATACAGATGCTGTCGCAGCAGGAGGAGTTAAATACCTTTGCCTTTGAGGGCAGAAAAAAAGAAAAAGAGTACGGAACTTATATTATTCCCGGACTGAGATATACAAGAACATTCCTGAATGCAGAGGGTACAAAACAGGCGGTATGTACTTCCATGACTCCTCAGGGACTTGCAGTGACCGATGAGTATGTACTTGTAAGTGCCTATTGTCATACGGAAAAACATAACTCTGTTATTTATGTGATCAACAAAGAAACTCACAGATTTATCAAAGAGGTAGTCCTGCCAGGTCTGCCTCATGTAGGCGGACTTGCCTATGATCAGGAACATGATATGCTGTGGTATTCTTCAAATACCAATGGAATCGCGCAGGCGATCAGCATTAAGATGGATGTGCTGCGTGACTATAATTATGCGGATAACCATATGCCTGTGCAGGTAAATCAGACATGTAGTCTTTATGGAATCGTGAGAGATTCTTTTATGACTTTCTATAAGGGGTGCCTGTATGTAGGATGTTTTAACAAATATACAGAGAGCACCATCGCGAGATATGCGGTGGATTCAAAAGGTGATCTGGTGAATACTTTTAATGAGGAACTTGGCATGATGTTTGAAATGGCGGTTCCGCTGGATTATTCTACAATATCAGAACAGGCACAGGGAATGGCTTTTTATAACGATAAGCTGTTGTTGTCTCATTCTTTTGGTATTCTGCCATCCAGGATTGTTTTTTATGAACAGTCGGATAAACGTCTGTATGTCAATGAAAATTCTGCAAGATCATACAGAATGCCTGAGATGATCGAGCAGATTGTTGTAGAAGGGGATGAACTTTACGTACTCTTTGAATCAGGAGCTTATGCGTACAGGGGGTATGCAGGAAATGTGGTAGACCGGGTTCTGAAGCTGAATCTGATAAAAATGGAAGAGTCTTATCAGGAAGAGTACTAAAATCGGTTTGTCCACATATATTAAGTGTAAAGAGGTGAGACATATAGAAGCGCAGCAGATTGAAAACCTGTTTGCCGGAAATATCCGGAATCTTTTAATGGATGCGAAGCTGGATTATGATAAATTATATGAGATACGCCTTCGTGTAGGGCGTCCGTTGTTTTTAACTTATGACGGAGGAGAGTGTTTTCTGCGAAAACCGGGTCAGGAACAGTATCTGGTGACAACGGAAGATCTGAAAGAAACACTGGAATATGTCACAGGATATTCCCTGTATGCTTATGAGGATGAGATCAGACAGGGATTTATCAGTGTTCAGGGTGGTCACAGAGTAGGTGTGACCGGAAAGGTAGTGTTGGATCGGGGCAGGATCATGGGAATGAAATATATTTCCTGCATCAATGTCCGTCTGGCACATGAGATTCAGGGATGTGCGGATAAGGTGATGCCTTATATCCGTACAGAGAAATGGGTTGCAAATACATTGATCATTTCACCGCCAAGGTGTGGAAAGACTACGCTGCTCAGAGATATTATCAGGCAGCTCAGTAATGGATGGGCCAATACCCAGGGTCTGACAATAGGTGTGGTGGACGAGAGAAGTGAGCTGGCAGGCTGTTATCAGGGAATTCCTCAGAATGATCTGGGAATGCGTACAGATGTGCTGGATTGCTGTCCGAAATCAGAAGGTATGCAGATGCTGGTCCGTTCCATGTCACCGGATGTGGTTGCAGTGGACGAGTTAGGCTGTGAAGAGGATTTCAAGGCAGTTGACTCAGTGATCCATTGTGGATGTAAGCTGATTGCGACTGCACATGGAAGCTGTCTGGAGGATGTTCTGGATCAGCCATTCTTTTATAAGCTTATGGGCGAGAAAGTATTTGAACGTTATATTATCCTGGACAAAAATGATCAGGCAGGATGTCTGAAAGCTGTATTAGATGAAAATGGAAAAGTATGCTTAGAACAGTAGGATTGTGTGTAATTGTAATTTCCGGTGTCGGTTGCGGTTTTGCCATGAGCAATGAACTTGGCAGACGCAAAAAGATGATGGAAATGATCTTACGGATGATCATCCTCCTAAGAGGAGAAATACGTTATGGAAATAAATCTCTGTACGATGCCTTTACAGGTGCTTCCGGGAAACTGGAAGGGAAGTACAGAGAATTTTTTATACTTACGGCACAGAAAATGAAAGAAAAAACAGGGGATTCCTTTGGGACAATCTTCAGAGAATCGGCCGGAAAGTGTCTGAATCTGGATTGTCTTTCGCAGGAAGAGAGAGACTTTATTCACTGGGAGATCAGCTTGGTTATCTTGGACTGGATATGCAGCTAAAACAGATGGATCTGATGGAAAAGGAAACAGAATATGCGATCAGGGAACTCAGGAAAGATTTTTGTGAAAAAAGAAAATTATACCGCAGTATGGGAATACTGGGCGGAATATTTGTGGCTGTTTTTTTTTGGTGAGCACGTATTTATAATCTGTTTCTTTACTGTGTAGATTACTGTTTTGCTATATCTGGCAGCAGAAGCCGGAAAGGAGAGACTGTGGAGGTAAGTCTTATTTTTAAAATCGCTGCAGTAGGGATTCTGGTTTCTGTTCTCTGCCAGATCCTAAAACACAGTGGAAGGGATGAACAGGCATTTCTGGTAAGCCTGGCGGGGCTCCTGATGGTGCTGTTCTGGATTGTTCCATATATTTATGAACTGTTTGAAAGTATTCAGCAGTTGTTTGTGCTGTGATTTCAAATCAACTGTTATGGCAGTTGACAGAACAGAAAGAGGTTTGAATGGCATGGATATTGTGAAAGTTTCAATCATGGGTATCTGCGGAATGATGCTTGGTTTTATTCTAAAAGAAACCAGACCGGAATTTGCTGCACTTGTGACCATGATGACGGGTTTTCTGATTCTTGGTCTTGCAGCAGGAAAAGTTTCTTATCTGTTTGAAACCATGAACAGGCTGAGAGAAAGCTTCCCCATAGACAGCAGTTATCTCACAGTTCTGGTTAAGATTATCGGGATCACATATATCGGACAGTTTTCATCTGCAATCTGCAAAGATGCCGGATATCAGATGATCGGAACACAGATCGACCTGTTCTGTAAACTGTCTGTGATGGTTCTGAGTATGCCGGTACTGCTGGCAATTCTGGATACGATTTCGGAGTTTATGATATGAGGCAGGATAAAGAGAGAAGTATCAGGGAACAGGCAGATCTGTGGAAAGGTTACTGGTGTATACTGGCATGTATACTTTTGGTGGGAAGAGTGTCATATCTTACATTCTTTCAGAATCATATAGTATCCGTATATGCGGCTGCGCAGACAGAGCAGAAAGAAGATTCTTCAGTACAGATCCTGCAGGAGAATCTAATGGAAGAGATACAGATTGATGATGTGCAGAAAATGTTGGATGAGATTATGGATGACCATGTTTTTTCTGTCAGGGAAGCACTGATGAATATCATAAACGGGGAGGAGCCTGTTTCAAAAGAGACTGTACGGAGCTTTTTGTACAGTCTCTTTTTTTCGGATATGGAGAATGAAAAAGGATTAATACTGAAACTTTTACTTGTGATTTTTATTGCAGCGGTGCTGGCAGAGTTTGCTGATGTTTTCGGAAACGGACAGGCTGGCAGTATCAGCTTTTATATTGTCTATCTTGCGCTGTTTACAATGCTTATGGAGAATTTTTCAAGGCTTGGAAGTACGCTTACAAACTGGCTTCTTGGACTGATGGATTTCATGAAAGTTCTTTCTCCGGCTTATTTTATGACAGTGGCTGCATCAACCGGATCATCAACGGCTGCTGCATTTTATGAAGGGATTTTGCTGATGATCTGGGCGGTTCAGTGGCTTCTTGCAAATCTGTTTCTGCCTGCTGTAAACCTGAGTTTGCTTCTGAAAATGGTTAATTATTTGTCAAAAGAGGAGATGCTTACAAAAATGGCAGAACTTTTGGATGTAGCTGTAAACTGGGGGTTGAAAACTCTTCTGGGAGCTATTGTTGGTCTGCAGATTGTGCGGAATATGGTGAGCCCGGTGATGGATGCCATGAAACGTTCTGCTGTTGGCAAGGCAGCGAGTGCGATTCCCGGCATTGGAAATGCAGTGACCGCTGTAACAGAATTAGTGCTGACCAGTGCAGTGATGGTGCGAAACAGTTTTGGCGCAGTAATCGTGATCCTTCTGTTGCTGATTGGAGCAGGACCGATTATCCATTATGGAAGTCTTTCTCTGGTTTATCGTTTTCTGGCTGCGATTGCACAGCCAATTTCTGACAAAAGAGTTGTGGGAGCCCTGAGTACAATGGGGGAGGGATGTGCAATGCTTTTAAAGCTTTTGCTGACAGCAGAAGTACTTTGCATGCTGACATTCCTGATAGTTGTAGTTTCTGTATCCTGATGAACTGACAGAAAGATTGCCGGAGGAAACATATGAAAGAAGAGCTGTATTTATGGATTCGGAATCTGGCAGTATTTTATATCTTTTTCACTGCGGTTCTGAATCTGATACCTGACCAGAAGTATGAGAAATATGTACGCTTTTTTATGGGCCTGCTGCTGATTTTTATGATGAGTACCCCGATATTTTCCATTCTTGGAAAAGGTTCGGAACTGACGGAAAGTTTTCTGAATAATTTTTCTGAAGAAAACAGAGAGAAAGAACTCCGGGAATTTCAGAATATTCAGAAAGTCTATCTGGAAAAAGGTTACGAACTGGAACTGGAACAGAAAATCCGGGAAACTCTGGAAAAAAGAGGCATAGAAGTATATAAGGTGAAAGTAAATATAGAAGGGGAGGAGACGCAGGCAAACCTTGTACTGAAGACAGAAATTTCTCAGGAGGAGAGAAAGGAGCTTAAAGATGCGCTGGTGGAAGAGTGGGGACTTAAAGAAAACAGAATTTGTATCCAGATTGTCCGAAATGAATCCGGCAAAATGGGGAATCCTGTTGCTCATCGGAGTACTTCTGGCAGTAGCGGCGATGCCTGTATCCAGTAAGCAGCAAAAGAAAAATACGGCAGGAGAGCAGAGTGAAGATATGCAAAAAAGTGTTCTGGAAGAGAAACTTGAAGCATTTCTTGAAAATACGGAAGGGGTGGGAAAGGTACAGGTTATCCTGATGACAGATGAGAAGAAAGACAGGCAGAGCTTCTATAATTCAGAAACCATACAGGTGACCGGTGTTCTGATTTCTGCGGAAGGCGGAGGAAATCCTGTAGTGGTCCAAAATATTCAGGAGGCGGTCATGGCATTATTTCAGGTGGATGCTCATAGAATTAGAATAATGAAAATGAAATGAGGAGATAAATGTGAAAAAAGTCATCGGAAAAAATCAGGTCATTATTACATCGCTGGCAATTCTGATTGCAGTGGCAGGATATCTGAACTTTGCGGATGTAGATCTTGGATTCAGGGATAAGGAGGCAAGTACGGACAGCAGCAGTATCCTTGAAGATGCAGGATATGATCTTACAGATGAAACTGCTCTTCTGGATGAAAATCAGGCAGATGGAGGTCTGACTGATAACAGTCTTACAGACAGTCAGGAAACGGATACTCCCGGGGAGGCTGTGTTTACGGGTTCTACAGGATTTGCCGCACAGGCAAAGATCAGCAGAGAACAGGTGCGCTCACAGAACAAGGCAGATCTGCAGGACATTATCAATAATGAAGAAATTGATGATGAAGAGAAGCAGGAGGCAATACATACGATGGTCTCGATGACAGACCTTTCAGAAAAAGAAGCGGCAGCAGAGCTTTTGCTGGAGGCGAAGGGCTTTAAGAATGTAGTTGTAAATCTTACCGGAGAAACTGCGGATGTTGTGATCCCTGAAGCAGAACTTTCTGATGCACAGAGAGCACAGATTGAAGATATTGTAAAAAGGAAAACAGGAATTGCGCCAGAAAATATTGTGATCACCCCACTGAAGGAGAGTGAAGATGCAGAAGATACAACACAGACAGATGAAACATCAGCAGATACTTCGTATGAGGAAGACAGCGAAACATCAGCACAGCCATATGAGGATACCGCAATCGATACAACTGATATTTATGACTGATATTTTGATATGAATATGCGAACATATATCTTGACAGAAAAGAGGTGCATATACTAGAATAGGAATGCTGTAAAAAAATAGAAAACGTAACTGATACCGGCTGTTGCCGGTGTTTTATGCAAACAATTATAAGAAAGCGCAACAGGAGGCTGAACGTGTCTAAGTATACGAATGAAATAGAAAAAAGAAGAACATTTGCCATTATTTCCCATCCGGATGCAGGTAAAACTACACTGACTGAGAAATTCCTGCTGTATGGCGGAGCAATCAATCTTGCCGGAAGTGTTAAAGGTAAGGCAACAGCCCGCCATGCAGTGTCAGACTGGATGGAGATCGAAAAAGAGAGAGGTATTTCCGTTACTTCCTCTGTTCTGCAGTTTCATTATGATGGTTACTGCATTAATATTCTGGATACACCGGGACATCAGGATTTCTCGGAGGATACTTACCGTACACTGATGGCAGCAGATTCTGCAGTCATGGTAATCGACGGTTCCAAGGGTGTGGAGGCACAGACCAGAAAACTGTTCAAGGTCTGCGTAATGCGCCATATCCCGATTTTTACATTTATCAATAAGATGGATCGTGATGCAAACGACACATTTGACCTTCTTGATGAGATTGAGAAAGAACTTGGCATCGCAACCTGCCCGATTAACTGGCCAATCGGTTCCGGTAAGAAATTCCGCGGTGTTTATGACCGTGATACAGAGAAAATACTTACCTTTTCTGATACACAGAAAGGTACCAAAGAAGGTGTGATCGAGGAAATCCCGTTAAGTGACAGCCGGGCAGATGAGATTATGGATCCGGAGCAGAAAGCACAGCTTTTGGATGAGATTGAGCTTCTGGACGGCGCAAGTGCAGATTTTGATCAGGAGCTGGTAAGCAAAGGTAAGCTGACACCTGTATTCTTCGGATCTGCGCTGACAAACTTCGGTGTGGAAACATTTCTGGAACATTTCCTGAAGATGACAACATCACCGCTTCCGAGAGTGTCTGATATTGGGGAAATTGACCCCATGGATGATGATTTCTCAGCGTTTGTATTTAAAATCCAGGCAAACATGAACAAGGCACACAGAGACCGTATTGCTTTCATGCGGATCTGTTCCGGCGAGTTTGATGCTAATATGGAGGTTTATCATGTGCAGGGTGATAAAAAGATGCGTCTGCTTCAGCCACAGCAGATGATGGCAGAATCCCGCCATGTGGTAGATGAGGCATATGCCGGAGATATTATCGGTGTTTTTGACCCGGGTATCTTTTCCATCGGAGATACAATCTGTGCACCCGGTAAAAAGTTTGCATTCGAAGGTATTCCTACATTTGCACCGGAACATTTTGCGAGAGTCCGTCAGATTGATACTATGAAGAGAAAACAGTTTGTTAAAGGTATCAATCAGATCGCGCAGGAAGGTGCTATTCAGATTTTTCAGGAGTTTAATACCGGTATGGAAGAAATTATTGTAGGTGTTGTAGGTGTCCTGCAGTTTGATGTTCTGAAATATCGTCTGGAAAATGAATATAATGTAGATATCCGTCTGGAAACACTTCCATATGAACATATTCGCTGGATTGCAAATAAAGAAGAAGTAAAAGTGGATAAGATCATTGGAACCTCTGATATGAAAAAAGTTACTGATCTTAAGGGAAATCCGCTGCTCCTCTTTGTAAATTCCTGGAGTGTGGGTATGACAGAGGACAGAAATCCTGGCTTAATATTAACGGAATTCAGTAAATAACCCTTTTCATTTATCTGTCGATTTGGTATAATGAACAAAGATTAAAGAATCCCTCAGGAGGTTTTCAGATGGCAGAGAAAAGAATAACATATAAAATACAGGATTTAGGAGGCATTGGTGAGGTTCAGATCGCAGATGAAGTGGTCGCTATCATTGCCGGACTTGCTGCTACGGAAGTAAACGGAGTTGCTTCCATGGCAGGCAATATCACAAACGAACTGGTAAGCAAACTTGGAATGAAGAATCTTTCCAGAGGTGTTAAGGTTACTGTACTCGAAGGAGTTGTAACAGTAGACCTGAACCTGAATATCGAATATGGTAAGAACATTCTTGAGACAAGTAAGAAAGTTCAGGAGAAAGTAAAATCATCCATAG
>OJSC01003176.1_pt1 | contig 11350 bp, 10 predicted proteins | sample 1599361 | NCBI WGS metagenome assembly OJSC01 (sample SAMN04168656, study PRJEB22393) | human gut metagenome | biome: human gut microbiome; feature: stool | host: Homo sapiens | collected 2014-03-17 | reverse complement strand
GGGGTCGATCTCGCGCAGGAAACAGCTCGGACGCGAAAACTCCATATTGCCCCACTTGAAACGCATTTCGGCGTAGGAGATCGTCGCCGAAACCTTGGCGCGGGTCAGAGCCACGTAGAACAGGCGGCGCTCCTCCTCGATGCCGTCGGGCGACTCGACGGCCCGCTGCGAAGGGAAGAGGTTTTCCTCCAGACCCACGATATACACATACTTATATTCAAGCCCCTTGGCCGAATGGACCGTCATCAGCGTCACCTTGTTCTTGCTGTCGGGGTCGTCCTGATCCATGTCGGTCATCAGCATCATGTTCTGCAACCACTCCTCGATGGTGGCCTCCTCCTCTTCGGGACGCTCGCCGCCCCGGATTTCGGCGTCGACCCGCTCCTTGAACTCCTGCATCGAGTTCAGCAGCTCCTCGATGTTGTCCAGCGCCGAAGCGGCCTCGGGGGTGTTCTCCGTGCGGTAGGCAGCGATGATGCCCGACCGCGAGGCGATCTCCAGTCCGAAATCGTACAGCCCCTTGTCGTTGCGCGCCAGCGACAGCGCGCGGATCATCGCCACGAAATCCGCCACCTTGCGGGCGATGGTGCGCTGCACGGGGTCCGTGACGGGTTCGGCGACCAGCGCGTCGACCGCCTCCCACATCGAGACGCCCCGCTCGGCGGCCAATGCCGCGATACGCTGCACGGTCGTGTCGCCGATGCCGCGGGCCGGATAGTTGACGATGCGCTTGAACGCCTCGTCGTCGCGGGGATTGATCACCAGCCGGATATAGGCCATCATGTCGCGGATCTCCTTGTGGTCGTAGAACGACGAACCCTTGTAGATGCGGTAGGGAATGCCCCGGCGGCGGAGGTTGTCCTCCAGCACGGCCGACTGGTTGTTGGTGCGGTAGAGAATCACAGCCTCCGACCACTCGTCGCCCGCCGCGCGGACCTTGTCGCGCAGATCGGTAACGACCATTTCGGCCTCCTCGCGGTCGGTGTATGCCTTCAGGATGCGGATTTTGTCGCCCACGTCGCCCTCCGAGAAACAATGCTTCTCCATGCGCTTCGAGTTGCGGACGATCACCGAGTTGGCCGCGTCGACGATCGTCTGCGTCGAACGGTAGTTCTGCTCCAGCTTGAAGACCATCGCCGAGGGATAATCCTTCTTGAACGAGAGGATGTTCTCGATCTTGGCCCCGCGGAACGAATAGATCGACTGCGCGTCGTCGCCCACGACGCAGACCTTCGAATGGGTCTGCGACAGCCGGCGGATGATCGTATACTGCGCATAGTTGGTGTCCTGATACTCGTCGACCAGAATGTATTGGAACTGCTCCTGATAGCGGGCCAGCACGTCGGGACAATCCCTCAACAGGATGTTGGTCTGCAAAAGCAGATCATCGAAGTCCATCGCGCCGTTGCGCTTGCAACGCTGGCAGTAGATGTTGTAGATGTTGCCGAATTCGGGGATCTGGGCCTGCCGGTCCTCGGCCGCGCAGGTCGAATTGGCCAGATAGGCGCCCGGCGTGACGAGGCAGTTCTTGGCATAGGAGATACGCGAAGAGAGCACGTTGGGCTTGTACTTCTCGTCGGGAAGGTTCAGTTCCCGGACGATGGTCTTCAGCAGGTTCTTGCAGTCGCTGGGTTCGTAGATGGTGAACGAGTCGGTGAACCCGATCTTTTCGGCGTTCTCGCGCAGGATGCGCGAAAAGACCGAGTGGAACGTACCCATGCGGATATAGCGGCTGCGGTTGTCGGGCAGCATCTGCGCGATGCGTTCGCGCATCGACTCGGCGGCCTTGTTCGTAAAGGTCAGAGCCAGAATGTTCCAGGGCTTAATGCCCTGCTCGATCATGTATGCGATGCGCGAGGTCAGCACGCGGGTCTTGCCCGACCCCGCGCCCGCGATGATGAGCGACGGCGAGTCGTAATTGACCACGGCATCCCGCTGGGCGGGGTTCAGACCTTGTAATATCGGCGATTCTTTGGATTCCATGACCGCAAAGTTAATACTTTTTTGCACGCCCTTCGGACAAAGTTCCGCCGATTTCGGAAAATTTTACCGCCGCGCCGCAAAATGGCGGACATGAAAACCCACGCTGAAATCAGTCCCCGACAGCAACGACACGCTTATTGAAACTCCACGTCGCAACTCGCCTCGAACACCTTTCCGTCATCGGCTGTCAGGCGCACGAAAAGCGTATGCTTTCCGGGCTGCGCCGGCCGGGTGACAAACCGAAAATAAAAACCCCCTCTGGGCAAAAGCGTCATATCATCCGGCGTAAGCTCCGAAATCAATTTATCGACAGGATAATATTCACCGTTCAGTTGTTCATGGTATTTTTGCGTATAGCCGCTCTGAATATAGGGCCAGGGCGTGTTGCTGGAAAAGCGCGCCAGATCGTTGAGCGACGTCCCCGCAGGATGTTCGGCATCCCAGTCGGCGGAACTCCACACCTCCAGATTGACGAAATCCCGGAAACACCGCGGGTTGAGTCCCTGATCATAAAAATAAACCCGAACCCGACGATTATAAGATACATCGTTGTGTTTTTCGCACAATTGATTATAGAAATCCTTCTTTTTACCGCTCATAGCTACATCCCATTCGCCCTCGCCAACAAAATCGACAGAATACCCCAATCCGAAATCTGTCATAGCAACGGATATTCCCCTCATATTCCCATATGAAAGTACAAATGAACGGGTGTAATAATCCTCATACGATTTGACGCAACCGACAGCCGACAAAACACACAGTAGAAGAACAAGTTTTTTCATAATCGCTACGGTTTATTATAAGTAACGATCCGAAACCACCAAGTGTAATTCTTCGTGTTCGCACCCCGCGTCTGCGAAACGGCAGCGTTATCGTCTGCCAAATAACACCCTTTCACTGCATCGAAAGCTTTGCCGGCAAAGTATCCGTCGTACTTTCCATCCCAACCCCAGTTGCAATGCAAAAGGAGAGATTTATCGACCCTCTTGCTTATGAGATTAAGCATAGAAAATCGGGATTAAGGGTTAACAGATAACAAGATAGAAAAAAACCGATGAAACCGGACTGTTTTACCCGTTTTATTTTATTAAATTTGCAATAATTTCGATGAAAAAACGTTGGAAAAACAAAATTGAAAAAACAAACAGAATAACACGACAAATACAATGAGCGAAGTCATCAACATCAAAGAACTCAACGAGCGCATCGAACGCGAATCCGTTTTCGTCGATACGCTCCGCAACGAAATGGGAAAGGTCATCGTGGGCCAGAGCCACCTGGTGGACACCCTGCTGATCGGCCTGCTGTCCAACGGACACATCCTTCTGGAAGGCGTCCCGGGACTGGCCAAGACGCTGGCCATCACCACGCTCGCCAAGGCCGTCGACGCCTGTTTCTCGCGCATACAGTTCACCCCCGACCTGCTGCCCGCCGACCTGATCGGCACGCTGATCTACTCGCAGAAGAACGAGGATTTCGTCGTACGCAGGGGTCCGATCTTCGCCAACTTCGTACTGGCGGACGAGATCAACCGCTCCCCGGCCAAAGTGCAGTCGGCGCTGCTGGAAGCCATGCAGGAGCGTCAGGTGACCATCGGCGACAACACCTATCCCCTGCCGCAGCCGTTCCTCGTGCTGGCCACGCAGAACCCCCTGGAGCAGGAGGGAACCTACCCGCTGCCCGAGGCGCAGGTCGACCGTTTCATGCTCAAGGCCAAGATCTCCTACCCCAAGAAGCAGGAGGAGCGCGACATCGTGCGCATGAACCTCTCGGGCGCCGGCATGCCCGAGGTGGGCAAGGTCATCACCCCCGAGGACATCGTCAAGGCCCGCAAGGTGGTCGAGGACGTCTACATGGACGAAAAGATCGAGAAATACATCATCGACATCATTTTCGCCACGCGCGAGCCGGCGGAGTACAACCTCCAGAAGTTGCAGAACCTGATCGCCTACGGCGGTTCGCCCCGTGCGTCGATCTCGCTGGCCAAGGCCGCCCGGGCTTACGCCTTCATCCGCCGCCGCGGCTATGTCATCCCCGAGGACGTGCGCGCCGTCTGCCACGACGTGCTGCGCCACCGCATCGGCCTGACCTACGAGGCCGAGGCCGAGAACATCACCACCGAGGAGATCATCACCGACATTCTCAACAACGTAATCGTACCCTAACGATGCAGGAAACCGAGAACGATATTCTCAAACGCGTCCGCAAGATCGAGATCAAGACCCGCGGTCTTTCCAACGAGATCTTCGCCGGAAAGTACCATACGGCTTTCCGCGGGCGGGGCATGTCGTTTTCCGAAGTGCGGGAGTACCGTGCGGGCGACGACGTGCGGGACATCGACTGGAACGTCACGGCCCGCTCGCGCAAACCCCACATCAAGGTCTACGAGGAGGAACGCGAACTGACGATGATGCTGCTGGTCGACGTGTCGGCCTCGCGCATGTTCGGTTCGACCGACCGGCTGAAAAAGAACATCATCACCGAAATCGCCGCCGTGCTGGCCTTCTCCGCCGCGCAGAACAACGACAAGGTGGGCTGCATCTTCTTTTCGGACCGGGTCGAAAAGTTCATCCCCCCGAAGAAGGGCCGCAGCCATATTCTGATGATCATCCGCGAACTGATCGGCTTCCGCCCCGAATCCGCGGGCACGAAACTCTCGGAGCCGGTGCGTTTCCTGACGAATGTCAACAAGAAGCGCTGCACGACCTTCATCCTCTCGGACTTCATGGACTCGACCGGCGACAAGTCGGCGCTGGACGACGCGCTGAAGATCGCCGGGAGCAAGCACGACCTGGTGGGCATCCGCGTCTACGATCCCCGCGAGACGGAGCTTCCCGACGTGGGCATCGTCGAGCTGAAGGACGCCGAGAGCGGCCGCAAGGTCTGGGTCGACACCTCGTCGCGGGCCGTGCGCGACCACTATGCCGCCTCGTGGCAGCGGCGCAGCGGCGAAATAGAGGCGACGCTCAAGCACAACCGCATCGACACGGCGATGATCTCGACCGACGGCGACTATGTGGCCGAATTGATAAAACTGTTCAAACAGCGATGAAACGACTCTTTGCAATAGCGCTTCTTTTCGCGGGACTCGCGGCCCGGGCGCAGGAGACGCCCACGGTCACGGCGCGCGTAGAACCCGACAGCATTATGATCGGCGACCGCTTCGATTACGTCATCGACGTGGAGAAGGATCTGGTGCAGGTCGTGGAATTCCCCGTATTCGACCCCCGCGACGGCAAGATCGAGCTGGTCGAGAACTGCCCGGTCGACACGCTCGAACGCGACGGCCGGCGGCTCAAACTGCGCAAGCGCTACCGGCTGGCCGCATTCGACGAGGGCAAATACAACCTCGGCGCGGCGCAGGTGCTCTACGCCGACAAGAACATCCTCGACACGCTCCGGAGCACCGATTCGGTCTATCTGGAGGTTGCGACGTTCCAGATCGACTCCACGTCGCAGTCGATCTACGACCTGAAAGCCCAGAAAAACCTGCCGTTCCGCTTCCGCGAGGTGAGCGGCTACGTCAAGTGGGGCGTTTTCTTCCTCCTGATGCTGCTCGCGGCGGGCTATGCGCTCAAGCGTTACCTCGCCAGCCGCGGCAAGGGTTTCGGCGACCTGTTCAAACCCGCTCCGCCGCTCCCGCCGCACGTGGCGGCCATCCAGGCCCTCGAAGCGCTCCACAACCAGAAACTGTGGCAGAACAACAGGCATAAGCAGTACTATTCGGGCCTTACGGACATCCTGCGCACCTATATCGCCGCCCGCTGGGGCTTCGGCGCCATGGAGATGACCTCCGACGAGATCATCGAGACGATGCGCCCGGAGGAGCTGCCCGACAAGGCGCGGATGGACCTGACGGCGATCCTGCGCGACGCCGACCTGGTGAAGTTCGCCAAGGCGACGCCCGAGGCCGAGCAGAACGAGGCCGACTACCTCAAGGCGTACTACTTCGTCGAGGAGACGAAACCCGTCGAGGAGGAGGCTCCCGCCGAGGAAGAGTCCCCGAAGCAAAACTAAACGCGACAACGATGTACAAGTCACTCTATATCATTCTGTTTCTCTTTGCCGCCTCCGGGGCGCAGGCCCAACAGCTGCCCGAACGCTCGCTGGTGCGCAAAGGCAACCGGCAGTACAACAAGGGCAACTACGAGCAGTCGGCCGGCCGTTACGAGCAGGCCCTGCAAGCGGCTCCGGGACAGTTCGAAGCGATCTACAACCTCGGAAACGCCCTCTACAAGGCCGAACGGTTCGACCGTGCCGAGCAGACCATGCAGCAGGCCGCGGCGGACTCGCTGCGCGCGGACACGGAGCGCGCCGAAGCGTTCTACAACCTCGGAAACGCGCAGTTCAAGCAACAGAAGTATCAGGAGGCGCTCGAAAGCTACAAGCAGTCGCTGCGCCTGAACCCCTCGGACATGGAGGCCAAGTACAACTACGCCTACACCAAGCGGCTGCTCGACGAGAACAAGGACGGCGGCGGTGGCGGCGGAGATCAGAACAAGGACCAGAACCAAGACCAGAACAAGGATCAGAACCAGAAAGATCAGAGTCAGCAGAACCCCGATCAGAAAGGCGATCAGAAGGACCAAAAGGGCGACCCCAAGGACCAGCAGGGCGATCAGAAACAGAACCCGCAGGAGGGCAAGGGCGACAAGGAGGACAAGGAGGACCAGGGCGACAAGGAGGACCAGGGCGACAAGGAGGACCAGGGCGACCAGCAGGGGCAGCCGACGCCTTCGGGCATCTCGCCGCAGGAACAGCAGCAGATGCTCGACGCCATCCAGGCCCAGGAGGACAAGACCCAGGAGAAACTCAAGGAGAAACAGGGCGTGGTCGTCCGCGGAAAGAAAAACTGGTAGTTTTTTAATTAAAAATGAAAAATTAAGAATTAAAAATTGAAGGCCGATAACACCATAAAGGACAAAAGCCTCGATTTTGCAATCCGGATTGTCCGGCTGTATAAGCATATTTCCGAAACGAATAACGAGTACATACTTTCGAAACAGCTGCTTAAAAGCGGAACGAGTATCGGAGCAAACGTCCGGGAAGCAATCGGAGGACAATCGAAAGAGGATTTCATCGCAAAAATGCACATTGCATTAAAGGAAGCGTATGAAACCGAATATTGGTTGGAATTGTTATACAGCACGGACTACCTGGCGGAGAACGAATTTAAAAGTATTTTTACCGATTGCCGGGAATTGACGAATATTCTTGCAAGTATCCTGAAAACAATGAAAGAGACAAAATAATTTTTAATTTTTCATTCTTAATTTTTAATTGTATAAGCTATGCATTTTGCTTCACCATATTATCTCTGGCTGCTGACGCTGCTCGTGCCGATGATCGGCTATTACGTCTGGCGGACGTTGCAGGGCGGAGCCTCGATCCAGATTTCGAGCGTCGCCGGCGTCGTGCGCGCACCCCGGACCGTGCGCTACTACCTGCGCCACCTGCCTTTCGCGCTGCGTGCGGCGGCCTTCGCGCTGCTCGTCGTGGCGCTGGCGCGCCCGCAGGACGTCGAACAGAACGTCCGCACCAACACCGAGGGCATCGACATCATGCTGGCCATCGACGTCTCCGGTTCGATGCTGGCCCGCGACTTCAAGCCCGACCGCATCACGGCCGCCAAGGAGGTGGCCGGATCGTTCATCGCCGACCGCTACGGCGACCGCATCGGACTGGTGGCCTTCGCCGGCGAAGCCTTCACGCAAAGCCCGCTGACCACCGACCAGAGCACGCTGCAAACCCTTCTGGCCCGCATCCGCAGCGGACTGATCGAGGACGGCACGGCCATCGGCAACGGATTGGCCACGGCGATCAACCGCCTGCGCGAGAGCGATGCCAAGTCGAAAGTCATCATCCTGCTGACCGACGGCGTGAACAACCAGGGCCAGATCGCGCCGATGACCGCCGCCGAGATCGCCAAGGCGCAGGGCATCCGCGTCTACACGATCGGCGTGGGCACGGAGGGCATGGCCCCCTATCCGGCCATCGACATGTTCGGCAACCTGACGTTCGTCAACCAGAAGGTCGAGATCGACGAAAAGGTACTGAAGGCGATCTCCGACATGACCGGCGGCCGCTACTTCCGGGCCACGGACAAGGAGAAGCTGAAGGCCGTCTACGACGAGATCAACCAGCTCGAAAAGAGCAAGATCGAGGTGATGGAGCACATCTCCTACCACGAACTGTTCCTCACATGGGCGCTGGCCGCGCTGGGACTGCTGTTCGCCGAGTTCCTGCTTTCGAACCTCGTACTGAAGCGAATACCCTGACGGAACGGCGATTCCGGTCCCCGGGCAAAGTCCTCCCTTTGCCAAGGGGAGGATTCAGGAGGAAATGTCGATATTCAACGGGCACTGCAAGTGCCCTAATGCAGACCCGGCGGGTTGAATATGGGCAAAAAACAGGATACAATCCGCAGGGTCCGCATTAATTATGTTCCGTTTCGCAAATCCGCAATATCTCTGGCTGCTGCTGGCCGTCCCGGCGCTCGTCGCGCTCTACTGGCTGGCGGCCCGCAACCGCCGCAGACGGCTCGCACGCTTCGGCCGCCCCGGCATTCTGGAGGAGCTGATGCCCGAAGTATCGACCGGGCGCACGGCTTTCCGGTTCATCCTTTTCTGCGCCGCCGTCGCGCTGGTCATACTGGCTGCGGCGCGCCCGCAGTTCGGTTCGAAGCTCCGCGAGGAGAAAGCCCAGGGCATCGAAATGATGCTCACGGTCGACGTTTCGAACTCGATGCTGGCCGAAGATTTCGAACCCAACCGTCTCGAACGGACCAAATACGCCATCGGCAAACTCTTCGAGGGGTTGCAGCAGGACCGCGTGGGACTGGTCGTCTTCGCGGGCGAACCCAAGGTCCAGCTGCCGATCACCTCGGACTACCGCATGGCCCGGGCCTTCGCACGGCGGATCGACCCGTCGCTGGTATCGGTGCAGGGCACGGCCATCGGCAAGGCGCTGAAACAGGCCCTGCTGGCCTTCTCGGGCGACACGGAGCAGAGCCACGGCCGCGTCATCATCCTCATCACCGACGGCGAGAACCACGACGACGACGCCATCGCCGTCGCCGAACGCGCCGCACAGATGGGCGTGAAGATCTTCACCATCGGCATCGGCACGCCCGAAGGCGCCCCGATTCAGATCGGCGGCGAATTCATCAAGGACGAGGCGGGCGAAATGGTCGTCTCAAAGCTCAACGAGGAGATGCTGGCCCGAATCGCCGACATCACGGGCGGCGCCTACGTCCGCTCGTCGAAGCAGTCGATCGGTCTCGACGAGATCGTCAAGGCGATCAACGAGATGGAGCAGACCGAACTTTCGATGGTCCGCTTCGAGGAGTTCAACGAGCAGTACCAATACCTGCTCATCGCGGCGCTGGTCCTGCTGCTGTTGGAATTCGTCGTACTCGACCGCCGCAACCCGCTGCTGGCGCACCTGAACATCTTCCGCGAGAAATAGCCGCGCCGCGGAGTGTGGCAGCGGCTTTGCAAGGTTCCGTCACAACCCCAGAATAACGGCCCATGTCCCTCGAAAACACCCCTGCCGCACGCATTTCGGCCCTCGCGGCGGCCCAGAAAACCTACTTCCGCTCGGGAGCGACGCTCTCCGAGGCGTTCCGCCGCACGATGCTCCGGCGTCTGGACGCGGCGCTCGCGAACTGGGAGAAACGCCTCTGCGACGCCCTGTGGACGGACCTGCACAAATCCCCCGAGGAGGCGTTCCTCACCGAAATCAGCATCGTCCGGGGCGAAATCCGCAGCCACCTGCGCCACCTCGGCAGATGGATGCGCCCCGCGCCGCGCCCCACGCCGCTCAAACTCCTGCCCGCGAAAAGCCGGATCGTCTCCCAGCCGCTCGGGCAGGCGCTTATCGTCGCACCGTGGAACTACCCCGTGCAGCTGCTGCTCAACCCGCTGGTCGGAGCCATCTCGGCGGGCTGCACCGCCCTGCTCAAACCCTCTCCCTACACCCCGAACGTCGCCGAGGCGCTCGAGGGGATGATCGCCGAGATCTACGACGAGGAGTATGTCGCCGTCGTGCAGGGCGACCGGGAGGTGAACACGCAGCTGTTCGACATGCGCTGGGACCTGATTTTCTTCACGGGAAGCCCCGCGCTGGGACGGATCGTGATGACCGCCGCGGCCCGCAACCTCACGCCCGTCGTGCTGGAACTGGGCGGCAAAAGCCCCTCGATCGTGGACCGAGGCGCCGACATCGAGGTCGCGGCGCGCCGCATCGCCTGGGGCAAGACCCTCAACGCCGGGCAGACCTGCATCGCGCCCGACTACCTGCTGATCCACCGATCGCTGCAAGACGAGTTCTCCCGAGCCTTCGCCCGCGCCCTGCATCGGCTTCACGGCGACGACGCGCAGCAAAGCCCCCACTACGGTCGGCTGGTCAACGACCGGGCTTTCGGGCGCGTAACGAGTTATCTCGCGCAGGGGAAAATCCTTGTCGGGGGCCGCACCGACCCCTCCGACCGCTATATCGAGCCGACGCTGCTCGCGGAGGTCGACCCCGGCGCGCCCATGATGCAGGAGGAGATCTTCGGTCCGGTCCTGCCGATGCTCCCCTTCGACGACATCGGCGAAGCCGTGGCGCTGATCAACGACCGCGAAAAACCGCTGGCGCTTTACTACTTCGGACCCGAAAAGACGGGCCGCGAAGTCCTGCTGCATACCTCCTCGGGCGGCGCGTGCATCAACGACACGATCATGCAGATCGCCAACGACCGCCTGCCGTTCGGCGGCGTGGGCAACTCGGGCATGGGCCGCTACCACGGCCACGACAGCTTCGACGCCTTCTCCCACCGCCGCGGCGTGGTCGAGTCTCCGGCGCGGCCCGACCTGCCGCTGCGCTACCCGCCCTACAAGGGGTTTCGGTGGGTGAAGAAGATACTATAAGGAATTAAAAATTAGAGAGAGATCAGCGGTTACTGCATTTTTAATTCTTAATTTTTAATTCTTAATTTTTAATTCCCTACCTTTGTCCCGCAGGTCCGCTCTGTCGCTGCCGGCCGCAGGCCGGGAGAGGAAAGTCCGGGCAACGCAGAGCGCCACGCAGGCTAATGACCTGACAGCCGTGAGGTTGTGGCAGCGTAACAGAAAACGACCGCCCGCAGGGGATTTTCGGAATTCCGGCGGGTAAGGGTGAAAAGGCGGGGTAAGAGCCCACCGCGGGGGCAGCAATGTCGCCCGGCAGTACGTCCCGTGGGTTGCAAGACCGTGTATACCGGCAATCAAGGGTTGCTCGCCCGATGCCGGGGGGTAGGTTGCTTGAGGCGGCAGGAGACTGCCGTCCTAGATAAATGACAGGGGCCCGGGGTTCGCCCCGGGAACAGAACCCGGCTTACAGG
>OJSC01003173.1_pt1 | contig 11377 bp, 10 predicted proteins | sample 1599361 | NCBI WGS metagenome assembly OJSC01 (sample SAMN04168656, study PRJEB22393) | human gut metagenome | biome: human gut microbiome; feature: stool | host: Homo sapiens | collected 2014-03-17 | reverse complement strand
TGCGTCAGGGCGTCGAGTCCATCTCCGCCCTGATCAATGTGCCGGCCTTCATCAACCTGGACTTCGCCGACGTGCGCTCCATCATGAAGGATGCCGGCTACGCACACATGGGCGTGGGCAGCGCCAAGGGCGCAGGCAAGGCCGAGAACGCCGCAAAGGCTGCTATTTCTTCTCCGCTGCTGGAGACCAGCATTGCCGGTGCACACGGCGTGATCATCAACATCACTTCCAGCCCGGACATCGGTCTGGAAGATGTGGAGACCGCAGCAGGTCTCATTACCCAGAGCGCACATCCTGATGCAAACATCATCTGGGGTACTGCGTTCGACGAGAACCTCTCGGACGAGATGCGTGTGACTGTGGTTGCTACCGGTTTTGACAACAAGAGCGCAAGCGACCTGCGCAGCAGCATCAGCAATGCAATGGGCGGCGCACAGTCCACTCCGTCTGCTGTGTTCAGCAGCGAGACTGCAAGCCCGGCAGCTTCTGCCGCAGGCGGCGCTGCACCGGCACCCACTGCTGAAAAGCCCGTGGAAGAGGACAACAGCGATAATGGCTATTACGACCAGCTGATGGCCATGCTGAACAAGCGCAGATAAAAGGCTGGCCGTCATAAGCGGATCAGGCGTATCGGATGGATCGGAGGGACACCATGGCGCAGGGCAGGCAGCAGAACAATGGTTCGCGGCAGCGCTGTGCCCAGTCTGCCGCGGCAAAGGCTCCGGCAGAGCCGCCCAAGGCGGTGTGTGCCCAGCTGGAGCAGATGAACCGAAAGCTGGCAGCGGCCAGTGCGGAAATTTTGCGCTATCAGACCCGTCTGTTTGCCTGTGAATGGCAGATGGCCGCGCTGCGGCAGGAAAATGCCCAGCTGGAAGCGGCCTGTGAGCAGGCGCGGCAGGAGGCTGAGTGCGCGAGCGCTCATGCAGAGCAGCTACGTCAGGAGCTGGCCCGCCATGCGGAAGCTGTGCGGCCTGTGCCGGTTGCGGCACATACGTCCCCGCAGCCGGAACCATCGGCAGCGCAGAGTCCGCGGCCGGAGCCGGAGGCCGAACAGCCCCCACAGCCCGGGCCGGAGGTTCCGCAGCCGGACTGGAAGCCCCAGACCAGATTGGAGCACCTCTCGGTGGAGCTGATGAACTGGTTCGACGATATGATGGGCGCATGACGGAAAGCTGGATGACCTGCAAAAAAAGCAGATATGAGTGAAATGAAAAGCTGCTGCAAAGCGCAAAGCTGTTGCAGCAGCTTTTTTTGTGGTCCGGTAGGAAACGGAAGACCCTGCGGCCGGAAGTACAGGAGCGAGGAGCGGTTGAGATGGAACCAAAACAGAAAATACTGATCGTGGATGACTCGGAGATCAACCGCGCTATGCTCAAGGAGATTCTGGGTGAGGGCTACGAATATCTGGAAGCCGAGAACGGCCTGCGCGCGATCGAAATTCTGCGCAGACGCACCGATATCGCGCTGGTGCTGCTGGACCTGATCATGCCGGAAATGGACGGCTTTGATGTGCTGCGGGTGATGCAGTGCTATGCATGGCAGGAGGAAATCCCGGTCATTGTGATCAGCGCGGCAGAGGACACCCGAAGCGTCGAGCGCGCCTATGATATGGGCGTGGCCGATTACATCCGCCGCCCATTCGAGCGGGTTATGGTGCTGCGCCGGGTGAAGAATGCGCTCATGCTTTACGCAAAGCAGAAGCGCCTTACCCGCCTTGTGACCGATCAGGTATACGAAAAAGAGCACAACGGTGTGCTGATGATCAGCATTCTGAGCCGTGTGGTGGAGTTCCGCAACAGCGAGAGCGGCCAGCATGTGCTGCACATCCGCACCCTGACCGGCCTGCTCCTGCATCAGCTGGCGCAGAAGACGGACCGCTACCAGCTGGACGAGAGTGATATCTCGCTGATCAGCACAGCGTCGGCGCTGCACGATATCGGCAAAATCATGATCCCGGAAGAGATCCTGAACAAGCCCGGCCGCCTGACCGAGGAAGAGTACGCCGCCATCAAGACCCACACCACCGAGGGTGCCAGGATCCTGAAGGGGCTTGCCATCGGGCAGGACGAACCGCTGGTAAAGGTGGCACACGCTATCTGCCGCTGGCACCACGAGCGGTGGGACGGCGGCGGCTACCCGGACAGGCTCAAGGGCGACGAGATCCCCATTGCAGCACAGGTGGTGGCACTGGCCGATGTGTACGACGCACTGACCAGCGAGCGCTGTTATAAGCAGTCCTACAGCCACGAAAAGGCCGTTGACATGATCCTGCACGGCGAGTGCGGCAGCTTCAATCCGCTGCTGATGGAATGCCTGAAAGAATCCTCGGAGTTGCTGCGCACAGAGCTGCAGCGCTCGGAGTATGACCGCGGTTTCCGCCACGAGACCCGTCGCCTTTCGGAGGAGATCCTGCACCGCGAAGCTCTGCCCCGTGAGGATCGTGCCCAGCGCCTGCTGGATCTGGAACGGGAGCGCACCGCTTTTTATGCCGAGCAGCGCGGCGGTATTCAGTTCGATTACGATATACTCAGCGGCAGCGTGACCGTGGTGAACCGCTACGAGGACCCGGTCAACCGAACCCAGAAGCTGGACTTTGATAAGGGCATGGGCCTGACATTTCTCTCCGGCAAGGACCGCCGCAAGCTGCTGGATGCCATTGCAGACGCAACGCCGGAAGAGCCGGATGCCGCATTCTCGGTGCTGATCGCGGTGGATCAGGAATACCGGCTGCACCGGCTGGTGATGCACACCATGTGGAGCCGCGCCGGTGTGCGCCACTGCGTAAGCGTGGTGGGCCAGATCACAGATGACCATGCCCGCCTGCAGGAGCTGATGCTGGGCGATGTGAACAGCGACCAGCCGGAAGCACTGCTGGAACGCCTGAAGGGCATTTTTGACATCGTGCGTCTGGTGGACCCGGAAAGCACCAAGGTGCTGAGCCTGGGCAAGGATGGCCGGCTGACCGAGATGCCCGGCACCTGCCACATGGTGTGGAACAAATCGGGCCGGTGCGAAAACTGCATTTCCAGTAAGGCCCTTGCCCGCAAGGAATCCCTGAACAAGATCGAGTTCAAGGACGATCAGGCTTATTTTGTCATGGCAAAGTATGTGGAAGTGGGCGGACGCGGCTGCGTGCTGGAAATGGTGTCCAAGCTTTCGGACGGACGCTGGCTGGATATGGGCGGCCGCCGGATGCTGCTGGACCGCGGCTCCAACTTTGACCGCAGCGCCTTTGTGGATTCGCTGACCGGGGCATACTCCCGCCAGTACTTCGAGTGCTTCCTTGCGGAGAGCGAACAGGTGGAAGGCGTAGTGATGATTGACGTGGATCGCTTCAAGGAGGTCAACGACCGGTTCGGCCATCTGGTGGGCGATAAGGCCCTGCAGAGCGTGGCACAGTCCATCCTGAGCAACCTGCGCCAGACCGATGTGCTGGTGCGCTATGGCGGCGATGAATTCCTGCTGCTGGTGCCGCACATCCGGCCCGGGGAACATGTGATACAGCGCGTGCGGGAGGCTGCGGCCAGTGCCAGAGTGGAAGGCTACCCGGAGCTGGAGCTTTCGGCCAGTGTTGGCGGTGTGTGCGGTGTACATCCGCTCACCGAGGCCATCCGTCAGGCAGATGAAAAAATGTACCAGAACAAGGCCGAGCGCAAAAATTAAACAAAACAAAGCCCGGACAGGCTGCAGTATCGCACTGCTATGCCTGTCCGGGTATTTTTGTTTTTTCAGCGCACAGCGCTGGTGCGGTGCTCCATCAGATAGGTGGCTTCCAGATCAGCGATGTGCAGCTTGACGGCAAGGGGATACTTGTCGTAGGCTTCCGAGATGGCAAAGCAGCCGCCCCGGGCCGCATCGTCAAAGCCACCCATGTGCCAGCGGATGGCAACGGCCTCCTCGACCCGCAGTTTCATGAACCGCTCGATGAGGAACACGCTCTTTTCGCCGTGGCCGTAGGGGAACAGATCCTCCACGCTGTAGCTGGGCACCTTTTCCCACTGGCCGGTGGCTTCGTTTTTCACGTTGCGGGTGCCGGGCTTGTAGTAGTTGGCCTTGCACAGATCGTGCAGCAGTGCACAGATGGCAAAGGTCTCCTCGCTGTCGCCCTCGGTAAAAAAGGTATCGTGCAGTGCATGGTAGACGTTCAGGCTGTGCATACACAGCCCGCCCTCACACGCACCGTGGAACCGGGTGGAGGCCGGTGCCGTAAAGAAATCCGTCTTATGGTCCAGCCAGTCCAGCAGCTTTTCGCTGCCGGGGCGGGTGATGTGCTGCTGCCAGATCTGCAAAAACTCTTCGCGGCCGCCCATGCTTACAGCTCCAGATCGTCCAGAAGGCCCTTGAGGATGGCCATTTCGTCGTGGCTCAGGGAAATGCCCTTGCCCATGCGGGTGCCGTCCGGGGACCAGTCGCGGATGTCGTACTTGGGTTCGCCGTCGTTCCAGCTGATGAGGTTCAGCTGACGCTCCCAGCCGCGGGGACGCTCCGAGAGCACTGCAATGCGCTGAACTACTTCGTATTTGATCTCTGCCATGATGCAAAACCTGCCTTTATCTTTGTTTGCTACCATAATAAGGGAAGCGGACGCAGATTTCAACAGGTAGAGCAAAAATAATTTGAAAAATTTTTGTTAGCCGTAAGGTGCATCCTCACGCCAGTCCACAAGGCTCAGCACCTGAGAAGCATCCTCGTCCGGGGCCGGATGGCAGGAATGGGTGTGCTGGTCTGTGCTGAACAGTCCGGGTGCATAGTGGGCCATCACGCTGGTCTGCACATCCCCGGCCAAAAATTCCCGGGCGTTCTTCTGGTAACAGGCGGCCGGGGTGCCGTTGGTCATGGGCACACCCTGCGGGGTGCTGTTTGTGTCCGGGTGCGGGGTCTGGCCCGGTGTTTCGATCTGCGGCGGCACCTGTGTGCCGGGGGCAGCGGGGTCGCCTGGCAGCAAGATATCCGGCTCCCTGCCTAGCGGCGGGCTGCAGCGGGTGCAGCTGTTTTCCGGTGCGGCGGCAGTGCCGGGCTGGTGTTCCAGCTCGTGGCGGATAAAGGGCGTCAAGCTCATTGGAAAATCACCTCCGCCCATAGGATGCCCCGAAAGGACGCAACTTATAAAGTGGCCTGCGGTGTTTCACACGATCAGTTCTACGGTAGAGCCGCCGGTGCGGGCTTTGCGCACCACCACCTGTCGGTCGATGCGGTCTTTCAGAGCACCTACGTGGGAGATGATGCCCACCAGCCGGTCGCCCTCGGTCAGCCCTGCAAGTACGCGCATGGCCTGTTCCAGCGATTCGTCATCCAGACTGCCGAAGCCCTCGTCGAGGAAGAGCGTGTCCAGACGGATGCCGCCTGCCGCGCTCTGTACTTCGTCCGAAAGGCCCAGTGCCAGCGCCAGCGATGCCTTGAAGCTTTCGCCACCGGAAAGGGTCTTGACGCTGCGGCGGGTGCCGTTGTAGTGGTCGATGATGCCAAGGTCCAAGCCGGACTGGCTGCGCTGGTTCTCGGCACCAATGCGCTCCAGCTCGTACTGCCCGGCGGTCATCTGCATCAGGCGGGTGTTGGCGTGGCGCAGGATGCGGTCCAGATAGTTCATCTGGATGTAGGCTTCCAATTTGATCTTCTGTTTGCTGGTCAAGGTGCCGCCCGCCGTGGCGGCAAGGGCACTCACCCACTGCCAGCGCTGTTCAAGTTGAGTGCGCGCTTCGGCAGCGGTGCGGTATTTTTCAGCGGCTGCACGGTTGGGCAGCCGCTGTGCGGCCAGCTGCTGGGCCTGCTCCCGCAGGGCAGTGCGGGCGGCGGCAAGGCGGGCCTGTTCTGCCTGTAAAAATTCCAGCGGCTGGGCAGGCCCGGCGGTTTCGGCAGTGGCTTGCTGGGTCTGCAGGGCATCCACAGCGGCTTTGGCAGCGGCATAGGCCTGCTCTGCCTGTTTGAGGGAATGCTGAGCCCGCTCCATGCCGGTGCGCAGGGCGGTGCGGCTGGCTTCCAATGCATCCAGCGCGGCCTGTGCCTCGGCTCGCTGCGGGTAGGGCAGGGCTGCACGAGCGGCAGCGGCCTGCTGTTCCAGTGCATCGGCGCTGGCATTCTGCGCGGCGGCGGTGCTGTCAGCTTCAGCGGCGGTCTGTTCCAGTGCCGGGCGCTGGCGGCTTTTTGCCTGACGGTCGGCCTCCAATGCTGTGCGGCGAGCGCAGTCTGCTTCGGCCTGCCGAAGCGCGGCGACACACTCGGCCTGTGCTGCGTGCAGGGCACAGGCTTCTTCCGTCAGGACAGCGTTCATCCCCTTGAAGGTCAGCTGCACCGTCCCATCCGGGGAAGTGAAGCGCTCTGGCAATAGGCTCTCAGCATCCCGGCGCAGGGAGCGGCGGGCTTCGTCGGCTGCGGCAAGGGCGCTCTGTGCGGCAGTGCTGGCAGTCTGGGCCAGTGCATCGGCCTTTTCGGCTTCCTGCTTGGCGGCATCCACCTGCGCCTGCGTGGGGGCTGTGTGGGGCAGTTGGGCCTTTGCCGGGTGGTGGACGCTGCCGCACACGGGGCAGGGTGCACCCTCGGCCAGCGCCTGCGCCAGCAGTCCGGCCTGTGCGTCCAGAAAGGCTTTGTCCAGCGCATCCCGCCGGGCATGGGCATGCTCCTTGGCTTCGGCGGCAGTGCGGTAGGCATCCTGCGCACGGTGGGCCTTTTGTGCCTGCTGCTGGCAGGCGGCAAGCCGCTGGTTCAGGGTGGTAAGGGCGGTGCTGCGCTGGGCCAGCTCCTTTTCCCGGTTCTGCAAGGCCAGCAGCCGGGTGGGAGCATCTTCCAGCGCGGTCAGCTCCTTTTCAGCAGCGGCCAGCGCTGTGTCCAATGCGGCCAGCTGGGTGCGTTTCGCTTTTGCCTTGGCAGCGGCCAGCTGGGCAGCATCCCGCGCGGCCTGCTGCTGATGGCACAGGGCATCCAGCTCATCGTAGGCGGCAAGGGCCGTCTGTGCCTGCGTCACTTGTCCGGCAAGAACATCCAGCTGGGCGGCATCGCCTGCGTGGCGGGCGCTCTCGGCACGGGCAGCTTCCAGCACAGGCAGGGCAGCGGTAAGCTCTGCCTGCTTTGCGGCCAGCTGTGCGGCCAGCTGTCGGGCCTGCTGGGCGGCACCCAGCTGACGTTGTACTTCGTCCAGCTTGGCTTCGGTGTCCTTGAGGGCAGCAGCAACGGTCTCCTGCGCGGCCTGCTGGCGGGCCAGCAGACCTTCCAGCAGGGCAAGGGCCGTCTCCGGCTCGGTCTGGGCGTTCAGTGCGGCAAGGGCATCGGCATCCGGGTCGTCGGGAGAAAAACGGATGCCGGAGAGCAGACTGTCCAGCTTTGCATTCTGGGTGGTGCGCTGCTGGCTGAGGGCGGCGCTTTCGGCCTGCAGGCGCTCCTGCAGCCGGGCATAGCGCTGGGTGCGGAACAGCTTGCGGAAAATGCGGCTGCGCTCCTCGGTGGAAGCGTTGAGCAGCTTTGTGAACTGCCCCTGCGCGATCATGGCGATCTGGCAGAACTGGCTGTAGTCCAGCCCGATGATCTCCTGCACGGCGGCAGTCACATCCTTGGCTTTGGTCACCGGCGGACGGCCATCGGAATAGGTGAGGGTGGCATCCGCTTTCTCGGTGGTCATGCCCTCGCCGCGGTTTTTGGGGCGCTGGTACTCCGGGTTGCGGCGCACAGTATAGCGCTGGCCGTTCACCTCAAATTCCAGCTCCACAAAGGTGGGCGTTTTAAGATCAGCATATTTGCAGCGCAGCATGGCGCCCTCGCGCACGCCGCCGCTGGAATGATCGTACAGCGCATATGTAATGGCATCGAACAGGGTGGTCTTGCCTGCTCCGGTGTCGCCGGTGACAAGGTACAGGCCGCCTTTTCCCAGTTTTTCCAGTTCCAGCACGGTCTCGCCCGCATAGGGGCCAAAGGCCGAAAGGGTCAGTCTGAGCGGTCTCATGCGTCCTCGCCCTCCTTCCAGATCTCCTCAATGAGCTGCTGGCAGAATGCCGCCTGCTCCGCCGTCAGCGGCTGATTGTTCTGCAGCTGGTAGAACGCCGAGAAGTGCTCCAGCGGGGTGATGCTCTCGGCGCGCTCCGGTGCGGTGATCTCCTGATCTTCCCGGGTGCGGAGGTTATCGTAGTCCAACCGCATCAGGTTCGGGTAGATCACCCGCAGGCGGGCCAGCGCGTCCGGCACGTCCTGCTCATCGGTCAGGGTGATGTGCAGGTAGTCGTCCACCGCAGTGCCGTCGTAATTGCGGCGGTCGGTCAGCTCCATGTAGCTGCCGCGCACTTCCCGCAGGTCGTGCTTCGGGGTAAGCGGCGTGGTGGTGATGGAAACTTCGCCCCTGAGACCGAACTCCACAAAGGTGGCGCTCTTGTGCTGGTCTGCTTCCGAAAAGGAGTATTTCAGCGGGGTGCCGCAATAGCGCACGGCATCGCGGCTCACCTTCTGGGGGCTGTGCAGGTGGCCCAGCGCCACGTAGTCAAAGGCATCGAACAGGCTGGCATCCACGCTGTCCACACCGCCCACCGAGACTTCCTCGCTCTCACAGCAGGCGGCACCGGCCACGAACTGATGGGCCACCAGCACGCTGCGGTGGGCCGGGTCCGGCGGGCAGTGGCGCAGCACGCAGGCAAGGGCATCGTTGTAGCTCTCCACAGGCTCGTCCGGCCAGACATGCCGCACCATGGCGGGCTTGAGGAAAGGCAGAAGGTACACGTCTAGCGTGCCGTACTCGTCGGTGAGGGGGATGGGCACCGGCGCACCGGAGAACACCGGGCTGACGTACACCCGGCTGTTTTGCAGCAGGGCAGAGCCAAAGGCGATGCGGTCGGCGGAGTCGTGGTTGCCGCTGATGGCGAACACTGGCAGCCTGCGTTCGGCCAGCTGGGTGAGGAACCAGTCCAGCAGGCGCACGGCTTCGGCAGGGGGAACGGGCTTATCGTAGAGGTCGCCCGCCAGCAGCACACCGTCCACGGGCGTTTTATCCAGCAGGGAAAGGATCTGTTCCAGAATGTACCGCTGGTCGTCCAGCATGGAGAACTCGCACACCCGCTTGCCCAGATGCAGGTCGGAAAGATGCAGAAAACGCAAACGGAAACACCGCCTTTTCAGAGTTTTCTTTATTATACAGCAGGGCGGGGGTGGGGGCAAGGAAAACTCCCCCAGTCATCGCTGCGCGATGCCAGCCCCCTCGGAGATGGGGCCTTTGGCAGTACGGAAAAGCTTCCGGTTTTGCCAGAGGCTCCCTCTTTGAGGGAGCTGGCACGGCGCAAGCCGTGACTGAAGGAGTTCGCTTCCCTTAAATCAGAACATCTTCTCCCACGTTTCTTCGCCGACCGCGCCGTCGGCGGTAAGGCCGTTGCGGCGCTGGAACCGCTGCACAGCCGCTGCCGTTGCCGCGCCGAACCTGCCGTCGGCGGTCAGCCGTTCACCCAGAGAGTTGAGCTTCTGCTGCACCAGACGCACTGTGCCGCCGGAAGAGCCGCTGCGCAGGGCAATGCCGGGGTAGGGCACATGCAGGCCGTGTTTGGCCGTGTAGCGGGTGTAGAGCACGTTCCATGTGTTCGCGCCCACCTTGCCGTCCACATTCATCTTGTTTTTCAGCTGGAACTCCTTCACGGCGTTCTCGGTGGAAATGCCGAATTTTCCATCGGTCTTCAGCTCGCTGTACCATGTGCAGGCGTCGCGCACACCGTTGAGCCAGGTCTGCACAAGAGCTACGTCCGGCCCGGAGGAGCCGCGCTGGAGCAGGGAATAATAAGCAGGGATCGCCATAATGATCACACGCTCCTTTCGCCCTATGCTATGCGGCGAAAGCGCCGGGCGTTACCCCACAAGCACCACGTCCTCCCGGCGGGCGGTGCGCTGCTGCACCCATTCCACCAGCCGGAGCCGGAGGATGTACTCCCCGCACACAAGGTCGTTTTCGGCAGGCTGGGCATAGCTGCCGCAGGCAGAGCGGCACAGGCCCGGGTAGAGCACGCACCACCAGTTGCGGCCTTTTCCGGCACCGAGATCGATGCGCAAAGCGTCGTACCGCCCGGCGGGAAGAGTGCCGGAACCATAGCGCCGGGTGGCAAAGTACATATTTACCAGCTGCACCCGCACCGGCGTGCGGATGTTCAGCTGTGTCAGCGCGTGCCGGGCCGTGAGCTGCAGCTCAAATAGATGCTGCGCCGCCCAGGTGATCGCTTCCGGTTTGCTCTGTGCCGGGCAGGCGGTGTCCAGATAGGCAAGCACGGCATCCCGCACATGGAGCTTTGCGCTCTGGCTGGCAATGGAATCGCTCTCAGCCCGGATGTGCAGGCGCAGGGTGTCGGCGCACACCAGCGCCCCGGTGTCCAGCTGGGTGCGGCCCCATGCAAATGCCTGCCATGCGCCACACAGAGCAAGGGCGAGAAACAGGCCAAGGCAGAGCAGAGCCATCTGAGAGCGTGTAAGCATTCTGGATAACATAAAAACAGACCCTTCTTCTGGAAATGTTATCCAGAGGATGGGCCTGTTGAAAAGAATTTATTCAGGAAAGAACGAACCCTCTCAGGCATTGCTGCGCAATGCCAGCTCCCCCGAGGGGGGGAGCTTTTGTGCATATACCGGGAAAGTGCAGCTTCAAAGGCGAGATTGAATCGTCTGATGGATTTTTTCACAGACTGCTTCAAACTGAAGATCCACTTCATAATTAGAAAAACGAAGAACATCCAAGCCGTACTGCGAAAAGATGCTGCTCCGTTCACGGTCATACAGAAGCCCTTGTTCGGTGGTGTGTTGTGCTCCATCCAATTCGATGACCAGTTGTGCGCGAGAACAGTAAAAATCAGCAATAAAAGATTCAATGATGCGCTGCTTATAAATTTTTACCGGGTAGCGGCGCAAAAACTGATACCATAGCTTTCTTTCCTGCGGCGTCATTTCGCGGCGCAGCTCGCGTGCACGAGGCAGCATATCGCCATTTTTGGGAACGATGTTCGGTTTCATAGGAAACACCTGCTTTCGGTTTGAAAAAAGCTCCCCCTTTCGGGGGAGCTGGCATCGAGCGTATGCGAGATGACTGAGAGGGTCCTTTAGTTCTTCAGCGACTGCATGGGGGCAGGCAGGCGGCCGCCGCGGTTGATGAACACGGACGGGTCGTGCTGGTTCACGGCCATGATGGGGCCATAGCCCAGCAGACCGCCAAAGTCCAGCACCTCGCCGGCCTTGCGGCCAATGGCAGGGATCACGCGCACGGCGGTGGTCTTGCTGTTCACCATGCCGATGGCGGCTTCGTCAGCGATCAGGGCGCTGATGACAGCCGGGGTGGTGTCGCCCGGGATGATGACCATATCGATGCCCACCGAGCAGACGGCGGTCATGGCTTCCAGCTTTTCGATGGTCAGGCAGCCGCACTCGGCGGCGTGGATCA
>OJSC01003169.1_pt1 | contig 11388 bp, 9 predicted proteins | sample 1599361 | NCBI WGS metagenome assembly OJSC01 (sample SAMN04168656, study PRJEB22393) | human gut metagenome | biome: human gut microbiome; feature: stool | host: Homo sapiens | collected 2014-03-17 | reverse complement strand
TGCGGGTCAGCAGGTTCTTCGGCTCCTTCACGCTCTTGCCCGTGACGGTCACCACCCGCTCGATCAGCGGTTTGTTCTTCAGCACGGCCTGATAGACGGCAACGGTCGTCGAGGCGTTGCACACCACGGCCCCCACGTCGATCGGCAGCGCGGGCGGAGGCGGAACCTGACGGCCCATGACGGCTGCGATCAGCTGCTTCTCACCCCCCTGCGGGTACATCACCTTCAGGGGTACGACCTCGATGCCCTTGTATCCGGCGGCGATCTTCGTCAGATGCGCGATCGCGTCGGGTTTGTTGTTCTCGATGCCGATATAGGCTTTCCCGACGCCCACGGCCTTCATCAGAATCGTGACGCCGACGACCAGTTCCTCGCCGTGCTCCAGCATCGTGCGGTGGTCCGACGTAAGATAGGGTTCGCACTCCACGCCGTTGATGATGACGCACTCGGCCTTCTTTCCGGGAGGAACCGAGAGTTTCACGTGCGTGGGGAACGTCGCTCCGCCCATGCCGACGATGCCGGCGTCCTTGATCTTGGCGATGATCTCCTGCGCCGAGAAGGAGCAGACCTTCACCAGCGCCTCCGAACGGTCGATGCCCTCGGCCCAGTCGTCGCCCTCGCGCTTGATGGTGATCATCATCTGGCGCAGGCCCTGGCCGTTGACGACCATATCGACAGCCGTCACCGTACCCGAAATCGGGGAGTGGATGTTCGCCGACATGAAACTGCCGGCTTCGGCGATGAGCTGGCCCGTGAGCACCCGATCGCCTTTGGCGACCTTGGCCACCGCCGGGGCGCCGATGTGCTGTGCGAGGGGAATCGTCACCACATCGGGCAGCGGCAGCACCTCGATCGGTTTGGCGCAGCTCAACTTATTTTCCGACGGATGGACTCCGCCCATTGGAAATGTTCTCATAGATATAGTAAGGTTCTATTTTTATGCTTCTGCTTCGAAAAACCTGTGTCGTTTTTCCTTATCCGCAGGTCGTGATCGCGGCGCAACGCCGCGTTTATACATTTGACCCACCTCTAAATCCCCGCCTTGACGGGAACTTATCGCCCGCGACCGGATTGTCAACCGGAATGCGGATGGAAAAGTCTCAACTCGTCTCTTTCAGTTTTCAACTTTCGGCGCAGCCCCGGCCTTCGGAGCGGCGGGTGTTGCCGGTGTTGCCGGAGCCTTCGGGGCTTTGGGCAGCGGGTCCATGCCGACGAGCCGGATGGCTCCCGTAGGACATTCGTTCACACACTTGCGGCACAGCTTGCACTTCTGCGGGTCGATGTAGGCGAGGTTGTTCTCCACGGTGATGGCATCGAAGGCGCATACTTTCACACACTTGCCGCAGCCGATACATCCGGCCTTGCAGGCCTTCATCACCACGGCGCCCTTGTCCTTCGACACGCACGACACGTACACCGCACGGTTCTTGGGCCATTTCTTCCGCAGTTCGATGATCATTTTCGGACACGCCTTCACGCAGGCGCCGCAGGCCGTGCACTTGTCGGCGTCGACCTCCGGAAGTCCCGTTTCCGGGTTGATGTGAATGGCGTCGAAGGCGCAGACCGCGACGCAGTCGCCGAAGCCCAGACAGCCGAACGCGCAGCCCGTCTCGCCCACATAGAGCGACGAAGCCACGGCACACGACTTGGCCCCGTTGTACTCGTTGGTGCGGGGACGCTTCTCGCACGTGCCGCCGCAGCGGACGGTCGCCACCTCGGGCTGCTTTTCGGCAGCGGCCTTTCCGAGGTATGCAGCCACGGCTTTCATACAGTCGCCGCCGCCCACGGGGCAGAAGAGCGCCGAGATGTCGTCGCGCTTCACGAGCGCGTCGGCCATGCCCCGGCATCCTGCGAATCCGCAGCCGCCGCAGTTGGCCCCGGGGAGCATCTTCTCCACCTCGTCGATCCGCGGGTCCTCCTCGACCCGGAATTTCCGGGCCACGAAATAGAGGATTACCGCCGAGAACACTCCCAGCGCACACAGCGTCAGGATCGTGTAAAGTAATACTTCCATCAGATTTTTGTTATTGTAAATTGAATTGTGTGTTCGATTTTCCGCCGGAAGAGCCACAGCGCGAAATAATAAACGCCCACGCCCGCAATAGCGGCGAGGGCGCCCGCACCTTCGCTCCATCCGGCGACGGCGATCGTCCCGACCAGAACGGCCAGCAGGACGGCCAGCGCACCGACATAGGCCAGCACGACGGCGCGTACGCCGGCACTCCGCCGCACGCCGACCATCACCTCCCTGCCGGCGGCATACTGCCCGGCCTCGGGGGTCACCACGGCGACGATCTTGTCCTGCGCCTCGGCCAGGCCGCACGCCTGGCGGGCCTTGCAGGTTCCGCAGGCGCTCCGGGAGGTGATCCTCACATAGACCGTATCGCGCTCCGTACGTTCCACCACGCCGCAGTGTTCGATCAAATCCGCCACGCCCTAATCTCCGTATTTGTTGGTGAGGGGCATCAGCCGCTCATGTCCGAACGTGCACGACGAGAGCCGCAGCACGGGCGGAAACTGGTAGCGTTTCTTCTCGTTGCGCATGATCATGCCGTGAATTTTCTCCACCACCTCCGAGTCGAAGCCCGCGTTGACGATCTCCTCGCGGTGCTGCCCCTCCTCGATCATGCGGAACAGGATGGCGTCCACCACCTCGTAGGGCGGCAGAATGTCGCTGTCCTTCTGTCCGGGATGCAGTTCCGACGAAGGTTCCTTGGTCAGGATGCTTTCGGGAATCGGGTTGCCCTGCGTCCGGTTGATATAGCGTGCCACGTCATACATTTCGCTCTTGTAAAGGTCGCCCGTGGGGCTGAAAGCGCCTGCCGTGTCGCCGTACAGGGTGCAGAGCCCCAGTGCGTTCTCGCTCTTGTTCGAGGAGTTCAGCAGGATGTAGTCCGTTTTGTTCTGGAGGGCCATCAGCAGCACCGTGCGGATACGCGTCTGGATATTCTCCTCCGTGGCGTCGAACTCCGTGCCGCCGATGACCGGCTTGAGGGTGTTCACCACGCTGGTATAGATTTCCGAGATCGGAATGACGTTGTATTCGATGCCGAGGTTGCGCGCCAGCTCCTTGGCGTCCTCCACCGACTCGAGGGACGAGAAGGGCGAGGGCATCAGCAGCGCGCGGACATTCTCCGCCCCCAGCGCATCGGCGGCGATCGAGGCCACCACGGCCGAGTCGATGCCGCCCGACAGGCCGATCGAAGCCTTCCGGTAGCCGTTCTTGCGGAAGAAGTCCCGCAGTCCGCAGCGTGCCGCCTCGTAGACCAGACGCGTGCGGTCGTTGTAGGTCGAGGGGATCGAGATCGGCCGGGCGGACGCCTTCGTATCGAAAATCTGGAAATCCTCCTCGAAATTCTTCATCATCAGCACCAGTTCGCCGCGGCTGTTCAGCGCGCCCGACGTGCCGTCGTAGACGATGTCGGTCGAACCGCCCACCTGATTGACCAGCACGAGGTTCTTGCTCTCGACGAAAGCCAGGTTGCGCATCATCTCGTAACGGTAGGTCATGGTTCCCTTGCCGTATTTGCGGGCGTTGATCGAGATGACCGTTTCGACCGACTGGTCGAAGTCGCGCTCGCGGCTCAAATCGTCGCCCACGATGATCGCGCACTTATGGCCCTTGATCGTGGCGTATTCATAGCCTTTCGAAGGGACCAGGAAACCCATTTCACGGCGCGCCGTGATGTATTTCTTGCCGATGTAGCGCAGCACCTTGCGATCCTGGATCAGCGCCGCGGCGCTGATCGTGCCGTCCGCCGTGAGGATCGGAAGACCGACGATGGCGGCGATGCCGTCGCAGCACGAGGCTATTTCGACCAGAGCGTCCTCGCAGAGTTCGAGGAAGGTCGTCTTGCGTAGCAGGTCGAAGGCGGGGGTTCCGCTCACGGCCTGTTCGGCGAAAATCACCAGGTCGGCATGCTGCGCTTTCGCCTTGTGAATGGAGTCGATGATCTTCGAGGCATTGCCGTCCACGTCTCCGATCGTGTAATTCAGCTGAGCTATGGCTATTTTCATGCGAATAATTTAAGTCCGGAAATTACAACTTTGCAAAGTTAAGGATTATTTGCAAAAGTCGGAAAGATTTTCGATGTTAATAAATTAACATTCCCGCATTTACAAAAATATTTAAAAACAAAAAAGGCTCCCGGTTTTCCGGAAGCCTTTTCGCTGTTCGTATCGTCTCTATTCCTGCGTTTCGTCGGGATCGGCGACGAGGATGCGGCCGCAGTATTCGCAGATAATGATCTTCTTGCCCTGGCGGATGTCCACCTGACGCTGGGGCGGGATGCGGTTGAAGCAGCCTCCGCAGGCGTCGCGCTTGACGGTCACCACCGCCAGTCCGTTGCGGACGTTGCGGCGGATACGGTCGTAAGCCGCCAGCAGACGCTCGTCGATCTTCTCCTTGACACGCTCGCCCTGTGCGGCGTATTCCGCCACCAGCGGAGCCGTCTCGGCCTCGATGCCCTCCAGTTCGGCCTTCTTGGCCGCGAGGTCGGCAGCGCGCTCTACGGAGAGGTTCTCGGCCTCCTCCAGCTGGAGTTTCTTGGCCTTCACGCCGGCGGAATACTCCTTCAGGCGCTTCTCGGCCAGCTCGATTTCAAGCTCCTGATACTCGATCTCCTTGGTGATGGCGTCGAACTCGCGGTTGTTGCGCACGTTGTTCTGCTGCTCCTTGTAGTTGCCGATCATGATTTTAGCCTGGTCCACCTCGCGCTTGCGCTGCTTGGTCAGCGTGTTCAGCTCCTCGATCTCGGCGTTGATGTGTTCGATGCGGGTCTTCATCCCGGCCATCTCATCCTCGAGGTCCTGAACCTCGAGAGGCAGTTCGCCTTTCACCTTGTTGATTTCGTCGATCTTGCTGTCGATCTTCTGCAGCTCATAGAGCGCCATGATCTTCTCCTGCATCGAATAATCGACGTCGGCCGTCTTCTTTTGCGTTGCCATATGTTGTCTTTATAGTTTAGACTTAAACCAGATAGTTTACCGGATTGCGCGAGCGTTCACTCTTGCGAACCGCAAAGGTACATAAATTTTTCGATAAAATATCAAATATTAATTGAATTGCGCAATATTCGCTTTCGAAATGACCTATATCCGCCACCGTGAGGGCCTTGTCGGGCGCCATGAAGTCGTTGTACTTCATGTCGGCGGTGATGTAGATGTCGGCCCCGGCACGGCGCGCTTCGCCGATCAGCGAGGCCCCGGCCCCGGTGCAGACCGCCACGCGGCGCACCCCGGATGTCGCTATATCACTGTACCGTACGACGCTCACCTCAAGCCGCCGTTGGATAATCCGCATAAACTCCACGGTGTCAATAGCTTCCGACAGTTCGCCCACGACGCCGAACCCCGCGCCGTCCCCGGTCTCCGAAGGCTGGAGGACCCGAAGGTTCCCCACGCCCAGCATTTCGGCCAGCCGCCAGCTCATGCCCCCGGGGGCGCTGTCGAGGTTGGTGTGGCAGGCGTAGAGCGCGATCCGGCTGCGGATGGCCCGCTCGACGCACCGCTCGACGGGATCGGCCGAGTTGAACCGCTTGAGCGCGCGGAAGACGATCGGATGATGCGTGATCACCAGATCGCACCCTTCGGCTTCGGCCTCGTCCAGCACCTCTTCGGTAACATCCACGGCCAGCAGGGCCTTGTGCACCTCGTCGTCGGGGCGGCCGACGATAAGTCCCGCATTGTCATACGATTCCTGCCACTCAAGTGGGGCAAAGCGTTCGATGACGTCGGTTATTTGTCTGATAATCATATGAGTTAATTATATTACACAGCATTCAGGAGTTCTTCGCCGCCTGCACCTGCGCTTTTAGCCGGTCTGTCGCTTCGCGGCATTACGCCCCGCCGAGGCGGGGGCTTGCGAAGACGGCGGCACACCGTGAATACGCCCGGTAAAGCCGCGAATCCTTGAACAATACCCCGCGCGGATCGAGAACGTCTTTACGGACAATGCTCAAAATAAGGATTGTTCGTAAAACGCGAACAGCTCTTTGGTTTCGGCCTCCTCCTTCTTGCGGCGGGGCCTGCGGACGTTGCGTTTGACGGCAGGCTGCGCCGAGGAATCCCCGGCGGCTTTCCCGGCGGCATCGTCCGACGGTTCGTCGATCTTCACCACGGCCTTGGCCCGGCGGCGGCGCACGGGCGTTTCGGCGGAGGCATCGGCGGCGGCAGCATCGGCGGCAGCAGCGGAGGCATCGGCATCGGTCATGTCGGCATCCGAAGCAGTCACGATCTCACCCTCCCCGGCTTTCAGGTCCTCGCGAACCTCGACCAGCAGGGCGCGGATACGCTGCAACCGCTCCATCAGTTCGGCATCACGGTCCACGCCGCTCTCGGAGGGCGCCTTCCGGAGCGCCTTCTTGGCCCCTTCGAGCGTCATGCCGCGCTCCTTGACCAGGTGGTAGATCATCTTGAGGTTCTCGACGTCCTCCGGCGAGAAGAGGCGGTTGCCTTTCTTGTTGCGCTTGGGGCGGAGAATGCTGAACTGCGACTCCCAGTGGCGGATCAACGACGTGTTGACGTCGAACATCTCGGCCACCTCGCCCATCGAATAAAAAAGTTTATCGGCCATATCTATTGTTTTATAATTCGCAATGAGTTGGGATACAGGTTATTCACCCGTGCACCGATCCGTTTGGCGAATCCCAGCGCACGCCCCCGCGAGCAGACGAGGTTCATCCCCTCGGCCAACCCTCCGGCGGCGATGTCCTGCCGGCGCAGGAAGCGCAGCGTCTCTTCGTCGTCCAGTTCCGCCGCAGGCAGCGCCCCGCGGTTCAGCCCGTCGAAAAAAGCCAGCGCGGGATCGGGTTTCAGCACTCCCTTGAACACCTGCCCCAGCGCCACGCCCGAATAGATCACGGGCAACGCCTCGGAGAGCGTCCGCACGGCGTCGGCCTGCGCGGCGTACCATGCATAGCAGGTGTCGGCCACCGCTGCGAAGCGCATACCGCCGGGATTCCGCACCCAGCGGGCCAGTTCGCCGGCGGTCTTCCGGTCCACGGCCGCAAATACCGTGCGACGCGCCTTCGGCGCACGCACGCGCCCCCCGGCGTCGAACGATTTGCGGGCCACGGCGGCGAAGAACCCTTCGCCGCAGGTCCGGTGGGGATAGAACCGGAACGTGCGGAACGCTCCGACACGCCCGCAAACGATGCCCCACGCATCTTCCACAGCCGTTTCTTCCGACTCGGCGATCTCGTCGCCGGCCCACGCCGCCATCCGCTCCAGCGCGCCTTCGTCCTCGTCGCGGTTGAACGTGCAGGTGCTGTAAACGAGCGTCCCGCCCGGTTTCAAGGCCCGCCACGCCTCGCGCAGGATTTCATCCTGCCGCGCGGCGCACTGTTTCACGTTGCCTTCGCTCCATTCGCCGCGGGCGTCGGGGTCCTTGCGGAACATCCCCTCGCCCGAGCAGGGGGCATCGACGGCCACCACGTCGAACCACGCCTCGAAATCGCCCAGCGCACGCGGCTCGCAGGTCGTGACGGCCACGTTGCCCGTGCCCCACTTGCGCACGTTGTCCGCCAGCACCGAGGCGCGGCGGCGGTCGATCTCGTTGGCGACGACCAGCCCGTCGGGTCCGGCCAGCGAGGCGTAGAGCGTCGTCTTGCCGCCCGGAGCCGCACACAGGTCGAGGATGCGCGCCCCTTCGGTGCGGACCGCAGCGAGCAGGTGTCCCACGAACTGCGACGAAGCCTCCTGGACATAGTAGGCCCCGGCATGGAAGTCGGGATCGAGCGTGAAGGAGGGACGCACGGCGAGGTAACGCCCGTCGCGGCTCCACGGCACGCGCCCGGCGATCGCCAGGGCGGGAAGCCCCGCAGCCTCCGGAACGGGAAGCCCGGCGTCAGGTCCGGCGGGAAGCGTGTCCGCCCCGGTCTTGGCAGGGTTCAGCCGCACCGATACCGGCGGCTCCGCGTCGAGCGCCGCGCAGAGGGCCGCGCCCTCCGTCCCGCCGAGGTCGCGCAGGACCCGCTCCACGAATTTCGCAGGCAGCGTCATGCGCTATTTCTTCGCTTTGAGCGCGTCGAGGCGCGCGCAGATCCGTTCCAGCACCGCAGGGTTCGAGACGAAATCCTCGTGGTCCTTGTCCACGACGAGCACCTCGCCCTCGTAAATGGTGTCGATCCAGTGGTTGTATTTGTTGTTCAGCCGCTTGAGGTACAGTTCGTCGATGTTCATCTCGTACTCGCGGCCGCGCTTGCGGATCTGCGAAATGAGCGTCGGGACGCTCGCCTTGAGGTAGATCAGCAGGTCGGGTTTGGGAATGAGCGTCGTCACCAGCCGGAAAATCTTCATGTAGGTCTCGATGTCGCGCGTGGCCATCAGCCCCATTTCATGCAGGTTGTCGGCGAAGATGTGCGCATCCTCGTAGATCGTGCGGTCCTGGAAGATCACCCCCGACTTGCAGTCGGAGATCATGCCCATCGTCTGCTGGATGCGGCTCCCGAGGAACGAAATCTGAAGATTGAACGCCCAGCGGTTCATATCCTCGTAGAAGTCGCCGATATAGGGATTGTCGCACTCCTCGAGGTAGCACTTGGCGTCGTAGCGCTTCGTAAGGATCTGGGTAAGCGTCGTCTTGCCGCTCCCGATGTTTCCGGCTATGGCTATGTACATGGCAGTATAGGTGTTATTTTACGTTTCTCATTCGTTTTCCGGTCTCCGAAGCGCATATCCCGCCGCCTTCGGCCTCGTTTTACAAGCCTGACTCCACCCGGCTAAAAGCCGGGATTCAGGGGCGATGCAAAGTCACTGCACCCGGACTCAATTCCACGCTTCCATTCCCAAAAGCCGTTTCTTAAACGGCCCTCGGGTGGGGCTTCTCGCAGCGCGGCCAAAATGCGGACAGACAGCCTCAAAGGGCCTGTTCGGTCTGAAAAGCCAGTATCTCGTCGGCCACGCGGCGGTCGTTCACCAGCCGCGGAACCTTGTTTTTACCCCGCGCGCGCATCCACGCGAGGAACCGCCCCCGCTCCACGACCGTCAGGCGCTGGCGTTCGAGCGTGGTCCGCCGCTTGGCGTCGTAGTCCGAATTGACGGCCCGCAACTCCCCGTCGAGCGCCTCGGCGAAACGTTCGAGGCTGTCCGGCTCGCGTTCGAACTCCACGATCCACTCGTGCGCGCCCCGTTCGCGGAGCGACATGTAGCACGGCGCGACGCTGTATTCGCTCACGACGGCCCCCGTCTTCCGGCAGGCGGCCAGCAGCGCATGCTCGGCGTTGTCTACGATCAGCTCCTCGCCGAAAACGTTGATATACTGCCGCGTGCGGCCCGCGAAGCGGATGCGGTAGGGATTCGTCGAGGTGAATTCCACCGTGTCGCCGATCTCGTAACGCCACAGACCGTTGTTCGAGGTGATCAGCACGGCGTAGACCTTGCCGCACTCCACGCCTTCGAGCGGCACGATCTGCGTCCCGCTGCGGAACTCGAAGAAGGTTCCGTAATCCAGCATCAGCAGCATGTCGCTGCGCGACGGGTCGTCGGCCATGGCGAAGAATCCCTCCGAAGCGTTGTAGGTCTCCATGTATTTCATCTTCTCCGAAGGGATCAGCTCCTCGAACGACGTCCGGTAGGGCGCGAACTCCACGCCTCCGTGGGCGAACATCTCCAGCCCGGGCCACACCTCCAGCAGATTTTTCCGGCCCGTATACTCCAGCACGCGGCGCATCAGCGCGAGGTTCCATGACGGGACGCCCGCAAAGGCCGTGATCGGTTCGCCGACGCACTGGCGGCAGATGGCGGCGCACTTCTCGTCGAAATCGGGAATGATCGCCGTCTCGGTCCGCGGCGCCCGGAACCAGCCGCTCCAGAAGGTCGTCTCGTGGATCAGCAGCGCCGAGAGGTCGCCGACCAGGTTGCGGCCCTCGCGGCTGCACGACCCGCCGAGCGTCAGGGTCTTGCCCTCGAAAACGCGGGTCTTCGGATTGTTGGCCGAAAAGACCGTCGCCACGTCGCGCATGCCCAGCGTATGGTTCCACCACAGCGACTCCATCGTCACGGGAATGTATTTGCTCCTGTCGGAGGTCGTGCCCGACGAACGGGCGAACAGCGACACCCGACCCGGAGCCGTGACGCTCCGCACGCCCTCCATCATCCGTTCGATATAGGGCTTGAAGGTCTCGTAGTCGAAAGTCTCCACCTGCGACTGGAACCGCTCCACCGAACGGATATGCCGCAGGTCGTAGCGGTCGCCGAACTCCGTGAAGCGTCCCCGGCGCAGCAGCTGCCGGAACATCCGCGCCTGCGTCTCGACAGGACGGCGGCGAAAACGGTCGATGGCCCGCTCGCGCTGCGAGAACCAGGCTTTGAGAATTATGTTTCGAAAAGACATGATGCGCTGCAATTCAGAATTGTGAATTCTGAATTGTGAATTCTTAATTAAAGTAATACCCGACCTTCCCCACCGAACCGGGCATGGCGAAGACCACCACGCGGTCGTAGGGGATTATTTCCATGTTGTCGACGGCGATGAAAACCTTGTCGCCGCGGACGATGCCGCCGATGATCGTATCCTCCGGCAGCCCGAGGTCCTTGATCCGCACCTTCGTGGCCGGGGAGTTGGGTTTCACGATGAACTCCAGCACCTCGGCGTCGCTCCCCGTCAGGCATTTGATGGCCTGCACGTCGGTCGACATCGTGAAGCGGAAAATGTTCGACGCAGTCACCAGCTTCTTGTTGATGATCGTGTCGATGCCGATCGACTCGGCGAGGTTTATGTAATTGAGATTCTCGACCTCGGCGATCACCTTCTTGACCCCCATGCGCTTGGCGAGCATCGCCGCCAGGATGTTGGTCTCGCTGCGCCCCGTCACGGCAACGAAGGCGTCCATGTTCGAAAGCCCCTCCTCCATCATCGCCTCGGTGTTGCGGCCGTCCTCGTTGATGATCAGCGTCTTGTCGAGCGTCTCGGCCAGCCGGTAGGCCTTCTCGGCGTTGTAGTCGATCAGTTTGATGTTCACCTCGTCCTGCAACTCGGTGGCGATGCGGATGCCGATGCGCGAACCGCCGAGGATCATCATGTTCTTGATCTCGATGTTCGACTGGCCCGAAAACTCCATCACCTCCCGCACGGCGTCCTGACGCGCGATGACATAGATCACGTCGCCCTCCATGAACTGTTCGCCCTCGCGCGGAATGATCGTCTGCCCGCCGCGCGTGATGGCCACCGTGCGGTAGCTCAACGGGGCCTGGTCGTCGTCGAAGCCCGTAAGCACCTCCCCCACCAGCGGCGAGGCCGGTTCGAGGCGGAAAACCACGAGCGAGAGTTTGCCGCTCGAAAAATCGACGTACTCCGTGGTCGAAGTGTGTCCCAGCAGGTTGATCACCTCGCGGGCCGCGACCTTCTCGGGGTAGAACAGGTAGTCGATGCCCATGTCGATGAACATC
>OJSC01003168.1_pt1 | contig 11391 bp, 9 predicted proteins | sample 1599361 | NCBI WGS metagenome assembly OJSC01 (sample SAMN04168656, study PRJEB22393) | human gut metagenome | biome: human gut microbiome; feature: stool | host: Homo sapiens | collected 2014-03-17 | reverse complement strand
GCACCTTGCGGTCAGACAGCTTGATGGTGGTCAGCTCATGGATGCCTTTGCCCAGCTCCCCCATGTAGCTGTTGGCAAGCTGTAAGGTCTCACGGGCATCCTGAACCCGGAGCAGAACATTTTCGGTGTGGCGGGCAGTCCAGATGCGCTTTGCAGTACCCAGAGCCAGATTCAAAGTGTTCTGGCAGACCACACGAACCGGGGTCATGGCAACTTTTACACCAGAACTGCCATCGTGACTGTTGAAGAACACAAGATATGGGGTCACTTCGTCTCCGGCGATAATGTACTTCTCCGGCAGCTTTGCCAGCATCCAGACCTTCTTGCCGCCCTGCAAAGAACCGGCAGTTTCATAAGTAACGCCCTCACCCAGCAGGTCATCGGTGAACTGAAATGCTTCTTCGTTCTGCACAATGCGGTAGCGGTCGGACACCACACCCAGAACAGCATCATCGGTGCTGCGGACATTCGCCCGATAGCCGGGGATCATAGCACCTGTACCAGAATAGATATTGCGGCTTTCCACCTGCCAGTCTAGACCAGCCAATTCCAGAGCTTCCCGACTTGCAGGGGCATCCATCACGATACGGCCAAGACCGTGCCAAGGGGTTTCACGGACAGAGAACATTGTTTCAACGTTTGCGGACATAATCTTTACCTCCAAAATTTTTGATTGTCTTATTTCTTTTCGATTTGATGAGCCATCCAGACAATGATTTTCGCAGCACCTTTTCCGACTGCTTTCATCACCTCCACCAATACTTTTTCAAAGATTTCTGCCATTGATTTTTCCTCCGTTTTTCTGTAAAAATCAAAGACCAGTAAGCTGATGTGGTTGCTTACTGGTCTTTCTATCCAAGGGTATAATATATCATTATATCTGCTTCAAATACGCCTAACTTGTACCAAGTGTGTCCACTGTGTCAGTGTTTTTGCGAATCAGTCTTATGTTTTCGTGTCTTTCAGGTGTTTTATGGGTGGAGATATAAGGATATAATAAAACTTGTTTTGAAAATCTCTGACACAACCGGCACAGCCGACACAGCCTCCTACTTCTGAGTTTTCGACCAGATTCCCACAACCACCGTGAGATCCTGCCATTCATTTTTGCGGATTCCCTGATTTCGGGATGCCTTAAAAGCCTTTGCCTCCTCAAAGGAAATCGAAAAGCGTGCCATCTCTACAAAGCCATCCATCGTATATGCTGCGGCGTTTCTCGCCTGTACCTCTGACATCTGAAAGTCGAGTGCCCAGCGAAATTCTTCATTTGTCAAAGGCGTGATTTGCGCCACACAGCTGTTGATAAGCTCCCGATCAACATCGTTCTTTGATGCCCGCTGCCATTCATCCAGCTTCTGCGAGATCAGCTTCATGTCCAGCGCTCCACTGCGTTCATCCTCCTGTTCTACGCTCTCATACTGGGATTGCAGATCTGCGATCTGGTTGTCTAAGCCTTTGCGACGTTCCATAAGTTCCTGTTTGGTGATGATGCCATCAGCACACAGGTCAATATACTTGTCCAGCCGTTCTCTCTGCTTAGCGATGCTCTTTTCCAGCATTGCCTTTCTGGAAATACGCACAGTCTTTTCCTCTGCCATGCAGCGGTTCAGAATCCGGTATACCTCTTTGACGGTCTTGCCTTTGTCAAATGTGAGATGTTCAAACACCTTTGCCGCCATCAAATCCAGCTTCCACTCACTGATGGCCTTGATTTGGCAGCTGATGCTCAAATCAAGGCCATGTTCCTGCAAGTAGCTGATGCTCGGCCTGCGTGTACGGCGGTAGCACTGAAATCCATGAATTACAGCACCATCCCGGTTCACACGCCACTTGAACTGAATAAATCCTGCACCGCAACTGCAACGCAATTTTGCCGTCCAGACCGACTTAGGCGTATTTCTCATGTACTTGTGCTTTTTTCCGTTTTCATCGATTACTCGTGCTGATCTCGATGCCAAAATCTGCTGGCATCTCTCCCACATTTCTTCCGAAACCAATGGCTCAAAATCCCCTTTCACATAGATGTAGCTGCTTTCATCCAGATTTTTGATACGCTTCTGCGTCAAGTAGCCGTCACTATGGGATTTATTATAGCAAATGCATCCCTTATATGTTGCATTGTGCAGGACCCGACTCACCTTGGAAGCGTCCCACGAAACATGACCTCCCGCATCCAACCGTCCAAGACGATATAACTCTGCGACTATTTTCTGTAGGCCGACTTTACCACTCGAATACATCTGGAAAATCAACCTTACAGTTTCAGCCTGTTCCGGTTCGGGAACATAGGTTCCATTCTCCCTGCGGAATCCCAAGATGTTTCCGTTGCCATACAGAATGTGCCTTTCCCGACTGATTTTCTGCCCTGCCTTCACACGTTCTGAGATTTTGCGGCTTTCATCCTGTGCCATGGAAGACATGAGCGACAGTCGGAGTTCGCCATCATCGGCAGCCGTGTTGATACTGTCATTGATAAAAAGCACATCCACGCCCATAGCCTTCATCTGGCGCGTATAGGACAAAGCATCCACCGTATTTCGTGCAAAGCGGCTCACCTCACGGGTAATGATAAGGTCAAATTTATCTTTCCTTGCATCCTCCATCATACGCAAAAACTCTGGCCTCTTCTGTGCTTGTGTTCCGGTGATGCCTTGGTCTACGTAGACCTCCACGATTTCCCAGTCCGAATGCCGGGAACATTCGATTTTATACCACTCCAACTGATTTTCCAGCGCATTGATTTGCGCCTCATGCTCTGTTGAGACACGAGCATATACTGCTACTCGCATGTTTTTACCTCCATTTTTTTGCTTTTTCGGATAAAAAGAAAGGCTCTGGCAGAATCCTCCACCAGAGCCTTTCTCTGTTGCTTACGAAGCCTTTGCCGGCGGTTCTTCCTCCTGCTCACGCTTCATCCGAAGGAAGTTCTGATAGGTAGGCAGGTTCAACAGTCCTGCCGCAAAAAGAGCTTCGATCAGACAGTAAGCCATCGCCTTTTCGTCAACGTCCATCATCGTAACACCTCCGTAGTGCTTGTGATCGTGCTTCGGCTCACAGATATAACGTATCATCGAAAAGTCGGACGTTACGGACGAAGGCGGATACCATAGAATCCCCACACCGGGTTTTCTGAGGCGGTGAGACGCTTTCGGTCACGAACACCGCCAGCCTGCTCCATGTACTTGTTGAACGCTGTAGCGCTGCACGGACATGTGCCGTTTTCATTACAACAGGCCTCATACGCCCTCCTCAAATCAGATGTAGCAGTAAAATAGTTGTAGTCACCCATTTCGCAGTGGTTTTCAAGAAACTCTTTAAGATAGTCCATTGAGTTTTTCCGCTGTATCCCTCTCATGCAGTCCACATCAGGAATCGGCGGAAACTGCCAGCCTTGCTTCATCAGTTTTCTGGCATACTGAAGTGCTTTCGTCACGATTGCATCGCGCTCCTTCCAGAGTTTTTTAGCAAGATCCGGGTCTCTCTCATCCTTCGGAACAGATTTCATGAACGGAAGGAAGATAATCCGGTCAAGAAATGCCGGATCGTTTGAATCGATTCTCAGGGGAAAATTGGTCGCAAACAAAAACTTCATATTATGGTCGAGCTTTAAAGACCCCTGATTTTTGCGCTGGATTTCGATGCTGTCTCCACCGGTAATCCGCTTCAGCTTGGACACTGCACTCGCATTCAACACTTCCTGCGGAAGATCCAAGGAGATGTTGATTCTGGAGTACAGCAGCGACTCCGTTTCAAACTTACCGCCCAGTTCACCAAGCGAGAGGTTGCTCACCGAGTTTTCCGGATAAAGTTTCTGTATGGTATTGCCCAAGATACTCTTGCCAGAGTTCGGAGCATACCCCATAACGAAGAAATATTTTCCGTTTGAAGGCTCAATCAGAAGATACCCAAGTGACATCATAAAACGTTCCTTCAGATCTTCACGCCCCTCAGTAATCGTATCGAGAAACTCGTCGAACACCGGGCATTCGGCATCTTCATCATAGCAAGCATCCAGAACGGTAAATGTTATACGCTTGGAGCTATGATGTTTCAGCTTCATTTTATTGAGATACAAGATCCCGTTTTTCAAAGGACAATATGGTTTATCTTTAAGCGAATCTTCGTACTTCAAACGAGGATTTGCCTTCATACATTTATAAATATCCAGATGATTTCGGAGGTTTTTCACCCCGTCAAGCCCTGGACTTATGTATTGACGGTAAAGAGATACAACCCCCTCAGCATCAATCGATTCATAGTATCGATCATTATAATGGTATAACACGGATTTCCTATAGAGAAAGCCCGTTTTTTCAAGCAGATCTTCTTCCATCTGGCAAACAGATGGTTGCCTAAACCGCCCCTTTGCTGGCGACTCCTGTTCGCCATCGGTAAATTGTGCATCTTCATCACCCCCTTCCACAAAAGCAGCCAGTTCCAAAAGATCTACGCCCTCAGATGAAGCATTGGCCTTTTTCTTGGCTTTCTTCTTGGCCTTCTTTTTTTGTTTTTTCTTACGTTTTTCCTGACGCTGCTTCGATGCCATCTCATACATCGAAACAAACGGCTCATCGCTGTTATCAGGAAATTCGTCCGGATATTCACCCATATCTTCTTCAAATACAAGTGAGTCCGAATCCACTGGTGAGCCGCGTCGTTCCACTATCATGGGGTCATCATCTGGGCCTGAGTCAGGTTCCAGACCACGCCTTGGCACAATGAACGACTGGTCATCATCTGGCGGTTGGCCTGTGCATTCTTCATCACAGAAATCAGAATCATAAGCATCATCTTTTTTCATGGTTAGAAACCTCCGTTTAATATTTTTCCCTTGGACATGTTCCTTGGGCTTGGCTGTATAGTACCATAAAGCCATATTTAAATGGGCATATACTTTTTCCCTTTTGATATTCAATAGAATATAAAAAATAAAATGCCATGTAACATAAAGCTGTGCATGGCATTTTAGATAGACTTTCCTTGTTGCTCTAGTTGAGCGTCAAGAAGAACCTGTATCATCTCAACTATGATTTTTTTGTTGCTATCATTCAGTAATGTATACTTCGGCGGATAGGAACCTTTCCGTCCCATCAAATCATCCATCGATACATCTAATGCTTGAGCAATACTGTATAGCCTCACACAGTTAACTATGCGCCCAGATCCATTTTCGATGGTAGAGATGTAGGATTGGGTACTCCCTATAGCCTTTCCCAGTTGGCTCTGTGACAAATGACATTCTTTTCTGCGATCTTGAATGTTTTTGCCTACAATATTCATCAGTTCCAAACTATCTTTAGTATAAGAAGCCATTTCCTACACCTCCTTTCCTCTTTACTCCTTCATGTTTTTCGCCTCATAAGTCTATCCCTGAGTGCATCTTTATTTTATCAGCTGCTCTACCAGAAATCTGTTATTACATCCTTCAAAATCCTAAATTTCAAATCTTTTTGTTAACATTTTATTCATATTCAAGCAATTCCTATCTAGTAATGTATAAATCACCCATAAAGCACAAAAACCTCCGAAACACTTTTAATCGTGAAAATTAAAAGCGTTTCGGAGGTTTGCCTTTCCTTACCGTTTATAATGTTTTTTCTTTATTTATAGTTTTCCCCTTCTTTTATACATCTAATTTCATCCAGTTTTTCTTTACGTCTTTCAAGTTCCCCTTTACATTCTTCTAATTTTTTCTCCATTTCCTTATAAATTATCTGGTAGCTTCCAAATGATTGCGGATATAGCATCTCACAATCACACATCAACTCATAAATATCTCCTATCAGTTCCATTGATTTTGATATCTGATATGGTTGATGTGTAAATTCATACTCTTCATCACTTATGTTCAGAGACTCCAGACGGGACTCCATTGCCACTTTCGTAAAACCAAGCTTCTCATTATCTCCTAACGAACGAATTCCTCGAATCACCGCTTTTTGAAAAAAATCAAAGAGAGCTGTTGTTCCACTTGGATCAAATTCTTCATAAATATTATTATCATCAAAGTCGTCCGCTTCGAACTTATCAAGTTCACTAAAATCATCCACAAAGATTTTTTCATAATCAATTTCTATCTTTTGATCTTCAATACTTTGTACAAGACTTCTTACGCTTTCTGTCTTTAAGGATAACAGCAACTCAAAAAAGGCCATATTTTCAGGTGTTACTATCGATGTTTCCCTTAAAAGCTTTGCATTTTGAGCTGGATATTCTGATTTTATTCTTAGTTTAGATTCATTTTCTTCTATGCCCAAAACTATATTCAACCTTGATTTAATTTTATTTCTAATTCCATCTACTCCACTTTTTGCATTCGGCTCTTTATCCGGTGCTTTCTTTCTATCCAGTGGAGTTGTCTTCCTATTTAGTTGGTTTTGGTACCATTCTTTCGTATATTTTTGAAGTTTTTTATTTGTATTTATGTCATCTGGCCCCCCCACTCCCTGTATTCCCTTTATACCTACCCATCGCCTTCTACAATATTGGCGGAATTGCATACTTTCTTCCAGATTTCTTATTTTATCATATTTCCATTTTATATATGTGAGCTGCACCGCCGGACTTGATTTCAACTTTTTTTCCCTTTCATCCAATCGCCCTGCAGTTGCTTTGAGAATTTTTATACCTTCTTTCACCTGTTTTTCATCGTCCTTTTTCATAGTTTCCTCCTAAAACACAAACCCTCCCCGGCAAAACCATTCAGTTTCACCGGGGAGGGTTTATCATACGTTTATCTTCCCATGTTTTGCACGATTAGTGCATCTCAATGCAACAATCTTACTTTCTGGGATTTTTGATCGCAGCCTGAGCAGCGGCCAGACGTGCGATAGGCACACGGAAGGGAGAGCAGCTGACGTAGTCCAGACCAACATTGTGGCAGAACTCGACGCTGGAAGGATCGCCGCCGTGCTCGCCGCAGATGCCCAAACCCAGGTCGGGACGGGTCTCACGGCCGTCATGTGCAGCCATCTTGACCAGCTTGCCGACGCCGACCTGATCCAGATGCTGGAACGGATCGCTCTCGTAGATCTTGTTCTCGTAGTAAGCGCCCAGGAACTTGGCAGCATCGTCACGGCTGAAGCCGAAGGTCATCTGGGTCAGGTCGTTGGTGCCGAAGCTGAAGAACTCGGCCTCCTTGGCGATCTCGCCGGCAGTCAGAGCTGCACGGGGGATCTCGATCATGGTACCGACCAGATACTTCATGTCAACGCCGGAAGCCTTGATGAGCTCGTCTGCGACCTTGACGACAACGTCCTTGACGAACTTCAGCTCCTTGACCTCGCCGACCAGCGGGATCATGATGTGCGGAGTGATGACATAACCGGTCTCAGCAGAGACGTTCAGAGCTGCCTTGATAACAGCGCGGGTCTGCATTGCTGCGATCTCGGGGTAGGTGACAGCCAGACGGCAGCCACGATGGCCCATCATGGGGTTGAACTCATGCAGAGAAGCAACGACGTTCTTCAGGTCATCGAAGGTCATGCCCATGTCGGCAGCCAGCTCCTTGATGTCCTCGTCCTTGCTGGGCAGGAACTCGTGGAGAGGCGGGTCCAGATAACGGATGGTCATCGGGCGCTCACCCATGATGCGGTACATCGCCTCGAAGTCACCCTGCTGGAACGGCTCGACCTTGGCCAGAGCAGCCTCGCGCTCTTCCACGGTACGTGCGCAGATCATCTCACGGACAGCCTTGATGCGGTCCTCAGCGAAGAACATATGCTCGGTACGGCACAGGCCGATGCCCTCAGCACCCAGGTCAACTGCCTGCTGTGCGTCGCGCGGGTTATCGGCGTTGGTCATGACCAGCAGCTGACGAGCAGCGTCTGCCCAGCCCATGAAGCGGTTGAAGTTCTTGTTGCCGGTGGCGGCGACGGTAGCGACCTGCTCGCCGTAGATGTTGCCAGTGGAGCCGTCGATGGAGATCCAGTCGCCCTCGACGAACTTGTGGCCGTTGATCTCGAAGGTCTTAGCCTCTTCGTCGATCTTCACCTCGTTGTCGTTGCCGCAGCCGGAGACACAGCAGGTACCCATACCACGAGCAACAACGGCTGCGTGGCTGGTCATGCCGCCGCGGACGGTCAGGATGCCCTGAGACACCTGCATACCGACGATGTCCTCGGGAGAGGTCTCCAGACGGACCAGAACGACCTTCTTCATCTTGCCGGACTTGACCATCTCCTCAGCCTCTTCGGCGGTGAAGACGATCTGGCCGCAGGCAGAACCGGGAGAAGCTGCCAGACCCTTGCCGACGACCTCAGCAGCCTTCAGGGCAGCTGCGTCGAACTGGGGATGCAGCAGGGTATCCAGCTGCTTGGGCTCCACGCGCAGGACAGCCTCCTGCTCGGTGATCATGCCCTCGTCCACCAGGTCGCATGCGATCTGCAGAGCAGCCTGTGCGGTACGCTTGCCGTTACGGGTCTGCAGCATATACAGGTGGCCGTCCTCAATGGTGAACTCCATATCCTGCATATCGCGGAAGTAGTTCTCCAGACGGGTTGCGATCTCAACGAACTGATCGTACACCTCAGGCATCTGATCCTTCAGGTGGCTGATGGGAGAAGGAGTGCGCACGCCTGCCACAACGTCCTCGCCCTGTGCATTGATCAGGTACTCGCCCATCAGCTTCTTTGCGCCGGTGGCGGGGTCACGGGTGAATGCAACGCCGGTGCCGGAACGGTCGCCGGAGTTGCCGAATGCCATCTGCTGCACGTTGACAGCGGTGCCCCACTCGTAGGGGATCTCGTTCATCTTGCGGTAAACGTTTGCACGGGGGTTATCCCAGCTGCGGAACACAGCCTTGACAGCCTCGATCAGCTGATCGCGGGGATCCTGGGGGAACGGTTTGCCCTCGTTCTCCTCGTAGATCTTCTTGAATACACCGACCAGTTCTTTCAGGTCGTCAGCCGTCAGGTCAACGTCGTTCTTGACGCCCTTGGCTTCCTTCATCTTGTCGATCTCGACCTCGAACAGGCTCTTCGGGACCATCATAACAACGTCTGCAAACATCTGCACGAAACGGCGGTAGCAGTCGTATGCGAAGCGGGCGTTGCCGGTCTTCTTTGCCAGACCTTCCACAGCCTCATCGTTCAGGCCCAGGTTCAGGATGGTATCCATCATGCCGGGCATGGACTGACGGGCACCGGAACGGACAGAGACCAGCAGGGGGTTGGTGTTGTCGCCGAACTTCTTGCCGGTGATCTCTTCCAGACCCTTGAGATGCTCGAAGATGTCAGCGGTGATATCGTCATTGATCTGACGGCCGTCTGCATAGTACTGGGTGCAGGCATCCGTGGTAATGGTGAAGCCCTGGGGAACCGGCATACCGGCAGCAGTCATCTCTGCCAGACCGGCACCCTTGCCGCCCAGAGTATTTTTCATGGTGACCTTGTCGCCGCCGAAGGCATCGTTGCCCTCGCTGAAGTAGTACAGATACTTTTTGCTCATGCGTGTTTACCTCCCATTTGGTGACCCCCGGTGCCACGCCCGGCGGTCTCATCGCACTTTTTTCTCAAAGCTGATGAACATTGTCTTGTGAATGCTAAACTATTATACCAGAAAATTCCCACATTGCCACCGGGCAAAACACCGAATTTGTTTGATAAATTTTGTGCAATTCCCTTGAAATTTACTCAATTTTCCGCTATTATAAAATGGGAGAAAGTTCGAGAGGTTTTTTGTTTTGCAGAGCCATTTTTCCACGTCTTGGATACATGCTGTTATCCATTAAAATTTCCGGTGGAATTCCATCTGCGGAACGGGCCGGAATTTCTCCCTCATGGATACAACAAAATACCACACCTTCCCAAGGAGGGACACTATTTATGGAAACCATTTCCAACGAAGCTCTGGCCGCAGCACGCGCCAAACTGGACGCTGCCGAGAGCCGGCGCGAGAACATCCTGCTTTTTCACATCGCCAACGGCGTGAACATTGAGAGCCGCACCGTCCAGATCGACGAGGGCGTTGTCATTGCCCCGGGAGCCACCATTCTGGCGGGCACCATCCTGCGCGGCAAGACGGTCATCGGCGCAGGCTGCGTCATCGGCCCCAATACCCTGATCGAGGACAGCACCGTGGACGAGGGCACCACCGTCAACGCCAGCCAGGTCTACGGCAGCCATCTGGGCCCCCACAACAACATCGGCCCCTTCACCCATGTGCGGGTGAACACTGTCACCGACTACGGCGTGCATCTGGGTGCCTATGTGGAGACCAAGAACTCCAACTTTGCCCGGGGCAACACCGTGAGCCACCTGACCTACATCGGCGACAGCGATGTGGGCAAGTACTGCAACTTCGGCTGCGGCACCGTCACCTGCAACTACGACGGCAAGGATAAGTTCCGCACCCAGATCGGCGATTACTGCTTCATCGGCTGCAACACCAACCTTGTGGCTCCGGTCAAGGTAGGCGACGGTGCTTACACCGCCGCAGGCAGCACCATCACCAAGGATGTGCCCGCCCAGGCACTGGGCATTGCCCGGGAGCGCCAGACCAATCTGGACGGCTGGGCCGCCCCCAAGATGGAAGCCTATATCGCCAAAAAGCAGAAGCTGGAGAAGGAGCAGAACAAGTAACTCTCCCGCTGTTTTATAAGGTATTATACAAAAAGTACCGCCCTGTATCTGTACCGATATAGGGCGGCTTTGTGTTTTTCCCGCAAAACAGATTTCTTTTTCTTCGCGCGTATGTTATACTAAAGAACTGTACCACACATTATTTTAAGCAAAAAAGAAAAGGCAAAACAACAACTATGAATGCAAACGACATCTGGCTGATCGCGGGCCTTGGCAACCCGGAAGCAAAATACGAGGGCACCCGCCACAACGCGGGCTTTGCCGCGCTGGACTCTCTGGCGGGCAAATGGGGCATCAGCGTCAGCAAAACCAAGTTTCAGGGCCTGTGGGGCCAGGGCGAGGTGGACGGCCACAAGGTGGTGCTGCTGAAACCCCTGACCTACATGAACCTCTCCGGCGATTCCATCGCCCCGCTGGCGGGCTTTTTCAAGATCCCCGCCGACCACGTCATCGTCCTGTGCGACGATATCACCCAGGCCCCCGGCAAGCTGCGCATCCGGCCCTCCGGCTCGGCAGGCGGGCACAACGGCCTGAAGAGTATCATTGCCCGGCTGGGCGGGGAGAACTTCCCCCGCATCCGCATCGGCGTGGGTGCCAAGCCCCGCCCGGACTATGACCTTGCCGACTGGGTGCTGGGCAAGTTCCCGCCGGAGGATGCCAAAGCCATGGCCGACCGCTACCCCGACCTTGAAGCCGCCGCAAAGCTTATCATGGACGGTAAGCTGGGGCTGGCACAGAGCAAGTATAATGGGTAAACGGAACGAACCCTCTCAGTCGCCTGACGGCGACAGCTCCCCCGAGGGGGGAGCTT
>OJSC01003167.1_pt1 | contig 11392 bp, 8 predicted proteins | sample 1599361 | NCBI WGS metagenome assembly OJSC01 (sample SAMN04168656, study PRJEB22393) | human gut metagenome | biome: human gut microbiome; feature: stool | host: Homo sapiens | collected 2014-03-17 | reverse complement strand
GGGTAAAATCGCCATACTGCAAACCGGAAGCGCGGCCGCTGTATTTGGCATACAGCTTGAACAGCCAGTCATACTGGATGACGCCATCCTCTTTCAAAACGTTTGTGATGTCTGCAACAGTGGAACCCTGTTCAATGGTAACGGTCTGTTCCGGGCCGAGTTCGCCGTTGCCGGCAACTTCGCCGTAGAACTGGAACACTTTCCAGCCGCCGATGCCGACGATAGCCAAAATGACAACAAGAACCACAAGCCCAATGGGAAAACGGCGGCGGACGGGTTCATCATCGTCATCCTCTGCGTACTCGTCTGGACCTTCGGCGTCTTCGTACAGGTCCTGCGGGTCAGGATCAGGCTGTACCGGGCGCTTTGGTGCGGGGGCTGGCGCAGCATGATAAGCCTGGCGCGACTGCGAGCCCTTGTCCTGGGAATCACCACGATTGATTTTCATTCCAAATCTCCTTTACCAGGCAGCAGAACTGCCCTGTTTCACGTATGCACGGTCTTACAGCAACAGGCGGAAATAAACGTCCGTAACGGGGAACGGCTGCCCAAGGTAACAAATCATGCCGTAACCACAGCGCTTACCCTCGCCCAGGTACAAAAACTGATTTTCCGCCAGCAGCAGCCGTGCTTTGGTCAGACCGGTATGTTCCCGCGCGGCCTGCAGCAGAATATCAGCCGAATGGTCGTTATCGGCCTGCAGCTCCATAAAAAGCAGCTCGTCCTTTTCCTGGCAATAGAGGCCGTAACCGCGCTGGTTGGAAACAATGGTCATACCGCGGCGGTAGAGCCGGGTGATCATGGTGTTCATGCTGCTTTCCGGCAGGGCGATGCAGGCGGGTTGGTAGCGCATGCGGGTGTCGATCAATTTGCGGACTGTCAGGTTATCAAACTCTGCTCGTGCCCACAAATTGTGTTCAATGGGCTTGCGGATGATGCGCAGCGGGAAGCGCCCCTGAAAATTCAGCTGGGAAAACGCTTTTGCGGCCCGCGTGCTTTGCGGTGCCGCCACAGCGAAATCACACCCTTTGGCGGAAAAGGCGCGCAGGCAGGTTGCCAGCAGTTTGGGCATCAGCCCGCGCCCCTGCAGGGACGGGTCCGTTGCCATGCAGCAGAGCCATACGCCGTGGTGGTGCCCGCATTCCACTGGAACCGCACCAATCATGGCGGCCGGGATGGGCTTTGCACCGGGGGCCGGGTCCCGGGCAAGGATCAGGATATTATCCAACCCCACAATTCCACAAAGCCAGTCCAAAGCATCCTGGCGGGTTCCGCCATACGTTTTGCGGCGGAACGCAACCATCTGCTCCAAATCAGCTTCCGTTGCTTTGCAAAGCATGTTCTATCCCCTCCTTGCCGTATTCAACGTGTGGGCTTTTGCTGCCAACGGGTTTAGCTCAAAATCCGCTCCAGGTATGCCATCACTTCGGACTGAATATCCTCCGGCGTGCGGATGGTTTTCTGGCCGTCTACCGTTGTGGTACACTCAATGCGGTGCCAGCCCAGCTTGCGTGCGCAGTATTCAGCGGCGGCGCGGGAACGGGCCAGGTATTCGGTATCGCGTTCCTGAATATCTTTTTTGCTTTCATCGCCGTGGTAGCGCTGCGCAATCAGGCGCTGGCTGACATCGGGATCAACCGCAAGGTATACAACCGCATCCGGCGCAGGCAGGCCGAGCTTTTTGTACTCGAACTCAAACAGCCACTCCAGAAAACCATCCCAGTGCATCGGCGGCAGTTTGGAACATTGGTGAACAGCGTTGGAGGTGGTGTAACGGTCAGAGATGATTAGCCCATTCTGGCGGTAGACATTGCCCCACCTGGTTTTGTAGCTGGCAAAGCGGTCAACAGCATAAAACGTTGAAGCTGCATAAGCGTTCACGTCATCCGGGCGCTGGCCGAACTCGCCGGAAAGATACATCTTGACCAGTGCGGAGGACGGACTGTCATAATCTGGGAAGCTGATTTTCAGCGGGTCATACCCTTTGCTATGCAAATTCTGGCAGGCAAGTTCTGCCTGTGTGCCCTTGCCGGAACCATCCAGGCCTTCAAAAATAATCAGTTTACCCATGGTTTTCAGCCTCCTGTTTCAGTGTTGCATATTTATCACGCACGGCGTTCTGCTTGCCGCAGCACATACCGCCCTCCGGGCAGGGACCCGCCAGGCAGCGGGGACCAGCTGCGGCAAAAACATGCGGCGCAAGCGGGTATACAAGGCGCAGCATTTCATCGGCAACGGCGCGGATCTCCCACTGGGCACGGTTGCAGCAGCGCAGGTTGAAAAAGTTGTTCAGGCTGCGGCAGTTCATGGTCATTACCATTTTTGTCTCGCAGGCGTTGGGCAATACAAAGCGGGCGTCCTCGTTTGCCATTTTGCTGGCTTTGGCGCGGGCGGTCTTTTCCGGCATGCCCTGCTCCATCAAGGTGTGGGTATGCTTTTCTTCCAGTGCTTTGACCAGCTCCAGGTAGTGTTTGGCATCGGCGTTCATTGCATCAATAAAAGCCGCTTTGGCCGCAGGGTCAGCCTCAATTTCCGGGGGAATCACATAACGGAAATCTTCCAGCCGCACATAGCGTTGGCTCTGCACACTGAAACTTGCAATGCGGTGGCGGGTGACCTGTGCCAGAAAGGTGCGGGAAACGCCCTCAATGCCAAAGGTAAAGCTGGCATGTTCAATGGGGCTGGCGTGGCCGAAGTCATTCAGCTTTTGCAAAAAGGCTGCGGTCTTTTCCGGTGTTAGGCCATCCAGCAGGGTTTCGATATGTGCATCAGAATAGCACAGCTTGGCGGCTGCGGCAATGGTCTTTTCGGGGTCATTGGTGTGGGCGATCAATGTTACAAGCATGGGCCCGTTCCCTCTTTTCCTTTTTTATCAGTGGTTTATTCTTCGCTGGTCAGCTTGGTCAGCGGGGCGTAATTGGCCATTGTTTTTTTGATGCCAACGCGGTCAAACTGGATTTCTACAATACAGTCCCCCGCAACCGGCGTTACTTTCAGCACCTTGCCGCGGCCAAACACCTTGTGGTCCACAAGGTCCCCGGCTGCAAAGTTGGCGGCCTTTTTGCGTGCGGGTGCGGCGGGCGCAGTGGTAACGCCACCGCCCGCCGGAGCAACCGGAGCACCGGAATGATGGTTGACGCGGCTACTGCCATACCCGGCGCCAAAGCTACTGCTTTGGACCGTGTGGCGGCCGCCGGGGTAGTTCGGGCTTTCGTGCCCGCCGGAAGCAAACCCACTTTGGAAGCCGCCGGCATACTTGCTGCCAAAGCCGCCGCGGTTGTATTCACTGTTCAGATACCCGCGGGAAGCCCCGGAGTATCCGCTGCGCCCGCCGGGAACATTGGTGCTGTAGCTGCCGTACCCGGCGCCAAAACCGCCGCTGTAAGCAAGCTCTGGACTTTCGGTTTCGTCCATCACATTGGGGTCAATCTCATCCAAAAAGCAGGAAGGCGGGTTGCGGCGCGTCTGGCCGAAAATCATACGGCTGCGGGAGGAAGAAAGATACAGCTCTTTCTTGGCGCGGGTAATACCGACATAGCACAGGCGGCGCTCCTCTTCCATTTCTTCCTCGCTGTAGCGAGCAAGGTCACCGGGGAAAACGCCATCCTCCATACCAATGATAAACACATACGGGAATTCAAGGCCCTTGGCGCTGTGCATCGTCATCAGGGTAACGGAATCAGCATCTTCATCATAGGAATCAAGGTCTGCAATCAGGGCAACTTCTTCCAAGAAACCGGAAAGGGTTGCGTCTTCCCCGTTCTGCTCCGCATAAGTCTTTACGGAAGAAATCAACTGGCCCAAGTTTTCCAGCCGGGTCTCGCCCTCTTCTTTCTGCGCTTTCAGCATGGCTTCGTATCCGGTCTTGCGGATCACTTCACCGGCAAATTCATCCAGCGGAAGGGTGACGGAAAGATCACACAGTTCACGGTACATGGAGTAAAACGCGTTCAGCGCGCTGGCGGCACGGCCCAGTGCGGGATAAGAAGAAGCCTCCCGGATGATCTCCATCATCGGCACGCCGTTGGCGGCGGCCAGTTCCCCGATCTTATCAATGGTGGTGGCACCAATCTTTCGTGCAGGATCATTGATGATGCGACGCAGGCGCACGTCGTCCCGCGGGTTGACCACAACGGCCATGTAAGAGTTGATATCCTTGACTTCCTTGCGGTCAAAGAAGCGTTGGCCACCCACAATGCGGTACGGGATACCGGCACGGGCAAAATAAGTTTCGATGGGGTTGGACTGCGCATTCATGCGGTACAAAACGGCATGGTCTTTTAAGGAAGCACCATTTTTCAGGTTCTGGCCAATAACCTCGGCCACATGGCTGGCCTCATCCTGTTCCGAAGCAGCCGTGTAATGGTGAACTTTGTCGCCATCGCCGTTCTGGGTCCACAGAGTCTTGCCCTTGCGGCCGTTGTTGTTCTTGATGACGCTATTGGCCGCATTCAGAATGTTGGAGGTGGAACGGTAGTTCTGCTCCAGGCGGATGGTTTTGGCCCCGGCAAAAACTTTTTCAAAGTTCAGGATATTTTCAATGGTAGCACCGCGGAACTTATAAATGCTCTGATCGTCATCGCCAACAACGCATACATTGTTGGAACCACCGGCCAGCAGGCGCACCAGGTGGAACTGGGCCACGCTGGTATCCTGGTATTCGTCCACCACGACATAGCGGAACTTCTGCTGGTAGTATTCCCGCGCTTCGGCATCGGTTTTCAGCATCTGCACGGTATGGAAAATCAAATCGTCAAAGTCCATGGCACCAGCCGTGCGCAGCCGGTTGGAATAGGCGGTATAGATTTTGGAAATCAAAGCAGCCTTGGTATCGCGCGGCGCTTCGGCGGCGACATCTTTGGCGGAAAGAAGTTTATCTTTGTAACCGCTGATCTGGGAAATGGCTGATTTGACCGGCAGGAACTTGTCATCAATCATCAGTTCTTTGTAGATCTGCTTGATGACACGCTGCTGGTCGTCGGAATCGTAAATCGTAAAGCTTTTGGGGAAGCCAATGCGTTCGGCATCGCGGCGCAGGATCCGTACACAGGCAGAGTGGAAAGTGGAGGCAAATACATCCCCGCCCATGGTATCGCCCAGCATGGCTTTCAGGCGTTCTTTCAGCTCTCCGGCGGCTTTATTGGTAAAGGTAATGGCCAGCACATTCCACGGGCGGGCCGGGGCAACGCTCATCAGCGGCATCAGGGACTGCGGAACCGGCTGGCCGCACATGATGGCGGTGCGCAGCTGCTCCAGATCACTCTGCGCAACCGGGCGGCTGACCTCTTTGGAGCCATAGGCGCGGCCAAAACGAATGATATTGGCAATGCGGTTGACCAGAACGGTGGTTTTGCCGGAGCCTGCACCTGCCAGGATCAGCAGCGGGCCTTCGGTGGTAAACACAGCCTGCTGCTGCACCGGGTTCAGCTTAGTAAAGCAGGAAGCGATATAGCGGTCCCGCAGGGCCAGAAATTCAGTGGTAATGGTATCGGGCATAATGAACCTGTCCTTATATTATATGGCAGAACCAGCCCGGAACCATGCAGGGCTGGGAATTTTGGCAAACGCTGTATAGTATAGCACACTTTTGCCGGATAGAAAAGTAGGCTGGCGGAGGTATCCGCAGAAAATCACACTTTTTACAACCTGCACAAAAGCTGCGCTTTAATTGGAAAAGCCTTCTGGGGATTGCAGTCGGTTATGCCACGCTCTGGGGGTGGCATCGCGGAAACCGGCTGTCAGGTATTGGCCCAGCGTTAAGCTGGCTGCGGTTCCGCGTGCCACACAGTTGATGGGGTCTGGTGCGATGGCAACATCCACATGCAGCTCCCCGGCAATATAACCAGCCAGGCCACGCAGCATGGAGCCGCCGCCAGTCAGCAGAATGCCGTTCTTGGCAACATCAGCGGCCAGTTCCGGCGGGGTGCTTTCCAATACATTGCGGGCAGTGGCGGCAATGCGGGCGGCCAGTTCCTGCACGGGCAGGTACAGGTCCCGCGTATAGACAAGGCGGCGGGCGGGCAGGTTGGTCTCCCAGGAATGACCACGGATCTCCATTACGCCCTCAAACTCGCTTTTGGTGCAGCAGGCAACCTGCTTTTTCAGCGCTTCGGCGGTTAGAGGGCCGATGGCAATGTTGAATTTTTCCTGAACATACTGGGCAATGCACTGGTCAAAAGCGTTGCCGGCGACCGGCAGGCTGGCGGCGCGCACCCGCCCACCCATGCTGATCACGGCGATATCCGTGGAGCCGCCGCCGATATCAATCACCATGCAGCCCATGGGTTTGCGGATATCCAGCCCTGCGCCAAGGGCGGCGGCGACAGGCTCATCCACAAGGAAAACCTGCCGTGCCCCGGCTGCCATGACGGCTTCTACCACGGCGTCAGCTTCAATGCCGGTAATGGCTGCCGGAACGCAGACCGATACGCGCGGCTTGATGATGCGCGAACGGCATACCTCATTGATAAACCGCACGATTAGTTCGTTTGTCATGCGGTGGTCCTGAATAATACCGTCCCGCAAAGGGCGGATGATATCAATATAAGAAGGCACACGCCCCACCATGCGCAGGGCTTTGTCCCCCACTGCCAGAATGGTGCTGCTGCGGGTATCAACAGCACCAATGCTGGGCTGATGGAACACAACTCCCTGTTCCTGTGTGGCAATGATAATGGAAGTTGTGCCAAGATCAAGGCCGATATCATATTGCTTCATGTTTATCTGGTACTCCTTGCTGCCAGAAGCAGCACTTTGTTATCTATTGTGAATTGCCATCAACCATCCGGCAGATAAAAGTTATTTGCTTTCTTTTGGTGTTCCGGCGGCACCGTGGCTTTTGGGCATCAGTTCCGTCGCTGCAACACACACGCCGTCCACACTCACAGCGCCACCCTCCAATAGCGCTTTGGCGCAGGCAGAGATGGTGGCACCAGTGGTGATCACATCATCCAGCAACAGCAGCCGCATTCCGGAAAGGTCAACCCCAGTACGGCAGGCGTAAGCATCCTTGACATTGGCAAAGCGCTTTTGCTGGTCCAGCGATTTTTGCGGTAAAACCTGCCGGGTCAGGCACAGCGGCTGGATGACCGGAATGTGCAGGATGCGCCCAAGGCGCTGCGCTAGCAAAAGGGGCATATTTTCCGCGCGGTTCTTCTTTACGCGCGGCGGCACCGGAACAATGGCGCTGTACAGCGAAATGCCGGATAGATTCTCGTATACCGGGCGGTACCCTGGGGCACGGGCGGGCTGTGCGCCAAAAATCAGCACAGCCATCAAATCCGCCAGTTCTCGCGCATACCAGGGGTTGCCGTTCTCCTTACAAAGCAGGATAGCATGGCGCACACTGTCTGCATAGTAAAAGGCAGCTGCGCAGGTGTTGACAGCGTAAAAGGCGTGCTCCGTTACAGGCAGACGCGGTGGAAGATGCCGCAGACGCTCGGCTTCCGGTATACAGGAACGGCACACGGCGGCTTTCCAGGCGCTTTGCTCAAGTACCGTGCCGCACAGCGGGCAGTGCCGCGGATAGGCAAGGGCCAGCAGCGGTTCCAGAGCCGTTCGCCCACGGTCCAGCCAATCCGGAGATATGCGTTTTCTCTGTTTCATCTGCGTTTTTCAGCCGGAGTGACTGCCTCGCGCAGCAGGTAGCGCAGCCCGCTGTAACGCATGTTCTGGCGCACATTATCCACCATGGCCTGCTCGGTGCGCCGGGTTCCCGCCAGAATGCACAGGCGGCGTGCGCGGGTAACCCCGGTGTACAACAAGTTGCGGTAACACAGGCGCGCGGGTACATCTGCCACAGGCATAATGACGGCCGGAAATTCAGAACCCTGGCTTTTGTGCACTGTTACAGCGTAAGCGGGTTCCAGCTCGGCAAGCTGGTCAGCACCGTAAATATACTTTCGGTCATCCATCTGTACCGTCACAGCACGGCTTTCGGGGTCAACGGCAGTAATAATACCCATATCCCCGTTATAGGCACCCACACCGGCTTCGGCACCGTCCCGCTCATAGGGAATGTCATAATCGTTTTTGATCTGCATTACCTTGTCGCCACAGCGCAGCACACGGCCACTTTGCTCCCAAATGATCTGCGGCTTATCCGGTGCAGGCGGGTTCAAAATGGCCTGCAGGCGGCGGTTCAGTTCTACGCTCCCGGTGGGGCCAACCTTGGTGGGGCAAAGCACCTGGATGTCCCGCACGGGGTCATAGCCATAACTTTTGGGCAGCCGGGTACTGACCAGGTCGCAGATCAGCCTCTGGCAGGCAAGACCGGTGGATTCGATCATGAAAAAGTCATCATCCCGCCCGCCTTTTATGGGCATCTGTCCTTCCACAATGCGGTGGGCGTTCTGTACAATCATGCTTTTCTGCGCCTGGCGGAAGATCTCATTCAGCCGTACGGTGGGCAGAACGTCTGCCTGCAAGATCTCCCCCAGCACACTGCCGGGGCCAACGCTGGGCAGCTGGTCGGCATCACCCACCATAATAATGCGGCAGTGGTAACGCGCGGCGGCCAACAACGCCTGGAACAGCTTGGCATCTACCATACTCATCTCATCCAGAATGATAACGTCAAACGGGAGAAGATTCTTTTCATTATGAATAAAACGCACGCTGCCGGTAGAATAGTCCACTTCCAGCAATCGGTGGATGGTGGAAGCGCTGTGGCCGGTCAGCTCGGTCAGCCGCTTGGCGGCGCGGCCGGTAGGGGCACACAGGGCAACCCGGTCATAAATACCTTCATACAAATTCAGAATCGCTTTGACCGTTGTGGTTTTGCCGGTACCGGGACCGCCGGTCAAAACCATTACGCGGGAAGAGAGTGCTAAGCGGATTGCTTCCCGCTGCAAAGGGGCATATTCAAAACCTTGGGTTAATTCCAAAACGCGGATATCGCTTTCCAGCGTTTTGGGGCTTTCTGTCGGGAATGTGGCAAGCTCCCCCAGCCGCGCAGCAATATCCTGCTCTGCGCTGAGCAGATCTGGCAGGTAAATATATTTCGTTCCGTCAAAGGTGCAGGCGCGCATTTCGTCATGCTCCAACAGGCTTTGCAGCCCGGCCTTTACGGCATCCGGCTCCACCCGAATAAAGCGCGCAGTGCTTTCGATCAGCTTATCTGCGGGCAGGCAGGTGTGGCCGTTGTTGGCGTTGTGGCGCAAAGCGTACAAAAGCCCGGCGGCAATGCGCAGGTCGCTGCCCTGTCCTACCTGCAGCTGGGGGGCGATACCATCGACCTGGCTGAATTTCAGGTTCAGCGGCTCCCCGCACAGCATGTAGGGGTTCTTTTTCAGTGCTTCTACCGTGGCGGGGCCAAACGCGCGGTAGGCTGTAACAGCCATCTGGGCGGAAAGCCCAAACTTGGCCATCCAGGCAACCACTTCCCGCACACCGTACATACGTCGGAACTCGTTGGAGATGGCGGCGGCCTTTTGCGGGGTGATACCTTTTAGCTCACAGAGTTTGTCCGGCGTTTCGGAGATGACGTTCAATGTATGTGCCCCAAATTTTGCCACAATCTTTTTTGCTGTGGAAGGCCCGATATAGGGCAATACCCCACTGGAAAGGTAGCTCAGTAAAGCCGCGGTATCCTGCGGCAGGCTGGCCTCACAGGTTTCGGCACGGAACTGTTCGCCATAGCTGGGGTGGTTGACCATATAGCCATACGCCGTAATGGACATACCGTTATCCACACTGCCCACGTTGCCTGCCACCACAATATCGGTGCCACCGGCATCCACTTCAAACACGGCATAACCGGTATCCGGGTTTTCGTATATCACATGCTCAACAACGCCCTCTAATTTGAGCATCTCAGCAGTTTGTGCTGTACTATTTGTCTGTAAAGTATCCGTGCTTGCCACCTCCTTCCGGGTGCAAATGGGGTAAAAACCGTTCAATACACAATTTTTTATTTTATATTATAGCCTATTTGTATCTCTTTGGCAATTTTTTTGACAACTTCCCCTTGTAGCTGATATAATAAATGTCCTTTTGCGGTTTTGAAGTGAGTGCAAAAAGAAGGCGCTGGGCAAGGAGGCGAAGCTGGAATAAAATTGCATGGATCGAATTTTCTGGCAGCGGCAAGTCCACAGTGGCGCGGACGCTGAGGTAGGAATACGCGGTGTAAATGCCTTGCAGCTTGACTGCGTACAGCATATACTGGGCAGGCAGGTACGCCCGCTGGAAGAAAAGCGGACAGCCGTACCCGCAGGCAAACTGAAAAAATCGCCAGGTTTTTGCGCAGTGCCCGAGGAAGTGCGTGTGATCAAAAAAGCAGGGAGAATTGGATGAATTTTACCGGGAAACGGGAATGCGGACAGAGCAGACTTTGCAGCAAAAGCGTTAACATATGCTTGCACAGGAGCAAACAACGGGAAAAATAAGAGCAATTTATACATCAATGGTAAAAAATGTTTTGAGAAATTGTTATCACTTGTGGAAGGGATGCAAACAAAATTGTGTATTTTGCTAAAAATCAAGACATTTCGATGTACGGTTGAAACACACCTGAATTTGTGCTAAAATCGTGTTAGCTATCTGTGGCCAAATTGCCGTAAAGCACAACTACTTTACATAAACATGCGTGCTAAGATTTTGCATGTGGGGCAGCTGCGGGCCCCAATTGTAAGAGTGGTGCTTTGCGTCAAAAAGCCGACCGAAGCGGCAGACCTGGCCAACCATCTTTGACTGGAAAACAGGAATTAAGAGATTAGAGAGGTGCCTTTTGTGGATAATGAAGAAAATGAAGTAATTGACCTAACAGAAATTTTAAGTGCGGTTCGCCAGCATCTTCTTAAACTGATTTTTGTAACTTTGGCTGCTGCGCTGGTTGGCTTTACGGCGTCTAAGTTTTTGATGACCCCAAAGTATGATTCTTCTGCCCTGATGATTGTCAATACCCGGCAGGATGTCAACGCCAATGTTACCAGTGACCAGATCAATTCTGCAACCAAGCTGGTTTCTACTTACAGCATTATTATCAAGAGTGATACGGTTCTGCAGCAGGTTATTGATAACCTGGGCCTGAACCTGACTTATGCTCAGCTGAACAAGCGCGTTACCGTAGCAGCTGTGGACGATACCCAGGTTATGAAGATCACTGTGCAGAGCGACAGCCCGGAATGGGCACGGCAGGTGTGTGAACAGATCATTACAGTGGCTCCGGATGTGATCAAGGAGGCTGTTGAAGCGGGTTCCGTCAAAGTGATCTCCAATGCTTCTTTGGCAACGGAGCCGGTTTCCCCCAACATTAAGAAGAACACGATGTTGGCCGCAGCGGTTGGTTTTGTTCTGGTGATTGGTATTATTGTGCTGCAGGTTTTGCTGGACAATAAGATCAACACGGAGGAAGATGTTACCAAGTATCTGGATATGACTGTTCTGGGCGTGA
>OJSC01003147.1_pt1 | contig 11448 bp, 5 predicted proteins | sample 1599361 | NCBI WGS metagenome assembly OJSC01 (sample SAMN04168656, study PRJEB22393) | human gut metagenome | biome: human gut microbiome; feature: stool | host: Homo sapiens | collected 2014-03-17 | reverse complement strand
ATAACTCTTTGCGATGGAACTAAAGTTTGGGTAAATTCTGATTCGGAGTTATACTATCCATCTGCTTTTGCTTCTGATCAACGAATTGTGAAAGCAAGCGGAGAAATGTATTTTGAGGTGTCGCATCACGATAGTTGGCCGTTTATTATTGAAACCGATTATGGCCGGGTGGAGGTAAAAGGTACTTCTTTTAATCTGAGGAGTTACCGGGAAGAAAAGAAGTTGGTAACCACACTGGTACAGGGAAAAGTGTTGGTTTCATCCCATGAAACAGAGGATATTATAGAGCTTCATCCGGGTGAGACTGCTGTTGTTACAGACAATCAAGAGATAGATGTAGTAACTGCCAATGTACAGGAAGTCGTATCCTGGAAGGATGATATGTTTGTTTTCCGCAGTTCTACTTTGGAACAGATTATGGAAGAAGCAGCACGCTGGTATGACATCCGGATAGTATGGGTTTCAGAAGAAAGAAGGCATACACTGTTCAGCGGAGAGTTGCCGCGTTCTAAAGATTTTGTAGACTTTGTACGTATGATAGAACTTACAGAAAAAGTGAGTTTCTCTGTCAAAGGGCGTACTGTTTATATCGATTAAACTTCATAAATATAAATACTAACTTTAATTTTTAATGATGAAAGAGCTTTCTAAAACAGGCTATAGTCTGGCAGTTATACAGGCGATAGCGTTAAGAATGGCATTTGCATGCTGGTTGCTGTTTACGACCTTTCCAATTTTGGCGCAGGAACACTCTGTTAGTTTACATTTGAATCATGTATCCTTGCTTGAGGCCATTAATGAGATTAAACGGCAATCAAATCTGAATCTCATGTATAGTGATGAAGATGTGAAGTCAGTAACTGATATTACGGTAAACGTGGATAATGTGACACCGGAAGTTGCATTAACTGCTTGTTTAAGTGGTACTAACTTGGTTGCCCAAAAACAAAACGGAGTATTTGTTATCCATCTGAGAAAAAAGGAGAAGAAGATCAAACTTACAGGAAAAGTAATGGATAGTAAAGATGGATCTCCGTTAGCAGGAGCTACCGTTTTTATTATGAAGAATGATAAGCGCACGGTGGGGACAGCGGCTACTTTGGATGGAGATTTCTCATTGGAAGTTCCGGCAGATACAAAGGAGGTTGTTGCATCATATATAGGCTACAAGAACAAATCTGTAAAGGTCGTTGCTAATAAACCTTTACAGATCTTTTTGGAAGAAAACTCGAATAGTTTGAATGAAGTGGTCGTGAATGGTTATTCGAGTGTGAAACGTACAAGTTTTACCGGAAATGCGGTAACCGTCACAAAAGATGACTTATTGAAAGTGTCTACACGTAATATGATTGATGTATTGCAAGTGTACGATCCTTCTTTACGGATAGCGGTTAATAATGAAATGGGGTCAGATCCCAATAGTTTGCCGGAGTTTTATATCCGTGGACGTTCCGGTGTCGGAGTCATGGAATTGGATAAGGATGCAGTTTCCCAATCCGCTCTTTCAAATAATCCGAACACTCCTATTTTTATTATGGATGGTTTTGAGGTATCTGTGTCGAAAGTGTATGACTTTGACCCTAACCGTATAGAACGGATTACGATTTTAAAAGATGCGGCCGCTACTGCCATATATGGTTCACGTGCGGCAAATGGGGTGATTGTGATTGAAACGAAAGCACCGGTTCCCGGCAGATTGCGTGTGAACTATAATTTCTCTGCAGAACTCACAGCTCCGGACATATCTGACTATAATCTGATGAATGCCAGTGAGAAACTTGAGGCTGAACGTCTGGCCGGACTTTATGAAAGCGACTCGCCCAGTACAGCCCTGAACTTACAGAAAGAGTATCTGGCAAAACAGAATAATATATTAAAGGGTATTGATACCGATTGGATTGCACAGCCGTTACGAAACGGTTTTAATCACAAACACAGTCTTTATATAGAGGGAGGCGTTAATGATATCCGTTTCGGTGCTGAGATGAACTATGACATTCAGAATGGAGTAATGAAAGGTTCATATCGAAAGCGTGCGGGAGGAGGATTTTACATCGATTATCGTATTAACAATCTGCAAATCAAGAATTATGTGACATTCAACTCTGTAAAGTCGGAGAATTCTCCGTATGGGACTTTTTCTGATTATACTTCCAGGCAACCCTATGACTCATTTAAAGATGAAGAAGGTAATTACGTGGAATATCTGACTACTTGGCATACGGGAACTTCGAATCTCCGTAATCCTTTGTATGATGCTACCATGTTGAGCAGTTATGATCGTTCGTCTTATACGGACTTGACTAACAACCTAAGCCTAAATTATCATCTGGCGGATGTCTTTCAGTTGAAAGCACAGTTCTCCGTAACAAAACGTGATGATGAATCCAGGCAATTTACAGATCCGGGAAGCGGTAAATATGTCAATTATGCGGATAGTGATCCTAAAGGAGAATTATTGTCCGGCCGTTCGCAAAGTATTTATTGGAATGCTAACTTATTGGCAAATTATGTACAGACAGTAAACCGTAATCACATGAATTTTTCTTTAGGTTTGAATATACGTGAAACCAAGGATGAATCGGAGAGTGCGCTGTATCGTGGATTTCCTTCCGGTAAGCTGGACTCTCCGAATTATGCGGATGAAATCGCTACCAAGCCTTCGTTTTCGGATAATCATACCCGATTAATGGGTACATTCCTTTCTACCAACTATACGTATGATAACATTTATCTGATGGATGCCTCTTTCCGTATGGATGGTTCTTCGGAATTTGGCTCGAAAAAGAAATTCGCTCCTTTCTGGTCGTTTGGAGCCGGATTGAATATTCATAATTATCCGTTTATGAAACAGCAGACATTATTCAGTCAATTCAAGATTCGCGGTTCTTATGGTCAAATTGGTAAAGTTAATTTCCCGGCTTATGCAGCAAAGAACACTTATCAGATCTTATCGGATAAATATGGAACCGGAGCCGGTGTATTACTTTATTACATGGGGAATGAAAACTTGAAATGGGAACGTACTAACACTTTTGATATCGGTACGGATATATCATTGCTCAACGATGCGGTTTTATTCAGATTCTCTTGGTATAACAAGAAAACGGTCGATTTGATTACGGATGTTACTCTTCCTTCATCAACAGGTTTCACCGTATATCGTGATAATCTTGGAGAGGTACAGAATCGTGGTATTGAGTTGGATATCAGAGCCGATGTATTCAAAAATAGAGATTGGACAGTAACTTTGTTTGGTAACCTGGCACATAATAAGAATAAAATATTAAAGATCTCAGAATCATTAAAGGCTTATAATGATCGTGTAGACACATACTTTGCCGATTATGATAAGAATATAGGTACCATGCAGGATTCTAAGTATAGTAAACCTTTTATGAAATATACAGAGGGCGGTTCGTTGACTTCCATTTGGGGAATGCAGTCATTAGGTATTAATCCTTCGGATGGTCAAGAGACTTTTCTGAAGAAAGATGGAACAATTACTTCCGATTGGAATTCATCGGATCAGGTGATCATAGGCGATACGGAACCTACTGCACAAGGAGCTTTTGGTGTAAATCTACGTTATAAGCAATTCACTATGTATGCTACTTTCAAATACGAATGTGGCGGGCAGCTGTATAATAGCACGTTGGTAAACAAGGTCGAAAATGTGAATATTTACGAAGTCAATGCAGATAAACGGGTATTGACTGACAGATGGAAACAGCCGGGAGATGTAACTATGCTGAAATCAATAAAAGACCGTTACCAAACGACACGACCGACTTCTCGTTTCGTGCAGGATAATAATACACTCGAATTTAATTCTTTTACTTTGGCCTATGAGTTTAGCAATAAGTTGCTTGCTCCTATCAATCTCAGTATGTTGCGTGTACAATTTAATATGAATAATATTGCTCGTATTTCTTCTATTCATCAAGAAAGAGGTCTCTCTTATCCTTATGCACGTACATTTACTTTCTCTTTAAATTTAGGTTTCTAAAAACAACGGATATGAAAAAATATAATTTTGCTATAATAGGTGTTACCTTGTTGCTGTCATTAAGCGCTTGTAATGATTGGCTGGATATTGATCCTTCTGATCAGGTATCAAGCGAGAAATTGTTTGAAAGTGGAGATGGATTCAGAAATGCGTTAAACGGAATTTATATTGCTATGTCGTCTTCCGAACTGTATGGGCGCGAGTTGTCTTGGGGGCTTGCCAGTGTTCTTTCTCAAACATATGCAGATAACGATATCGCCAAATCTAAAGCATATGGTAGCGCTATGGAATATGAATACGGAGAAACGGAGATCAAAGCGGTGCTGGAATCAGTTTGGTCAAAAGGATATAATGTAATTGCTAATTGCAATAAGTTGATATCAGAAGCAGAAGCAAAAGATTCGACTGCTTTTCGTGAGGGAGCACTTGAAAGGAATCTGATTATCGGGGAGGCTAAAGCATTGCGAGCCATGATGCATTTTGACATTTTACGTTTATTTGCTCCTTCGGTAGAGTCCGGTGATGAAAGCAAGCGGATTCCATACTTTACTGTATATCCATCTAAATATGAGCCGAATCTTTCAACAAAAGAAATACTGAAGAAAGTGGAAGAAGATTTACTTGAGGCTTGTCAGCTGGTTGCAAAGCATGATACGATTGTCAATACGTCAACCATGGCAAGCCCGGATTACCGGATGGGAGGTACGAATAAGGCTACAGGTGGTGACTTTTTTGGTCAAAGAGGAATTCGTATGAATTATGTGGCTATTAATGCGCTTTTAGCTCGTGTATATTTGTATGATAATGATTGGAACAATGCTGCTAAGTATGCCAAGCATGTAATAGATGATTTCGTAACTCGTCGAAAATGGTTTTATTTTACAGATCCTTACGATTATGCGAAAGCTACGGATAAATATAAATATGTCAAATTGTATGAAGACACATTCCTGGCTTTTTACGACCGGGAGTTATTGGAGCGTATTGATAATTTTAAATCTGCTAATAATAGTTTATTAATGACTCTGAAGAATTACGATGCTTTGTTTGAACTGGATGCGGACGACTATCGTACTTCTTTAGCGACCTCTGACGGTAAAACTGGTAAAACATCAATGAAATGGATAAATACGAATTCAACGAACCAGAGTGTCACCATTCAGTATAAGCTGATACCGATGATTCGGTTAAGTGAAATGTATTATATCTTGAGTGAGGCTAGTTCTAAGACAAGCCTGTCGGAGGCTCTCTCTTATTTGTCGGTAGTTAGAAAAGCACGTGGAGCGAAACGAGATATTTCAGGCACAGCATCGAAAGACTATTATAATGAGTTGGTAGCAGAATACAAGAAAGAATTCTTGGCGGAGGGACAGATGTTTTATTTCTTTAAACGCTGGAATATGCCTGTCACCACGGGAACACAAGTAATACAAATGGATGGCAGATATGTAATGCCGATACCGGAAAGTGAGATAATCTATTAATTTATGGAGATAAACAAAATGAAAAAGATATATTCATTATTGATAGCAACCTTCTTTTTGTTGGTTGCTTGTGAAAAGGACGAAATCCGGATATGGGATTCCGGTAACTATGTGCAGTTTGTGGAAGAGTATAAAGATTCCTTGACTTATTCTTTTTTCTTCTATGGGACACAAGAGGAAATAAAGGTACCTCTCAATATGCGATTGATAGGATTACCGTTGGCAAATGATGCTTATGTTAGTCTGAGGGTTAATAAGGAGCTGACAACAGCTGAACCGGATTCGTATGAATTGGAGAATGAGATGGTTTTTCGGAAAGATGTTTTGGAAGAAACTGGGTATTTTTTGTTGAAGAAAACGGCATTGTTGGATACAAAAGAAGTCCGGCTTGTGATTGACATTGTGGAGAATGATGTTTTAAAACCCGGACAAAATATATATACTCGTAAAGTCGTTCGTTTTAGCTCTTTAATATCTCAACCTCTTTGGTGGGATGATGTTGTAACAGAAAGCTTATTAGGAAAATATACAGAAACTAAGTTCAGGCTTTTCATGGAAGTTACAGGAGTGGGAGATCTGACGGAGCTGTCAGAATCTGAAAGATGGTCTTTGGCTCGCCAGTTCAAGTACTATCTCATAAAAAAAGAAGATGAGGGAAATCCGATGCAGGATGAAGATGGATCGTATATGTCTGTTCCGGTAGTAGGATAATTTAAAAACGATATGATTATGAAAGCAAGATATCTTATTTATTTATTGAGTGGGTTGATGACCTTTTACTCTTGTGTAGATGATAAAGGCTCTTATGACTACTTACAAACTCCCACGGTGAAGATAACTTTTAGTGAGTCTATATATGACGGGGTCATTGGAGAAGAAACGCATATTGAACCTAATCTGTCTTTTAGCGAGGGAGATGATGTCTCTAATTATGAATTTGAATGGGAGCTAAATGGTGAGGTTGTGTGTAACGAACAGATACTCTCATTTGTACCCAAAGAAGCTATTACTTATTATGTTTTGTACTCAGTCATCCATAAAGACAGTAAGATTAGAACAATGAAAAATCTGCAACTGGTAGCTAAATCTTCTTATAAAACAGGATGGGCTATTTTGTCAGATTTGAATCATAAGGCTATATTAACACAAGTTCGTGACGATAATGATGAGTATGTGGATTATTTAAATATTTATGAGAAGGTAAATGGCGAGGAACTAGGCAGTCAACCATATAAATTAGTAGAACATTATTCCGGTAAGAAAACTAATCCGGAAATTCTGGTTGTCAATCAGGATGCAAAAGGTCCATTGGAATTGGAGGGGAATTCGATGATGAAAGTTTTATATACTACACAGGAATTTACCGAAGGAGTGCCTGAAGATTTTGTTGTGACAGATGCTGCTTATCTTTATTATACAGATGTTCTGTTGACAGCTAACGGACAAATATATATTCGTTTGTTGAAGAATCCTGATAATGCGGGGTTCCATTCGGCACCTTACAGTAGTATTCCCGTGCATTATAACATGGGAATGAAAATAACACGAATGGTACAAGCCAATTTTTATAAAACACGACATGTATTGATGTATGATGAGAAGAATCATCGTTTCCTCAGTTTGAGTAGCCTTTATAGTTACTATACGGGTGCAATAGATGATGTTCCGATCAATGGATTGGAAGGTAAAAAGTTAATATATGCAGATGCTTATCTTCCAGATCCTTATACGGATTATCTTTGTGGTTATGTATTAGTGTTGCAAGATGCGGATGGAAACTATTCGGTGAAGACATTCGATTTGGAATATGATTGGCAGGGTAAGGTAATAATAAAGAATGAAACAGATTTTAGTTTCTCTGACGGTGGCGACTATTTGACAGATAAATCTAAGTTTTATTGTTCAAAGGATGCTTCAGGAAGTTATTTGTTCTTTTCAGGTGGAGCCATTAATAATGAATTGTATTATTATGAGAAAAGTACTCAGCGTGTAATACCTTATACTATTTGTAATAGTGAAATTACAGATCTTCAATTGAATTATGAAAGTATGACTTTAGGAGTTGGAATGAAGGACGGTTTTGTCGTATACGCTGTAGATGAATCGACTATTATGGGTGGTGAAGCAAAGAAACTTCACGAAGTAAATAATATTGGAGAAGTGGTAGACGTGATTTACCGTTATGGAAGTCCGTCAAAAATGTATCGTTAATAATTTATTCAAATGAAAATACGTTTATTGACTCTAGTGGGTCTTTCGTTGTTAGTTATGTTTTCTAATGAAGGGCATGCTAAGTTTCCTTGGAAAAAGAAAAAGGCAAAATCGGAACAGGTGAAGAAAGCTACTCCTTATGAGAAACTGTTTCGTGGCAAAAAGTGTGAAACAGTAAAAGGTATGATAACACTTCATAAAATGGATGACCGCGTCTATTTTGAATTACCTTTGAATTTGTTGGAAAAGGATATGTTGTTAGGCTCTACTATTAGTGAGACTACAGATAATCGTTTTGGAAGTGTTGGTGAAAAACCGTATGCTCCTTTGCATATTACATTTATAAAAACAGACTCGTTGATTAGCTTATGTGAAGTATCTGATGATTATATGTCACATGATAGCAATCTACAGCAGAGAATATCAGAAAGTACCCGACCGGCAATTCTGAAGAACTTTAATATAAAAGCATATTCACCGGACAGTACAGCTGTGGTTTTTGATATGACAGATTTTTTATTGGCAAATCGGGACAATATGAATCCCTTTTCCCCATTTTCTCCTATTATGGCAGCATACACTGTCAGCAAGGAGTTCAGAAAGGAGGATTCATCTATTATGTCAATCAAATCATTCGATGATAATTTAAGTATTCGTTCTTCTTTGACTTACAATGTTACTGTATCGAGTATGGGAGTGACATATATTAAGCAGATGCCTTTTACAGCGGTGTTGACACGTAGTATTATTTTACTGCCGGAGAAACCGATGCGTCCTCGTTATGCGGATTCTCGTATCAATATCTTTTATACTCCTAAAGTTAAATTCAGCAATGAGAGTCAACGCGTTGAGAATGTTTATTATGCATTAAGATGGCGTTTAGAGCCTGTAGATGCAGAAAAATATGAGAAAGGGGAATTGGTGGAACCTAAGAAGCCGATTATATATTATATAGACAATGCTTTCCCTAATTTTTGGAAAAAATATATTCGTCGTGGAATTTTAAGATGGAATGATGCTTTTGAGAAGATCGGTTTTAAGAATGCAATTTGTGTGAAAGACTTTCCATTAGATGACCCTGAATTTGATCCGGATAATATAAAATATAGTTGTGTGAGATATTCTCCTTCTTTTATAGCCAATGCTATGGGACCTTCTTGGAGTGATCCGCGTACGGGGGAAATTTTGAATGCATCTGTTTATTTGTACCATAATTTAGTAGGGCTGGTACGTAACTGGCGTTTTGTACAGACGGCACAGGCGGACACGGATGTTCGCCGGAAACAACTTCCTACAGATATATTGGGTGATTGTATCAGTTATGTGGTGGCTCACGAAGTAGGACATACGTTTGCTTTTATGCATAACATGGCCGCGTCTTCTTCGATTCCTGTGGATTCATTACGCTCTGCCTCTTTTACCAATAAGTATGGAACTACTTATTCAATTATGGACTATGCACGCAATAATTATGTGGCACAACCGGGAGATAAAGAAAAAGGAGTTCGTTTGACCCCTCCTGATTTGGGGATATATGATTATTTTTCAGTAAAGTGGTTATATTCTCCTATTATGTCAGCCAAATCTAGTGAGGAAGAAATTCCTATTTTGAGGCAATGGATTAGTGAGAAGTTGCCCGACCCGGCCTATCGTTATGGCAGACAACAGATTCGTACTCGTATTGACCCAAGTTCTTTTGAAGAAGATTTGGGGGATGATCCGGTGAAAGCTTCCTCTTACGGAGTCATGAATCTGAAATATATTTTGTCTCAGATGAACGAGTGGATTAAAGACGATGTAGAAGGTGACTTCCGAAAAGAAATTTATAACGAGATTATCGGTCAGTATATACGTTATATTAATAATGTATTATTTAATATTGGCGGTATTTATGTAAATGAACATTATGAAGGCGATCCGTTCCCTTCATACGTTCCTGTGACAAAGGAGAAGCAGAGGGAGTCGTTAAAATTTCTTTGGGAGCAGGCTCTTGATTGTTCATGGATAGATGAACCGGCTCTACAAAAAATATTGCCTCTTCATTCGAATTTGAGCAGTGTGATAGAGAACCTGATTATTGACTATGTGCTAAAACGTTTCCCTTCGGTGGCAATTTGTGGGGATAAGATGGAGCAGAATCCTTATACGCAGCTGGATTATATGGATGATCTATACTATTATATGTTTATGGTCCCGGATAAAAAAAATGTACTTTCGGCTTCTGAGAAAAATATGCAGCTAAAGTTCGTATCCTATTTAATGAATGGAATCAAAACAGTCAAGAAAGGAAGTGCTGCCGGAACATCAGGGAGAATGTTGACGGATGAACGAATACCTTTGCCTGAAGGTATTGTTGCTCCCACTTATTTATATGCTGAACCATTGAATCATTTCAATGATCCTAAAGAAGTTATGGGATTTGAAGATACTGTTTCTGTTACTATCCCTGTAGAGTCGATGGAACATCATTATTATTCTATGTTACGGAAGATTGAGCGGTTGGCTAAAAATCGAATGTCTGCCGGTAGTGATGAGAATCGCACTCATTATCGTCTGTTGGTTTATAAAATATCTCAATCTTTAAAATAGGTGTATGAATAGGAAAATTATATATTTCTCTTTGTTATCTCTGTTGCTCTTTACTGTACAGGATGCTTGTGCACGTAAGAAAAAGGAGAAATCTGTAAAAACGGAAATCAAAGGATATGAGAATCATTTAAAAGATTGTGTTGCTTCTGATTCGACGGGGTTAATGATCATGCACCGGACTAAAGATAAAGTTCTGGTAGAGTTTCCAGTCAGGTTATTGGAGAAAGAAATGCTTTTAGCCTCTTCGATTATTAATATCAGTGATAATGGGGAAGGAGTAGTCGGGCAGTTCACTTCTCCGGAAGTCATGTTCCGTTTTGTGAGAAATGGCAAAAAGTTGGAAGCAAGAATGATGACTAACCAACCTTTAATGCGTGAGGAAACGGGAAAAGAAGGAGTAGCATCTTCTTTGTTGAAGTCTGCTTCGGGAGGTGTCTATAAATCTTTTAAGATAGAAGCTTTTGCAAAAGACAGTTCTTCGGTTCTGGTTAACCTGGCTCCTTTATTTTTGGAACATTCGGATTACTCGAATCCTTTTTCGTCTTATGCGCCTAATTCAATGTATGGAATGGTAACCCGGAAATTCAGATGTGACACTTCACGTTCTTTTTTAAAGGATATTCATAGTTATCCGGATAATATTTCGGTAACCTGTGTATTGGGATATGATGTGGATTATACTGCTTTCGGAACAATTACTATGCAACGAAATGTACCGGTGACGGTTACTGCAGCACGAATGTTGGTATTACTTCCGGAAACGCCGATGGATATCCGATATGCTAATCAAAAAGTGAATACGGCATTTCTAGTCCGTAAGCAGTATGTAGATGAGATGTCTCCTTTGAAAAGCACTCATTTAGTAAAACGTTGGCGTTTGGAGCCTTCGGACAAAGCTGCGTTTAAAAGGGGAGAAAAGGTAGAACCTAAAAAGCCGATAGTATTTTATATCGATACGTTAATGCCGGATTCTTGGAAACCTTATATCAAGGAAGGAGTAGAAGAATGGAATAAAAGTTTTGAGAAGATTGGCTATTTAAATGCTGTTCAGGCTAAAGAATGGCCGAAAGGAACAGACTTTTCTTCTTCCAACATCCGTCATTCTTCTATTTGTTATGCACCGGATTGGATGTATATGGCACAGACTTCTATGCA
>OJSC01003112.1_pt1 | contig 11615 bp, 6 predicted proteins | sample 1599361 | NCBI WGS metagenome assembly OJSC01 (sample SAMN04168656, study PRJEB22393) | human gut metagenome | biome: human gut microbiome; feature: stool | host: Homo sapiens | collected 2014-03-17 | reverse complement strand
GCAGGCAGCCAAAAGGCTGTGCGCAGACGATGTTGCCGTAACCGCCCTGTACCAGCTCGATCATCTCAGCCGTCAGCAGCCAGCCCTCGCCCATCTTGGCACCCAGCGAGATGATGCCCTCGGGCTTTTCCACCAGCTCCTTGAAGGGGCCGGGGGCGTAGAAACCGGCGTCGGCCTCAGCCTTGAGCATGGAGCGCTCCACGCTGTCCAGCCAGTTGAGCAGCTGGTCGGTACCCATCTTCATGGCCAGCTTGCCGCCGTAGAGGACATGGTCCTCGCCCATGTTGAAGATGCAGTACTGCACGAAGCCCATCAGACCCGGGAAGTTGACCTCGCAGTCCTGGCTCTCGAGGAACTTCTGCAGGTCGTTGTTGCCCAGCGGGCTGTACTTGACGTAGATCTCGCCCACGACGCCGACTTTGACCTTCGGCACACGGGTGACGGGAATGGATTTGAAGTCCTTTGCGATGAGGGGGAAGGTGTGCTTCATCTCGCGGGAGGTGAAGCCCTTGCCCGCCAGCAGCACACGGCCCAGACGCTGGACCCAGAGGTCTACCATTTTATCGGCAGCGCCCTTTTCGTTCTCATACGGAGCGACCTGATTGCGCAGGGCGCAGAGCATATCGCCGTAGAACACGCTGGCAATGGCCCGGCGGGCCAGAGGCAGAGTCATCTGGAAGCCGCTGTCCTTCTCGAGGCCCGAGAAGTTCAGGCTGGCCACCGGGATGTTCGGATAGCCTGCCTTGACCAGCGCCTTGCGGAGCAGGTGGATGTAGTTGGAGGCACGGCAGCCGCCGCCCGTCTGGGTGATGAGCAGGGCCGTGTGCTCGAGGTCGTACTTGCCGCTGTTCAGCGCGTCGAGGAACTGGCCAATGACCAGCAGTGCCGGATAGCAGGTGTCGTTGTGGACATATTTCAGGCCCAGCTGCGCCACAGCGCTGCCGCAGTTGCCAAGGATCTCGCACTTGTAGCCGTCGTAGCGCAGGGCGTATTCCAGCAGGCGGAACTGGGTGATGGCCATGTTGGGGATGAGGATGGTGTGAGTTTTCTTCATCTCCGGGGTGAATTTGGGGTAATTGTATTCCATAGGTTCCTCCTATGTTACTTCTTATCTTCGTCTCGCTCATCCAGCGCGGCGAACAGGCTGCGCAGGCGGATATTGACAGCACCCAGGTTTGTGATCTCGTCAATTTTCAGCTGGGTGTAGAGCTTGCCGCCCTCCTGCAGGATCTCGCGGGTCTCATCGGTGGTGATGGCATCCACGCCGCAGCCGAAGGACACCAGCTGCACCAGATCCATATCCTTCTGGGTGGTGCAGTACTTGGCGGCGGCATACAGGCGGCTGTGGTAGGTCCACTGATTCAGCACGCTGGTGGGGAACTTCTCCACGCGGTTGGAGATGCTGTCCTCGGTGACCACCGCCGCGCCGTGGCGGGTGATGAGGTGGTCGATGCCGTGGTTGATCTCCGGGTCCACATGGTAGGGGCGTCCGGCCAGCACGATGATCCGCCTGCCCTGACGGCGGGCCTCATCTATGATCTCGCTGCCCTTGACCCGGATCTGTGCCATGTGGGCTTCATACTCGGCATAGGCGGCGTTGGCAGCCTCCTGCACTTCCTTCTCGGAGATGCCGCCGAAATACTTGGGCAGCACGTCCTTCGCCATCTTGTGGACGAAATCCTTCGGACGGTGGATGCCGACGTAGTCGTAGATGAACTTCTGGCCTTCCAGCTCCGGGCAGTTGCCGGCGAGGACTTCGGGATAGTAGGCCACGACGGGGCAGTTGTAGTGGTTGTCGCCCAGACCCTCGTCGATGTTGTAGGTCAGGCAGGGGTAGAAGATGGCGTCCAGATGCATCTGGGTCAGGGCCTTGATGTGGCCATGGCTGAGCTTGGCCGGGAAGCAGGCGGTGTCGCTGGGGATGGTAGCCTGACCGGCCAGATAGAGACCGCGGCTGGACACCGGGCTGGTGTGGACGGCAAAGCCCAGCTTGGTCCAGAAGGCGTGCCAGAACGGCAGCAGCTCGTACATATTCAGGCAGAGCGGGATGCCGATAGAGCCGCGCTTTCCGGCCACGGGCTTATAGCTGGCCAGAAGCTGCTGCTTGTAGGCGTAGAGGTTGAGGCTGTTGTCCTCGCTCTTGCCGGTGACGGGCTTGTCGCAGCGGTTGCCGGAAATGAACTTGCGGCCATCGGCAAAGGTGTTGACGGTGAGCTGGCAGTGGTTGCCGCAGCCGCCGCACTTGACGCTGACGACTTTCTGGTCGAAGTTCTCCAGCTCTTCCTCGCTCATCATGGCGGAGGTGGTCTGGCCGTTCTTGCGGCACTGGCGCAGACCGAAGAGGGCCGCACCGTAAGCGCCCATCAGACCGGCGATGTCGGGGCGGATGACCTCGACGCCCATCTCCTTCTCGAAGGCGCGGAGGACAGCCTCATTGTAGAACGTACCGCCCTGCACGACGATCTTGCGGCCCAGCTCTTCGGGGCTGGACGCACGGATGACCTTGTACAGCGCGTTCTTGACGACGCTGATGGACAGACCTGCCGAGATGTTCTCGATGGACGCGCCGTCCTTCTGGGCCTGCTTGACTGAGCTGTTCATGAAGACGGTGCAGCGGCTGCCCAGATCCACGGGGCGGTCGGCGAAGAGGCCGAGGGCTGCGAACTCCTTGACGTCATAGCCCAGTGCCTGCGCGAAGGTCTGCAAAAAGCTGCCGCAGCCGGAAGAGCAGGCTTCGTTCAGGAAGATGTTGCTGATGGCACCATCCTCGATCTTGAAGCACTTCATGTCCTGACCGCCGATGTCGATGATGAAGTCCACGTCCGGCATGAAGTATTTTGCTGCCGTGAAGTGGGCCACGGTCTCCACGAGGCCGAAGTCGCAGCGGAAGGCGTTCTTGACCAGCTCTTCGCCGTAGCCGGTGGTGGTCACACTGGCCACCTTGAGGCCGGGGTGCTCTTTATAGATTTTCAGCAGCTGCTGCCGGATAAGGGGCAGCGGGTTGCCGAGGTTCGGCTGATAGTTGGTGTAGAGGATCTGGCTCTGCTCGTCCACGACCACCAGCTTGACGGTGGTGGAGCCAGAGTCGATGCCGATATGCACCGGGCCGCACTGGGCGCTGAACGCCACCCGCGGCACGCTGTGGGACATATGGCGGGCATGGAATACCTCGTACTCTTCCTTGTTGGCGAAGAGGGGCGGCTCGCTGGCGTAGGTCGCCGTGGCGGCGTACTCATCCAGCGCAGCGGCCACATCCGAGAGGACGAACTCCTTGTCGGCGTAGAGGGCAGCGCCCAGCGCAACGTAGAGCAGGCTGTTCTCGGGGCAGGTACCGGTGACGCCCAGTGCCTCGTCGAAGCTCTTGCGTAGCACGGTGCTGAAGGTCAGCGGACCGCCCAGATAGAGGATATTGCCCTGGATGGGGCGTCCCTGTGCCAGACCGGCGATGGTCTGGTTGACCACGGCCTTGTAGATGCTGGCCGCGATGTCCTCGGTCTTTGCGCCCTGATTGATGAGGGGCTGCACGTCGCTCTTGGCGAAAACGCCGCAGCGGGATGCGATGGTGTATGTACGGGTGGCCTGTTCGGCCGCCTTGTTCATCTCATCGGCACCCATCTTGAGCAACGTCGCCATCTGGTCGATGAAAGCGCCCGTGCCGCCGGCGCAGCTGCCGTTCATGCGGACTTCGGTGCCGTTGGTCAGGAACAGGATCTTTGCATCCTCACCGCCCAGCTCGATGACGCAGTCCGTCGCAGGGACGAACTTTTTGACCGCCACGCGGGTGGAGAACACCTCCTGCACGAAAGGCACGCCGCAGCTGTCGGCCAGGCCCATGCCTGCCGAACCGGAGATGCTGAGCAGCGCTTTCCGGCCATGCAGCTGCTCTGCGTCGATGCGGCGCAGCAGCTCCTGCGCCTTTTCCAGAATGTGGCTGTAGTGGCGCTCATACGTCGAATATAAAAGGGTATCGTTTTCATCCAGCACCACGCATTTGATGGTAGTGCTGCCGATGTCAAGACCTACTCTCACAGTTGTTTTTCCTCCTGAAGGACAATGCACTCTCCCTCTGCACACAGAGCTCTCCGGCCCGGGCAGAAGTTGTTTGCTAACGAATCAAATCTCAGACTCGCATACATGCGTATTATAAACCAAATCCGGCTGACAATCAATCATTCGGGATTATTTTACACCTTAAAAACAGTAAAATCACCTTTCAAAGTTAAACATTTTGTTAATTTCGCAAACTTTTCTGTGAGTTTCGGGCTGTTTCTGCTAAGATTCTTTACCGTCTGTCAATTTTTCCGCTCTCTTCCCTGTCCCGCACACAAAGCAAAGGCATCTGCGCTGCGCCGTCCCGGCCGCATTGCAGATGCCTTTTTGTCTCGTTCAATATCTCCGCAGCAGAAGGAGCTCCTGTGCCGCCCGGCTTGCGAACCGCGCTGCGCGGATGTCGTTCTCCTCGTCGGAGTGGAGTTCCATTTCCGGCGGGATGTCCTCGCAGGAGGCCAGCGGGAACACCACCTGTGCCCGGGTGCCGCCGCCCGGACGGGCCGTCAGCGTCAGCTTCCAGCCTGCACGGCGGCAGATGAGCTTGCAGATGCGGAGGCCCAGCTTTGCGCCGCTGAGGAAGCGGCGGTTGTTCTCGATGGGGTCTTCCTCCATCAGGCCGCAGCCGTTGTCTTCTACCCGGAGCGCGACGCCCGTCTTTTTCTGTTTCAGGCTCACCCACACCCTGCCGCCTGCATCGCAGGCCCGCAGCGCGTTGGAGATGAGGTGGAGCAGCAGCTGTTCGGCCTCATCGGGGACGCCCATGACGGCGCAGTGCTCGATGCCCCCGCTCTCCGCCGTGAGCGTTATTTCCAGCGACCGCTGGATGTCCGGGGCAAGACGCCCCGCCTTTTCCAGCAGACCGCACAGGTCCAGAGGCTGCAGCTCGCTCAGCTCTTCATTTTCCAGCTGATAAAGCGTTATGGCATTGCGTACCGTGCGGTCCAGCCGGGCAGACTCTATCTGGATGTCTGAAAGTGCCTGCCGGGTGGGCAGGTCGGCCGACGCCAGCAGATGCATCTGCAGATACTCCCGGTTCTGGTCGATGATGCCAAGGGCATGGAAGCACACATCCCCAAACTCCTCCTGAGGGGAGACTCCTGCTCCATCGTTTCGCCTGCGCATTCTGCTCTACCTCCGCGTCGTGTGGTCAGCACCTCACTGCTGACTCAGTCTACTTTCCAGCGCATAAAGCAGGCGGCCGATGGTCACCTTCCTGCGCTCTAAGCCATACTCTTTTCGAAAATCCCGCCATGTCTGGGTACCGGTCTCGTCCAGCGTCTCCAGCAGCCGCCGGAGGGCGCTGTCCACAGCCGCCACGGTGAGACCGTATTCCTCCGCCACCGGCCCTAATATCTCCTTGCGGATGGCCAGACGGTGGTCAGAGCCCATCATCACCCGAAGCGCACCGGTCAGGTAGCGCTTGTTGGCGTCGCAGGTGCTCACGCCCCAGCTGCGATAGATGCGCTCGCAGCGTTTTTCCAGGCTCTCCGCCGGGCGGTGGGCCGGGGCGCGCAGCTCCTGCAGCATATCTTCCAGTGTGGCCTGACGGATGAGGTAGCATGCATCCTCCTGACTCAGGCTCTCCACTGCCGACTTCTCGTTGCGTCCGTCGTCCCGCAGAAGCACCAGAGGCTTGCGGGCAAGGCCGCGTATCCTGGGCAGAAACTGGATGCTGTCCATGTCCTCCAGCCTGCCGCCCAGCACCAGAACGTCCACATCGCCCTGCTCGAGCCGTTCCAGCAGCGGCCGGCTGCTGCGGTAGCCCGTGCAGCGGATGGCCGGGTTGCGCTCCTCGAGATAGCGTGTCCATACCCGCATCTCTCTGGGGTCATAGCTGGCCAGCGCTACGCGCCATATGACGTCCTGTTCCTCATAGCTCACACGACGCGCCTCCCTTCCTGCAGGTGTTCTGCCTGCTTCGCCTGCGGATACCAGCAGGAAATAACATCCTGCCACAGCTCCGGCTGGACCGAATTCTCATACAAAAACTGCAGCAGCCGTCCGCACTCCTCTTCCGGGGCCGGGACCCATGTACGGGCTGTGTCTGCCGGGTCGTCCGGAGCCTTTGTCCGGCTCACGGTCAGCCAGCAGCCCTGTCCCTCCGTCTCCAGAGAACAGGCAAGGGTATACGCCTCCTGATACGGTTCCAGCGTCGAAAATCTCCTCACCAACGGGACATCCTGTTTCATTCTGCATCCTCCTCGCCCCATCTGTCCGGCCCTTCCACTTATGCCGGACAGACCACTTTATACTATACTGTATAAAATTGTAGGGAGCGTCGAAAGGAGTTACAACGACAACTTTGCGTCAGTTTTCGTCGAATTTTGGAACACTGAAAATTTTAACATGGATACTGTCTCAAGAATACCATCAACCGCTCCAAAAATCAAGACACATCTGCCGCATCCTCCTGATTTGGGACGCTTTTCCGCGCAGGATGCAGCGCTTTTCCATCCTTCGGCAGAAAACACAGAACTTGGCACCCGTTACGACATAAATTGTTCATATTCTTCTGATAAAATCAAGCAGATACTATGTTTCCCTCTCCGTCCACAAATGCCGGGCGGAATAGGCCAGCAGACACTTCCCCGTTCTGCTGCCGGAAAGGCAGGCCAATGCTTCAGCTTATCAATATCGAAAAGAAATACACCACCGGCGATCTGACACAGGCAGCGCTCAACGGGGTCAGCCTCAACCTGCGCGACAGCGAATTTGTCGCCATCCTCGGCCCCAGCGGCTCGGGCAAGACCACGCTGCTCAACATCATCGGCGGCCTCGACCGCTACGACAGCGGCGAGCTCATCATCAACGGCATCTCCACCCGCCGCTACACCGACCGGGACTGGGACTCCTACCGCAACCACACCGTCGGCTTCGTGTTCCAGAGCTATAACCTCATCCCCCACCAGACCGTCCTCGCCAACGTCGAACTGGCCCTGACCATCTCGGGCGTATCGGGCGCTGAGCGCCGCCGCCGTGCCGCCGAGGCGCTGCGGCAGGTGGGCCTCGGGGACCAGCTCCACAAGCGCCCCACCGAGATGTCAGGCGGCCAGATGCAGCGCGTGGCCATCGCCCGCGCCCTCGTCAACAACCCCGACATCCTGCTGGCCGACGAGCCCACCGGCGCACTGGACAGCGAGACGAGCATCCAGGTCATGGAGCTGCTGAAGGATGTGGCAAAAGACCGCCTCGTGGTCATGGTCACGCACAACCCCGAACTGGCGGAGCAGTATGCCAACCGCATCGTCCGTCTGCGGGACGGCGCTATCACCGACGATACCCGCCCCTTCGAGCCGGACGACACAAAGCTTGCCCCTCCCATCCATAAGAACATGGGCCGTTCGTCCATGTCGTGGCTCACCTCGCTGGCCCTGAGCTTCAACAACCTGCGCACCAAAAAGGCCCGCACCCTGCTCACAGCCTTCGCGGGCAGCATCGGCATCATCGGCATCGCCCTCATCATCTCGCTGTCCACCGGCGTCAATGCCTACATCGCCGACATGGAGCGCTCCACCCTGAGCGAATACCCGCTGCAGATCCTGAGCAGCGGCGTGGACATCACGAGCTTTCTGTCCTCGGGCAGCAGCGGCGGCACCACAGCCACCGGCCTGCCCACCGACGAGGACGGCAAAAAGGACACCTCCGGCGGCGCGGAGGGAATGGTCTCGGTCCGCCAGCTCATCACCAAGATGGTGTCGGGCCTGACGTCCAACGACCTCACTTCCTTAAAGAAATATCTCGACAGCGACGAGTCCACCATTGCGGATGACGCCACCTCCATCGAGTATTCCTACAGCGTCTCGCCCCAGATCTACCGGCAGGACGCCGACGGCAGTGTGCATCAGGTCAACCCGGACTCCACCCTCTCGATGCTGGGTCTGGGAAGCTCGGGTTCCGGCTCCACCTCCGTCACCAGCAGCCTGATGAACAGCATGGGCAGCAACACCAGCGTTTTCTATCAGCTGCCCGCCAACAGTGACCTTTATAAGTCCCAGTACGAAGTCAAGGCCGGCCGCTGGCCCGAAAAGCCCACCGAATGTGTCGCCGTGCTGAGCAAATACGGCACTGTGACCGACTACGCCCTCTACTCCATGGGTCTGCGGGACTCCGCCGAGCTGGACAAAATGATACAGCAGTTTGCCCAGAACCAGAACGTCGATGTCCCCAGCGACTTCCGCACCTACAGCTACGACGAGCTGATGGGCCTGAAGTTCAAGTTGGTGAACAGCGCCGACACCTACGTCTACGACGACACCTACGGCATCTGGAAGAGCAAGGCCGACGACAAGGACTATATGCAGCAGCTGGTGGAGAACGGCGAGGACATCACCATCGTGGGCATCGTCCAGCCGGACTACACCGCCTCCGCTTCCATGCTCACCTCCGGCATCGCCTACCCCGCCTCCCTGACCGAGAAGGTCATGAAGGAGGCTGCCGACAGCGACATCGTGAAGCAGCAGATGGCCGACCCCGCCACCAACGTCCTCACCGGCGAGAGCTTCGGCAAGGCCGAGAGTCTCCGCGACTTCGATTTGACCAGCCTCTTCTCCATCGACACCAACACCCTCAAGAATGCCTTCTCTTTTGATGCCGATGCCCTCGACTTCGATTTGAACGGTGCCTTTGACCTCAGCAGCGGCAGTTTCGATTTGAGCAGCCTCATCGACTTCTCGGATTTTTCCCTCGACATCGACGAGCTGCCCGACATCGACCTCAGCGATGCCTTTGCAGAGCTGGACCTCTCCGTCTCGCCGGAGGCTCTGCAGGACCTCGTGCAGAAGGTGTTCAAGGACTATAAGAAATATATCATCGGCAACGGCATCCTCAACTTCAAGAAGTGGAGCTTCTCTGCCTACCTCAAGTCGGAGCAGTTCCAGAAGCTGATGGCCGAGTCCATGAAAGACCTCGTTGACCCGGACAAGCTACAGGGGCAGCTCTCGAGCGCTCTGCAGACCACCATCCAGACCGTGATGGAGACCTACTCCGACCAAATCACAGAGGTGCTGAAAAGCCAGCTGGACGCTGCCATCCAGAAGGGCATCGTCACCTTCCAGGACCAGATACAGTCCCAGCTCAAGACGGCCATCCAGCAGAACATCGGCAAGCTGAGCAGCCAGATGGAGAGCGCCATCAAGATCGACGCGTCGGCTTTCCAGAAGGCCATCCAGCTCAACATGACCGCCTCCGAGCTGACCGAGCTGATGCGCTCCACCCTCCGCTCCTCTTCCGCCACCTATGAGGCCAACCTGACGGCCTTCGGCTACGCGGACGAGGCCGCCCCCAGCCAGATCAAGATCTATCCGAAGGACTTTGCCAGCAAGGCCATCATCCTGGAAAAGCTGGATGCCTACAACGCCGGGATGTCTGCAAAGGGTGAAGACGAAAAAATGGTGCAGTACACCGACCTCGTGGGTACCCTGATGACCAGCGTGACCGAGATCGTGGACATGATCAGCAGCATGATGGTGGCCTTCGTCTCCATCTCGCTGGTCGTCTCCTCCATCATGATCGGCGTCATCACCTATATCAGCGTCCTCGAGCGCCGGAAGGAGATCGGCATCCTGCGCGCCATCGGCGCTTCCAAGCGGAACGTCTCCGAGGTGTTCAACGCAGAGACCTTCATCATCGGTCTCTGCTCGGGCGTCATGGGCATCGTCCTCAGCGAGATACTGCTCATCCCCGGAAACATCATCATCCAGAAAGTCTCCGGCACTTCGACCCTCGTTGCCTCCCTGCCCGTGGATGCAGCCCTCTTCCTCGTGGCACTGGCTACCCTGCTCACCATTCTGGCCGGCATCATCCCGGCCCGCGGCGCAGCCAAATGCAACCCCGTCAAAGCCCTGCGCGCCGAGTAAACCCCAGAGATCTCATTCCCGGTATCCTTTCCGCTCCGGCGGCAGGGATACCGGGATTTTTTCGGCTTATTTTTGCTCCGGCCCGTCGGTTCAGCTTGTATCCATCCTGCATGAGAACGCGCTTTTTTGCTCTAAAAGTTACAAAAGAGTACGGTCGTCCCGGGAGGTTCTGATGTGTACCGGGAATTACCGGAAACTAATTTGTTTTTCGCTCTGCGGGCAAATCAACCTGCACAAAGGAGGGGTGATTTGTTATGCAATTCTGCCAAAAGTGTTTCAGGGTTATTGATTTATTCCACAAATTATGCCATACTATAGTCACTGAAACCGTTCCCGACATCGTTCCCGCACGATTTCAGTAAAAACCAGAACTTCGACCGAAAGAGAGGTGCTTCCCGGAATGCCGAACATGACCATCAAAGACATTGCCCGTCTGAGCGGCTGTTCCGTCAGCACCATCTCCCGCGTCATCAATGACCGGCCGGATGTGCGTCCCGAAACGAAAGAAAAGGTGCTTCAGATGATGCGGGAGTCGGGCTTCGTGCCGAACACCAACGCCCGGCAGCTGAAGATCCAGCAGTCCCGCAGCCTCGTCTTTGTGGTCAAGGGTACCCGGAACCTCTTCTTCTCGGACTTCCTCGTTCAGCTGCAGCGGGCCGCGACCCTCTACGGGTACAGCGGCATCGTCTCCTACCTGGACGAGAATGCCAACGAGATCGACGCCGCCCAGAAGATCCTGCGGGAGATAAAGCCCAAAGGCATGATATTCCTCGGCGGCAGCGTGGCCAACTTCCAGCAGGGCTTTGCGAACATCACCGTCCCCTCGGTGCTGACGACGCTGGTCTCCGACGAACTGGATTTCCCGAACCTCTCGATGGTGGGCGTGGATGACCGGGCTGCGGCCCATACCGCCGTCTCCCACCTCATCGCGCAGGGCCACCGGAAGATCGCAGTTCTCGGTGGTCCGGCCACCAGTTACCCCAGTCGGATGCGCCGCCTCGGCGCACAGGATGCCATGGAGGATGCCGGGCTCATCTTCGACGACCGGCTCTACGGCCTGTCCAACTACGATTTCGAGTCTGCCTACCACGCCATGAACAGCCTGCTGGCCCGCCGGGCCGAGTTCACCGCCCTGTTCGCCATGAGCGATGTCATCGCTTTCGGTGCCATCCGGGCGCTGGTGAGCGCCGGGTTCCGAGTGCCGGAAGATATATCGGTCATCGGCTTCGACGGCATCTCGATGTCCCGCTACTGTGTGCCGGTGATGACCACCATCGTCCAGCCCGGCGAGCAGATCGCGCTCCAGAGCATCGAGCTGCTGGTGCGGCAGATCGAGCATGGCGCCCCGGCCCAGAAGATCACCCTCCAGCCTGAGCTGCAGGTCGGTGAGAGCGTAAGGGCTGTCTGATTTATTTCGTCTCATTTCCGCTGCCAGGCGGAATGTGTATATCACATGATGAAGAAGGAGAACAATTATGAAAAAGATGATCTCTCGTCGTAATTTCCTGAAAGTCGCTGGCGCTTCTGCTGCCGTCCTCGGTCTGGCTGCCTGCGGTGGTTCCTCCAGCAGCACCGCTGCTTCCACCGCCAGTTCTACCGCAGCTTCTGCCGCTCCCGCAGCTGCCGGCAAGGTCTACTACCTGAACTTCAAGCCCGAGCAGGATCAGGATTGGCAGGATCTGGCCGCTGAGTACACCAAGGAGACCGGCG
>OJSC01003078.1_pt1 | contig 11758 bp, 7 predicted proteins | sample 1599361 | NCBI WGS metagenome assembly OJSC01 (sample SAMN04168656, study PRJEB22393) | human gut metagenome | biome: human gut microbiome; feature: stool | host: Homo sapiens | collected 2014-03-17 | reverse complement strand
GATTTATTCGGAGGGGAGTGTTTTTTCTGTGCCGGGGGTTTTAGAATGGCTGGGAAGATGGTATAATGAGGAGCGAATTCTATAGTTTTTGTGGAAGTGTTACAGATGAGCAGAAACAGACAGGAAGCGAAAATTACGAGAGAGGTTTGAATTTATGAATATTCTGAATATAGAGCATGTTTCCAAGGTGTTTGGTGAGAAGGTGGTGCTGGATGATGTTTCCTACGGGGTGCATCAGGGAGATAAGATTGGGATCATCGGGATTAATGGGACTGGGAAGTCTACGATTCTGAAGATCATCGGCGGTCTGGAGGAGCCGGATGAGGGGCAGGTGATCACTCAAAATGGCCTGAGAATCACGTATCTTCCGCAGATGCCGGAGTTTCCGCAGGGAGCTTCTGTCCTGGATTATGTGGCAGAAGGAAAGTGGCAGAAAGACTGGAGTACTGAGAGCGAGGCAAGGAATGTTCTGAATAAGCTGGGAATTACAGACCATGAGGAGAAGATCGATCATTTATCCGGGGGACAGAAGAAAAGGGTGGCACTGGCAAGGACTCTGGTGAATCCCTGTGATGTGCTGCTTCTGGACGAGCCTACCAACCATCTGGATAATGAGATGGTGACCTGGCTGGAGGACTTTCTGAGAAGTTTTAAGGGCGTTGTGATTATGGTTACTCATGACAGATATTTTCTCGACAGGGTTACTAATAAGATTCTGGAGATTTCCCATGGCGGCCTTTATGCTTATGAGGCTAATTACTCGAAGTTTCTGGAATTGAAGGCAGAGCGTGAGGAGATGGAGCTTGCCAGTGAGAGGAAGAGACAGAGCGTACTCCGCATGGAACTGGAGTGGGCAAAGCGTGGATGCAGAGCCAGAAGTACCAAGCAGCGGGCACGTCTGGAACGCCTGGAGGCACTGAAGAACGGAAAGGCTCCGGTGCGTGATGCGAATGTGGAGCTGGATTCTGTTGAGACACGTATGGGAAAGAAGACGATCGAACTTCATCATATCAGCAAGAGTTTTGGTGAGAAGAAGATCCTGGATGATTTTAATTATATTGTGCTGCGCAATCAGCGCCTTGGGATTATTGGTCCTAATGGGTGCGGAAAGTCAACACTCATCAAGATTATTGATGGGATGATACAGCCGGATGCAGGAGAAGTGGAAATTGGAGAAACCATTCGCATAGGGTATTTTGCACAGGAAGTGCCGGATATGGATACCAATCAGCGTGTGATCGATTATATCCGTGACGTGGCAGAGTATATTCCGACCAGAGACGGGAAGATTTCCGCAACAATGATGCTGGAGAGGTTTCTCTTTGATTCTGCCATGCAGTATGCACCCATTGCCAAATTGTCAGGTGGTGAGAAGAGGCGTCTGTATCTGCTGAAGGTTCTGATGGAGGCGCCGAATGTGCTTCTTCTGGATGAGCCAAGTAATGATCTGGATATTCCTACACTGACCATTCTGGAGGATTATCTGGATTCTTTTGCAGGGATTGTGATCGCAGTGTCTCATGACAGGTATTTTCTGGATAATATTGTGGACAGGATTTTTGCTTTTGAGGGGAATGGACATCTGACCCAGTATGAGGGCGGATATACGGATTATACAGAGGCGCTGGCGAGAAAAGGCGGGGCAGTATCTGAAGGACAGAGCACTGCAGTTGGTGCGGAAAAGAAGAAGTCGGCTCAGGCAGACTGGAAGCAGAATCGTCCCCAGAAGCTGAAATTTACCTATAAAGAGCAGAGGGAATTTGAAACTATCGATGATGATATTGCAGCGCTGGAGGAACTGCTGGAGAAGCTGGATAAGGATATGGAGGCCAATGCCACCAATTCTGTGAAGCTTCGTGAGATCATGGAGCAGAAGGAGAAGGCACAGGCAGATCTGGATGAGAAGATGGACAGGTGGGTTTATCTGAATGATCTGGCGGAGCGAATCGAGGCACAAAAAAGTGAAAAGTGATTTTTTTCAGATGCTATTGACTTTGCAGAGGGTTCTTTAGTATGATACAGATTATGGAAGATTGCAGGAACTGCTTTGCAGTGGGGCAATTTGCGGATGCCGGGTCAGTAACAGAAAATATCTTTTGATCCTGACATCTGTGAGTGAACAGTAAGTGAACAGGAGATATAAAAATATGGCAGAACAGGTCAGAGTTGTAGTGGACGCAATGGGCGGGGATAATGCCCCGGCAGAACCTGTCAAGGCTGCAGTGGAAGCTGTAACAGAGAGACAGGACATAAAAGTAATTCTTACAGGAAAACAGGAAGTGATAGATAAGGAACTGGCGAAATATTCCGGATATCCGAAGAACCAGATCCAGGTTGTCAATGCATCCCAGGTGATCGAGACAGCAGAACCCCCTGTTTTTGCGATCCGTAAGAAAAAAGATTCATCAATCGTAGTAGGTTTGAATATGGTTAAGAAACAGGAGGCAGATGCCTTTGTTTCATCAGGAAGTACAGGAGCTGTTCTTGTTGGCGGACAGGTACTGGTAGGCAGAAGTAAAGGTGTGGAGAGGCCGCCTCTTGCACCGTTGATCCCTACCACGAAGGGTGTTTCCCTTCTGATCGACTGTGGTGCCAATGTGGATGCACGTCCATCGCATCTGGTGCAGTTTGCGAAGATGGGCTCTATTTATATGGAGAACGTAGTCGGTATTAAAAATCCAAAAGTTGCCATTGTAAATAACGGGGCGGAAGAGGAGAAGGGAAATGCACTTGTAAAAGAAACTTTCCCCCTTCTGAAAGAATGCAAAAGCATTAATTTCATCGGAAGTATAGAAGCCAGAGATATCCCGGCAGGATATGCGGATGTGGTCGTATGCGAAGCATTTGTGGGAAATGTGATCCTTAAATTATATGAGGGAGTTGGTTCTGCCCTGGTCCAGAAGATCAAAGAAGGAATGATGACCAGCACAAGAAGTAAGATCGGTGCACTTCTGGTAAAGCCTGCACTGAAAGAAACTCTGAAATCCTTTGATGCAACGGAATATGGCGGAGCACCGCTTCTGGGGCTTAAAGGACTTGTGGTAAAGACGCATGGAAGTGCCAAAGCCATTGAGATCAAACATGGTATTTTCCAGTGTGTACAGTTTAAACAGGAGAAGATCAACGAGAAGATCGCAGAGCGTATCCTGGAGGATCAGGAAGTACTGAAGTCCGGAGCAGAATAGAGCAGGACAGGAACAGAAACAGGAAGGAGGGTTGAAGATGGAACTGGAGAAAATAAAAGCTATCATAGCAGAGGTTCTGAATATTGATGCAGATTCGATTACAGAAGACACTACATTTGTAGATGATCTTGGTGCAGACTCTCTTGATATTTTTCAGATTATTATGGGGATTGAAGAGGAGTATGACATTGAACTGGATAATGAATCTGTCGAACAGATTCAGACAGTCGGTGATGCTGTTGAAGCAATTCGGACAATTAAATAAAAATGTAACTGTCCGGCAGTCTGAAATTTGACAGGAGCATAGTACAGGTGCACTGAGCAGTTGCAAAAAAATGATGTCGCAGGGTTGTCAGATGACAGCCCTGCGCATATGGAGAGGGTTAGAGGAATGAATAGAAAGACAGAAGAATTAGAAGAAATCATAGGATATCATTTTAAAAATAAACATTATCTTACACAGGCACTGACTCACAGTTCCTATGCAAATGAGAAGAAGCTGGGGAAGCTGGGCAGCAATGAGAGACTGGAGTTTCTGGGAGATGCTGTGCTGGAGCTGATCAGCAGTGATTATCTGTATGCAAGATTTACCCAGATACCGGAGGGAGAGCTGACAAAGAAGAGAGCCAGCCTGGTGTGTGAGCCAAGCCTTGCCTATTGTGCAAGAGAATTCGGACTGCCGCAGTTTCTGTTGCTTGGAAAGGGCGAGGATATGACAGGCGGAAGAAACAGGGATTCTATCGTCTCTGATGCAACAGAGGCTTTACTGGGAGCTATCTATCTGGATGGTGGTTTTGCTAATGCAAAGGAGTTTGTGCTGAATTTTATCCTGAATGATATTGAACATAAACAGCTCTTTTATGATAGCAAGACCATCCTGCAGGAAATCGTGCAGGAAAACGGAACACAGCCGGTGGAATATATTCTGACAAAAGAAGAAGGCCCGGATCATAACAAAAACTTTACTGTGGAGGCAAGAGTAAACGGAAAAGTGATGGGACAGGGAAGCGGTCATACAAAGAAAGCAGCAGAACAGGCCGCAGCATACCAGGCGATTCGTGTACTCAGAAAATAAACAGGAGAATTATGTATTTAAAGAATATAGAGGTACAGGGATTTAAGTCTTTCGCCCAGAAGATCAATTTTGAATTTCATAACGGGATCACCGGTATTGTAGGTCCGAACGGAAGTGGAAAGAGCAATGTCGGTGATGCGGTGAGATGGGTGCTGGGTGAACAGAGTGCCAGGTCTCTGCGAGGAGGAAATATGCAGGATGTCATTTTCTCCGGTACAGAGACAAGAAAACCCCTGGGTTATGCATCGGTGGCGATCACACTGGATAATTCAGACCATAAGCTTCCGGTTGATTTTAACGAGGTTACGGTTACCAGAAGGCTTTACCGTTCAGGAGAGAGTGAATATAAGATCAACGGAAGTGCCTGCAGACTGAAAGATATCAATGAGATGTTTTATGATACAGGTATCGGTAAAGAAGGATATTCCATTATCGGACAGGGACAGATCGACAGGATCCTAAGCGGTAAACCGGAAGAGAGAAGAGAGCTTTTTGATGAGGCAGCAGGTATTGTTAAATTTAAGAGAAGAAAGAATACCACGATCAAAAAACTGGAGGAAGAACGCCAGAACCTGGTCAGAGTGACAGATATCCTCTCGGAGCTTACCAGACAGCTGGAACCACTGGAGAAACAGTCAGAGACAGCAAGAGTTTATCTTTCCAAAAGAGAGACGCTTAAGGAACTGGATGTGAATATGTTCCTGATGGAGTATGCTGCTGCAGCCAAAGAACTCAAGGAACTGGAAGAGAAGAACATAATTGCGCAGAATCAGCTGAAAGATACCCAGAGTTCCTATGACCGGACCAAGGTGGAATATGAACGTCTGGAACAGGAGCTGGAAGATTTAAATTCCAAAATGGATGCACTTCGCATTTCCGGTCAGGAGCAGGCAATCCGTAAACAACAGCTGGAAGGCCAGATCAATGTATTAAATGAGCAGATACTGGCAGGGGCACAGAATGAAGAGCATTATAAGGGACGTATCCAGACTATTGAGGCTGAACTTTCAGTAAGAACAGATTCAAAGAAGAAACTTGAAGAAGAAAAAACGGATATTTATGTACAGCTAAAGGCTGTCCGTAAGAAACTTTCTGAGGAAGAAGAGAAATTAAGGACAGCGCAGGAGAATATGGAAGCCTGTACTCTCGAAGTGGAGAATGGCAAAAATGAGATTATTGAAATTCTGAACAGCCGCGCCAATGTCAAGGGTAAAGCCCAGAGATTTGATGCAATGATGGAACAGGCAGAAATCCGTAAGGCAGAGATCAGCCAGCGTATTCTCAGACTGAAGAGTGAAGAGGAAGAGCAGCAGACCATTCTGACTACAGCCCGGAAACAGTATGATGAGATTACATCCCAGATTGAAAATGCCAATGAGGAATGTGAACATCTGAATCTGAGTGTGATGAAGATTCAGGAAAAGCTGAAGGAACAGAACACAAAGCTGGAAGCAGAACAGACAGCCTATCACAGAGAGGCATCCCGGCTGGATTCTCTCAGAAATATCGCGGAGCGCTATGATGGATACGGAAACAGTATCCGGAGAGTTATGGAACAAAAAGAACGTGTTCCGGGAATCCAGGGTGTTGTCGCAGATCTGATCCAGGTAAACAAAGATTATGAGATCGCTATCGAGACAGCTCTTGGTGGGAGCATTCAGAATATTGTTACAGATAATGAGCAGACTGCCAAAACCATGATCGAATTTCTGAAAAAGAATCGTTATGGACGTGCGACCTTTCTTCCCATGAGTAGCATAAGTCCCAGAGGTGAGTTTACACCGAAAGAAGCACTGAAAGAGCCGGGCGTTGTGGGGATTGCCAGCGAACTGGTGTCCGTAGCTTCTCAGTATCAGCAGATCACGAAATTCCTTCTTGGAAGAGTGCTGGTAATTGATAACATTGATCATGCCATTGCAATAGGAAAAAAATACAGACACAGTCTGAGAATGGTCACAACAGAGGGTGAATCCTTAAACCCGGGAGGTTCCATGACCGGCGGTGCCTTCAGAAACAACAGCAATCTGCTTGGAAGACGGCGTGAAATAGAGGAACTGGAAACAAAAGTAAGTCAGCTGAAGCAGAATCTGACCGAAATGCAGAATGCTGTTGAGGAAAATAAAAATCAGAGAAACAGGCTTCGTGATGCCATTGCAGGATTTCAGGAAAAACTCCGTCAGAAATATATAGAACAGAATACTGCCAGAATGAATATCAAACAGCAGGAAAAGAAAGCTGAGGAGATCCGAAGCGGATATGCTCAGATCAACAGAGATCAGGCAGAGATCAAACGCCAGGTCATGGAAATCCGGCAGGATCATGACCGGATTGCCAGGGAACTGGAGAATTCAAAGCAGGATGAGAAAGAACTGGAGAGTTTTATTGAGGCAAAGCAGTCAGAACTGGATGAATGGAAAGAAGAAGAGAAGAAAATCACCCGGGAGTTAGAAGAAATCCGTCTTCAGTCATCCGCTCTTGAACAGAAAGAGAAATTTGACCAGGAAAACCTGAGCCGTCTGAAAGCAGAAATCACAGCTTTTATGACTGAGAAAGAGGATATTTATCAGTCTCTTGCTCACAGCAGTGAAGAGATGGAAAAGAAGCAGGAGATGATCACCCAGCTGAAAAAAGAGTCGGAAGAGTCTGTCCTTCATGAAGGACAGGCACAGATGCAGCTGAAAAATCTGCAGAAGGAGAAAGAGAGCAGAACTTCTCAGCATAAAGATTTTTTTGAGAAAAGAGATTATCTGTCCGGTCAGATCGGACTTCTGGATAAGGAATGTTACCGTCTGCAGGGACAGATGGACAAGCTGGAGGAGAACAGGGAAGAGCGGATTGCCTATATGTGGTCCGAGTATGAGATCACTCCCAATAATGCTGTTTCCTACAGAAAAGAGGAACTTACTGATCTTTCGCAGATGAAGCGACAGGCAGCTCAGATTAAAGATGATATCAGAAAGCTGGGACCTGTAAATGTAAATGCTATTGAGGATTATAAGGAACTTCTGGAAAGACACACCTTTCTGTCCGGCCAGTATGAGGATCTGGTCACAGCGGAGAAAACTCTGGAACAGATCATTCAGGAGCTGGATGAGGGAATGCGGAAACAGTTTTCTGAGAAATTCGGCGAGATCCAGAAGGAATTTGACAAGGCATTTAAGGAATTGTTCGGAGGTGGAAAAGGGACCCTGGAGCTGGATGAAGAGGCAGATATCCTGGAGGCAGGAATTAAGATCATTTCCCAGCCGCCGGGAAAGAAACTGCAGAATATGATGCAGCTTTCCGGCGGGGAAAAAGCTCTGACAGCTATCGCACTTCTTTTCGCGATCCAGAATCTGAAGCCGTCACCGTTCTGTCTGCTGGATGAGATCGAGGCAGCGCTGGACGATTCCAATGTTGGGCGATTTGCCGGATATTTACAGAAGTTGACGAAAAACACACAATTTATTATAATAACCCATAGACGTGGAACTATGAACGCCGCAGACCGGCTTTATGGTATTACCATGCAGGAAAAAGGGGTATCAACACTGGTTTCCGTCGATCTGGTGGAGAATCAGCTTACCCAGTAACAGGAGGAGTTTCACATGGCAGAAGAAAAGAAAGGTTTTTTTAAACGATTAGTCAGTGGACTGACAAAGACCAGAGACAATATCGTAGCCGGATTTGACAGTATTTTCAGTGGTTTTTCCAGTATTGATGAAGATTTTTATGAAGAGCTGGAAGAGATTCTGATCATGGGTGATATCGGGATCAATGCGACCACTTCTATTATTGAGAATTTAAAGAAAGAGGTTTCCGAACGTCATATTAAGGAACCGATGGAATGTAAACAGCTTCTGATCAATGAGATCAAGGATCAGATGCGTGTGGACAGCACAGAGTATGAATTTGAGAACCGCAGATCCGTAGTTTTGGTGATCGGTGTCAATGGTGTCGGAAAAACCACTTCAGTAGGAAAGCTTGCAGGAAAATTAAAAGACCAGGGCAAGAAGGTTATCCTTGCAGCAGCCGATACTTTCCGCGCAGCAGCAGGAGAGCAGCTTACTGAGTGGGCGAACCGCGCAGGTGTGGAGATCATCGGCGGACAGGCGGGAGCAGATCCTGCATCTGTTATCTATGATGCGGTGGCTGCAGCCAAAGCAAGAAATGCAGACGTACTTCTCTGCGATACAGCAGGACGTCTTCATAATAAAAAGAACCTTATGGAAGAACTCCGCAAGATTTACAGGATCCTGGAGAGGGAGTATCCGGATGCATATCTGGAGACATTGGTAGTGCTGGATGGTACCACCGGACAGAATGCCCTTGCACAGGCGAGACAATTTGCGGAGGTCGCAAATGTCAGCGGTATTATCCTTACCAAGCTGGACGGAACTGCCAAGGGAGGTATTGCAGTTGCCATCCAGTCTGAACTGGATATTCCGGTGAAGTACATTGGCGTAGGAGAAAGTATTGACGATCTTCAGAAATTCGATGCAGATGCATTTGTAAATGCGTTGTTTGATGTAGACCATAAAGAAAACCCGGACGCTCAAGATTAGGATGTACTTTCGGAGTCAAAACAAGTACAAAAAGATTCCGGGAGTACATTTAGGACAAAATGGAGGAAAAAACAATGCTTACTTTAGAGAGTTTTGAACAGGCATCAGAGATCGTAAAACAGGTCACACAGGAAACAAAGCTGATCAAGAGCAGCTATTTCAGTGAACTTACAGGAAATAAGGTTTATTTAAAACCGGAGAATATGCAGCGTACAGGTGCATATAAGGTTCGTGGTGCCTATTATAAGATCAGCACTCTTTCCGATGAAGAGAGAAATAAAGGTCTGATCACAGCATCCGCCGGAAATCATGCACAGGGTGTTGCCTATGCTGCGCATAAATATGGTGTGAAAGCAGTGATCGTTATGCCCACCACAACTCCGCTGATCAAGGTTGAGAGAACAAAGAGTTATGGTGCAGAGGTTATCCTGCATGGTGATGTATATGATGAGGCATGTGCACATGCACTGGAACTTGCTGAGAAAGAGGGATATACCTTTATCCATCCTTTCGATGATCCGGCAGTTGCCACAGGGCAGGGTACCATTGCAATGGAGATCGTTCAGGAGCTTCCGCTTGTTGATTATATTCTGGTTCCAATCGGTGGAGGCGGACTTGCAACAGGTGTTTCCACACTTGCGAAGCTGTTAAATCCACATATCAAAGTCATTGGTGTGGAACCGGCAGGGGCTGCCTGCATGAAGGCTTCTCTGAAGAAGGGTGAGGTTGTGACTCTTCCGCACGTAAATACGATTGCTGACGGTACTGCCGTACAGACACCCGGAAAGAAAATCTTCCCGTATATCCAGAAGAATCTGGACGATATCATCACTATCGAGGATGATGAACTGATCGTTGCTTTCCTTGACATGGTTGAGAACCATAAGATGATCGTAGAGAATTCCGGTCTTCTGACAGTGGCAGCGCTTCGTCATCTGGATGTGAAGGGAAAGAAGATTGTTTCTATCTTAAGCGGTGGAAACATGGATGTTATTACCATGTCTTCTGTTGTTCAGCATGGTCTGATCCAGAGAGACAGAATCTTCACAGTATCTGTGCTCATTCCGGATAAGCCGGGCGAACTGGTACGCGTGGCAAGCGTGATCGCCAGGGCTCAGGGCAATGTTATCAAGCTGGATCATAACCAGTTTGTAAGCACGAACAGAAATGCAGCAGTGGAACTTAAGATCACATTGGAGGCTTTTGGCACAGATCATAAGAATGAGATTGTTAAAGCTCTCGAAGATGCAGGATGCAGACCAAAGGTGATCCGTCCAAGTCTGTGATTGTCTCAGAGTAGCATCTGCCATGTAAATAAATGAAATGGGAGCCCTGGTGTTCAGTATATGGATATCAGGGCTTTTTTGTAACTTATATTAGAGGTCTCAAAGGGACGCGCAGAAAAACAGTTTGTTTCGTGTGCGGTTTCGGGATCTAAGATATTCTAAGCTGCCATAAATCTGCTAAAAGCATGAGCCGTCTTATCAAACTCGCTCCGTTGCAAACTTCGCTCAGACAGTGATGCAGCCGGCTCATAACGCGGATTTCTGAGAACTAAGAATATCTAAGACCCCTGCAAATGCACTCCAAATAAAATATTTTTCTGCGCTGTTTTGTTGCAAGTTGTCATGCACTTTCTTAGGGTTACTATAGTTATGTTGTGTAGCAGATATGTTATTTGGCTAATTGTTCTGTAAAGTCAGGAGTGGTATATTCTTTATTGTTGTACACTAAATATGTTATATAGCCGATAGTCAGCATGGGAAGCAATTATGTTTGGGGGCGAATTTGAGGGTTCATTGTAGTTCTTGGTATTTGGGAAGCCGCGTTATGAGCCGATCGTTTCACTGTCTGAGCGGAGTTTGCAACGGAGCGAGTTTGAGAGAGCGGCTCATGATTTTAGCGGCTTCCCGAATGCCTAGAAATACAATGGTTCCGAAACTGAGCCCCCAAACATAATTGCTTCCCATGCGTCCCTTCCCAAAAAACATTAAAATTTTCCCTCATCCCGACTTGAAATAAGAAAGCCTCTGACGTATAATAAACCCGAAAGTAGAAAGACGCTGCTTTTAAGCAGGGTCTTTTTTTACAGATTTTGAATATATAAAAAATTCAGGAGTGAAAAAAGTTATGACCAAGATCAGAACAAGATTTGCACCAAGCCCTACAGGCAGAATGCATGTTGGAAATTTAAGAACAGCATTATATGCATACCTTATTACAAAACATGAAGGCGGAGATTTCATCCTCCGTATTGAAGATACAGACCAGGAACGTTACGTAGAAGGCGCTGTAGATATTATCTACCGTACTCTTGCAAAAACAGGACTTCTCCATGATGAAGGTCCGGACAAGGACAAAGGCTTTGGACCGTATGTTCAGAGTGAGCGTCAGGCACAGGGAATCTATCTGAAATATGCACAGCAGTTAGTAGAACAGGGTGATGCATACTACTGTTTCTGTAAGAAGGAAGAACTGGAAGGTATGAAACGTGTTGTGGCAGGAAAAGAGATTTCCATTTATGACAAACGCTGCCTTAAACTTTCCAAAGAAGAAGTACAGCGTCGTCTTGATGCAGGAGAACCACACGTAATCCGTTTCAATATGCCAACAGAGGGAACTACAACATTCCATGATGTAATCTACGGAGATATCACAGTAAACAATGAGGAACTGGAAGATCTGATCCTGATCAAATCTGACGGATACCCAACTTATAACTTTGCAAACGTAATCGATGACCATTTAATGGAGATCACACACGTAGTAAGAGGTAACGAGTATCTTTCCTCAGCTCCGAAATACAACCGTATCTACGAAGCTTTCGGATGGGATATCCCGGTTTATGTACATTGTCCGCTGATCACAGATGAGACACACCAGAAGCTTTCCAAACGTTGTGGACATTCCTCTTATGAAGACCTGCTTGATCAGGGATTTGTTTCAGAAGCGAT
>OJSC01003058.1_pt1 | contig 11843 bp, 6 predicted proteins | sample 1599361 | NCBI WGS metagenome assembly OJSC01 (sample SAMN04168656, study PRJEB22393) | human gut metagenome | biome: human gut microbiome; feature: stool | host: Homo sapiens | collected 2014-03-17 | reverse complement strand
TCCTGTGGCCCATGTGCATGAGCGCGTTCATCTTCACCGGTTCCATGGAATTCGTCACCGTGAATCTGCTGGTGTCCGCGTTCAACCCGTTCGTCACGTTCATGCTGGCCGTCATGCTCGGTACCCGTCATCTGTTCTACGGCATCTCCATGCTCGGCCGGTTCAAGAACATGGGCGCCAAGAAGCCGTATCTCATTTTCTCGTTGTGCGACGAGACCTTCGCCATCGACAACGGCACCATCATTGCGGCCGACGTCGATCGCGGATGGTTCTACTTCTTCGTCGGCCTGCTCAACCAGTCATCATGGGTGGCCGGCGCCACGCTTGGCGGCCTTCTCGGAGAACGCATCACCTTCAACACCTCCGGTCTCGACTTCATCATGACCGCCATGTTCGCCGTCATTTTCGTGGATCAATGGCTGACCACGAAACGCAAAAGCCACATGGCCGCGCTTACCGGCATAGCGGTGCCCGCGATCTGTCTGGGGGTGTTCGGCGCCGACAATTTCATGATCCCATCCCTGGTCGCCATGCTCGTCATGTTCATTCTGCTGCGGCCATACCTGGACGACCTGAAGATCGACAAGACGGACGGGGAGAACGAAACGAACAACGCGGACAAGGAGACGAACGCATGATGATCATGACCACGTGGCAAGGCGTCATCACCATCATCATGGCGATGCTCGGCACCATGCTGACACGTTTCCTGCCGTTCCTGCTGTTCCCCGAATCGAAGGAACCGCCGCGTTTCATCACCTACCTGGGCACCGTCCTGCCGTATGCCATGACAGGCCTGCTTGTCGTGTACTCGCTCAAAGGAGTGCGCCTGACGTCAGGCAGCCACGGCATTCCCGAATTGTTGGCGATTATCGCAATCGCCCTGCTGCACATATGGAAAAGGAACATGCTGCTGTCGATCGCCGGCGGCACCGCCGTCTATATGCTGCTGGTACAGCTGGTTTTCTCGTAAGACGGCTTCCGCCTGTGCTTGGCATTGCGATTACCTGGCGAGCCCCATCTCGTATTTGAGCGTCATCACACGAATGGCGGATTGCTGCACCTTCCGCGCGAACGTCGCATCGCCGGCCGCTTTGGCGTTCAATCCGTCCAACACCGGCTGCACGTAGGAAGAGGCGCCGATACATGCCAAATCGCCGCCGGCTTCGACCAGCCGCACACCCAAATCACTCGGCTGCACGCCACTCAAAGCCGTTGCGGACAGGGAATCGGAAGTGACGACGCCTTGGAAGCCGATTTTCCCGCGCAGATAGCCGGTGACCAGCGTTGATGAGAACACGGCCGGATTATTCGGATCGATCGCCTGATATGTGGCCAAAGACATCATCACCATCGAAGGGCTTGCCTCCAACGTGCTGTTGAACGCGCTGATTTCCGGACCATCCAACGTGGTGGTGGTGTCGAGGATGCCGTTCGCGGTGAAATCGGTATTGCCGGTCACCGATCCCAAACCCGGATAATGTTTGATGGCGCTGCCTACCCCCGAATCGGACATGCCCTGTATGAACGCCTTCGCATGGTCCGCATTGCCGGCCGGATCAAGACCGAAATCACGGTACAGCGCGCCAATCGGGGCGTTCGACGAACGGTCCACGGTCACCGTGCCGACGACGGGTGCCAGATCGACATTGATGCCGGCAGCCTTGAGCTGCGTGCCCCATGCGGATGCCGATTGCCTCAACTGGCTGACATCCATTGCGCCCTGCTGGGTGGCCGAAGGCATGGTATCGAACCCGGCCCCCTTGAGATGCTGGACCAGACCACCCTCCTGATCGGTGGACATCAACAGCTGGTTGTCGCCCGGAGCATACGATTGCAGCGTGGATGTGGCGGCCGCGACCCCGGCGATCCCCGAAGTCCAGTTGCCGATGATCAAAACCGAACCAACATGCCTGTTCGCAATGAGGTCATACAACGATGACGGATCGGAACCAGCGAACAATGGCGCCATAACCAGCTGCCCGACCCGTTCCTCGACACTCATGGACTCCACGGCCCGCACCGCCTTGGCATGCGGCGAATCGTCGCGGACGGACGGCACTTGCGCCTTGTCGAGGGAATCATGCGTGACCGTCGGCCGGCGAGTGGAAAAAGCTGCGGTGGCGGCGTCCGATGGGGAAGCGTCGCCGGAACATGCGGCCAACGTGACCGGCAGCATCGCCACGCAGCAGGCAGCCACCAATCGTGTGAAAAACCCATGAGCCTTCTTCATACCGCCATTATGGCATGCCGGCATTCCCCATATGTTCTCTTCATACGGACATGCCACGGAACAGCCGATTCAGCCCACGGCCAGATCCGTTCGGCTGGCGGCTTAACGGCGTTCCTCGCCTGTCGCTAGGCTATTAGCATGTCTTTCTTTGATATGTTTGGTCCCATGTTCGATCCCGAAGGCGGCTCGAACCGTGCCGGCAGGCAGAATCCGCGCAAACCCAGCAACGACGATCCGATCATCCTCAACGTCGAAACCGACGGAGGGGACGGTCCGCAACCATCGTCGAACGTTCCCCCGAAACGACCTTCGGGCCCCCGCATCACCAGCAAGCCGAACCGTCCGCGCAAATCGTCGAACGGCAGCAAGATCTTCATCGGCGTGGTGCTGGCGCTCGCCATCGTCATCGGACTGTTCTTCGCGCTCGCGCAGTTCGTCACCGATGTCATGTGGTACAGCCAGCTCGGCTTCCAAAGCGTGATTTGGACGCAGCTGGGCACCAGGGTCGGCCTCTGGCTGGCGTACGCGGTGCTCATCGCCGCAGTCGGCTTCATCTCCGCCACGCTGGCGATATGGGCGCGTCCCGACGCTGCGGACGGCTCCACCATCCGCGTGAACGGCGACACCATCGAAATCGGCAAGAGCGTGAGCTCCAAGAGCGCTCGACGCATCGCCGTGGTCATCTCCCTGATTGTCGGACTGGTGTTCGGCTCCCAGTTCAACGCGAACTGGTCCGAAATCCTGCTCATGTTCAACTCGCAAAGCTTCGGCACCAAGGATCCGCAGTTCGGCATCGACAACGGCTTCTACGTGTTCGTGCTGCCCGGACTGAAACTCATCATGTCCGCTGTCTCGCTGTTGCTGCTCGCTGGCATCATCTTCTCCATCGTCACCCACGTGCTTATGGGCGGCATCCGCATCACCATGCCGGTGAACGGCCATGGCCTGTTCCGCATCACCAAACGCGCCCGCCGCCAGATCGGCATCTGGCTGATGCTCAACATGTTCGCCTGGGCCGCCAATCAGGTTCTGGGAGTGTTCTCGCACCTGACCGAGGAAGGCAGCAGAATCACCGGTGCCACCTACACCACGGTGAACGCCACCATCCCCGTCACGTTCATCATGGCCGCCATCACCGCCATCCTTGGCGTGATACTGGGCCTGTGGATTATGAAATCCCATACGTTGGAAGGTTCCGCACCCATCGCGGCACGTGCTTCCGAAGCGCTCAAGGCGTGGAAGGTGCCGACCGTGGCCATCGCCTCCGCCATCGTGGTGAGCCTGGTGCTTACCGTGGCCTGGCCGGTGCTGCTGCAGCGCTTCCGCGTCAATCCGAACGCGCAGGAAATGGAATCCACCTATATCCAGCGCAACATCGACGCCACCCGCGCCGCGTACGGCTTGGACAAGGTGAAGGCCGAACAGTACAAGGCCACCACCGAAGGCGAGGAAGGCGCATTGGCTGATTCCGCGGAATCCACCGCTCAGATCCGCCTGCTCGACCCGCAGATCATCTCCCCGACGTTCAAACAGCTGCAGCAGTCCAAGCAGTACTACACGTTCGCCGACACCGTCGCGGTCGACAAATACGACGTCGACGGCGTCAGCCAGGACACGGTGATCGCCGCGCGCGAACTCGATCTGGACGGTCTCGACAACCGCAACTGGGTCAACGACCACACCGTGTACACGCACGGCTATGGCGTTGTGGCCGCCTACGGCAACAAGGTGACCGCCGACGGCCAGCCGAAGTTCTTCGAAGCGGGCATCCCCACCCAAGGCAAGCTCACCGATTCCGAAAAGTACGAGCCGCGCATCTACTTCTCTCCGAACGCCACCGAATATTCGATCGTAGGCGCTCCGGAAGGCACCAAATCCTGGGAATTCGACTATCCGACCGGTTCGGAAGGCGCCACCAACACCTTCAAGGGCGATGGCGGTCCGAAGATCGGCAACATCTTCTCCAGACTGCTGTACGCCATCCGCTTCGGCTCCGACCAGATCCTGTTCTCCAACCGTGTGAACTCCAATTCGCAGATTCTCTACGACCGTTCCCCGAAGGAACGTGTGGCCAAAGTCGCGCCGTATCTGACGCTTGACGGCCGCGTATACCCGGCCGTGGTGGACGGACGGGTCAAGTGGATCGTGGACGGCTACACCACTTCGGACGCCTACCCATACTCTCAGATGACCGACTTGGGCGAGGCCACCAAGGACTCCACCACGGAATCCTCCGACACGGTAAGCAGCCTGAACTCGAAGAACGCCAACTACATCCGCAATTCCGTGAAAGCCACCGTGGACGCATACGACGGTTCCGTGGACCTGTATGTATGGGACCAGTCCGACCCGGTCATCAAAGCCTGGGAGAAGATCTTCCCCGGCCAGTACCACCAGCTGTCGGAAATCTCCGGCGACCTGATGAGCCACATGCGTTATCCGGAAAGCCTGTTCAAGGTGCAGCGCGAACTGCTGGCCAAATACCACGTGTCCAGCGCCAACCAGTTCTTCTCCGGAGAGGATTTCTGGCAGACCCCCGTCGACCCGACCGAATCGCAGCAGGCGCAACAGCGAGACATCCTGCAGCCGCCGTACTATCTGACGCTGCAGACCGGCGGCTCCAGCGAACCGGTGTTCTCGCTGACCTCGTCGTACATTCCCGCAGGCTCGTCCACCAGGGAAATCCTGACCGGCTTCCTGTCGGTCGATTCCGACGCGGGCCACGAGAAAGGCAAAATCGGCTCGAGCTACGGCACCATACGATTGCAGGAACTGCCGAAGGATTCCAACGTGCCGGGCCCCGGCCAGGCGCAGAACAACTTCAACGCGTCCGCCGACGTGTCGAAGGAACTCAACCTGCTCGAATCCGGCTCGACCAATGTGCAGCGCGGCAACCTGCTCACCCTGCCTCTCGGCGGAGGCCTGGTCTACGTGCAGCCGGTGTACGTCAAATCGTCCGGCTCCACCAGCTTCCCGCTGCTGAAGAAGGTGCTCGTCGCATTCGGCGACCAGGTCGGCTTCGCCGACACGCTGGACGAGGCTCTCGACCAGGTGTTCGGCGGCGATTCCGGCGCGTCCGCAGGCGACGCCGAAAACGTGGGCGACACCACCGATGACAAGCAGGATGCTAAGAACGACGATTCCGCCGATGGCAAGACCAACACTGACGGCAAGCAGGACACGCCATCCAATACCGACGGTAAGACCGGCGGCAATAATGGCGATTCGTCCGGCACGATGAGCGCCGACCTGAAGAAGGCACTCGCCGATGCCGCACAGGCCATGAAGGATTCCGATGCCGCCATGAAGAAGGGCGATTGGTCCGCCTACGGCGACGCTCAGAAGCAGCTTCAGGAAGCACTGAACAAGGCCATCGAACTCGAACAGTGATTCCCGTCCGATTCCCTTCATGAAATACGCAGGGGCCGGCTCCTTCCAAAGGAACCGGCCCCTGTTGTCGTTCGCCGCCGGGTATGCTGGGCGCATGGCCGACTATTCTTTCCGCATCGCGACGCAAGACGATATCCAAGCGATCACCGACATCTACAACGCGGCAGTCATCCGCGGCGGCTCGTCCGCCGACACCACGCCACGTACCTACGCGCAACGCAAGGCATGGGTGGAATCGCACCACGATCCATATGCGGTGTTCGTCACCACCGTGCCTGCCACGGATGCAGCCACGGAAGGCGGCGAACGGATCATCGGCTTCTCCGCGCTGTCCGTGTTCTACGACCGCGCCGGCTACGACGGCGTCACCGACCTCGCCTACTACATCGCCCCCGAATGGCAGGGCAGGGGAGCGGGCACCTTCACACTGGCCAGACTGCTTGACGAATGCCGAAACCGCCACATGCGCAAAGCCTGCGGCATCATCTTCGCCGACAACCGCGGATCCATCGCACTGATGAAACATTTCGGATTCACCCAATTCGGACTCATGCCCCAAGCCGCCACCGACTCCACCGGAACCATGCGCGACATGAGCTACTGGCATCTCGACCTGTAAGCACCTGACAGTAGAATCTGTGCGGTTAAACAAGACGAGAGCACGCAAGAACACAGAGGAATGGACGATTCTTATGGCATCTGATTTCTGGCTGATCGCAGGACTGGGCAACCCCGGCTCCAAATATGAGGGCACCCGCCACAACATGGGCTTCATGACCGCCGACGTGCTGGCCGAACGCTGGTCCGTCAACTTCTCCGACCACAAGGGACTCGCCATGCTCGGCAAAGGCGTGATGAACCTATCCGGCCGCAACGTCAAATTCTTCCTCGCCAAGCCACTCACCTACATGAACGAATCCGGCAACGCGGTCGCCTCCATCAGCGCCTACTACCAGATCGAACCGGACCATATCGTGGTTATCCACGACGACATGGACCTCGACTTCGGCAGAATCAAAGTCAAAGCCGGCGGCTCCGCAGGCGGGCACAACGGCATCAAATCCATCGACCGTTCGCTCGGCACCCCGAAATACGCGCGCGTGCGCATGGGCGTCGGCCACGCCCAACGCGGAGCCCACGCGCACGACAACACCGTGAACTGGGTGCTGGGCGGCTTCGGACCGGACCAACGCAAGCAGCTCCCCGAATTCCTCGCCGACGGTGCCGACGCGGCCGAAACCATCATCTTCGACGGTCTCGCCAAAGCCCAGGAGCGATTCAATGGCCGCTGAACCGACGTCTCCGGCGCAACCACCGCAACTGCCGACCGCAGGCTCGCTTGCCGGCATCCTCGACGTGCTGGAAACCGATGACGATTTCCGCGCGCTCATCGCCGGGGAAATCGAAGAACCGGAATCAGACATCGACCCCAGCATCACCGTCGGTGTGCCGGACGGCCTACGCCCGGCGCTCGCAGCCGGCGCTGCGGGCAAACAGCCGGTCGTGCTCGTCGTCGCCTCCAGCCGCGAAGCGGAGGAAGCCGTGGAGTCCATCCGTTCCTGGTGTGACGGAGACCCAAACGATGTGGCGCAGCTTGAAGCATGGGAGACCCTTCCCCATGAACGGCTTTCACCACGCGCGGACACTGTGGCAAGCCGCATGGCGGTGTTCCGCAGGCTGAAGCATCCCGAAGAGGGCAGCACGCTGTTCGGCCCCATCCGCATTCTGGTCATGCCGGTGCGCTCCCTCATCCAACCGGTGGTCGCAGGCTTGGGGGACGTCGAACCACTCGTGTTCTCCCAAGGCGAGGAACTGCCTCTTGACGAAGCATCCCGCAAACTGGTGGAAAACGCGTACACGCGCGTCGACTTGGTGATGGACCGTGGCGAATTCGCCGTCCGCGGTGGCATCATCGACGTTTTTCCGCCCACTCTGCCGCATCCGGTGCGTATCGAATTCTTCGGCGACGAGATCGACACCATACGTGAATTCCACGCATCCGACCAGCGCACCTACGGTAAGGATATTTCCACCGTATGGGCCACGCCATGCCGTGAACTGCAGTTGACCGACCAGATTCGCCAACGTGCGAAATCGCTGATCGGCTCCATTCCCAACGCCGAGGACATGCTCGAATCCATCGCCAACGCCATCCCGGTGGAAGGCATGGAATCGCTGCTGCCCGCGCTGGTCGACGATATGGAACCGGTGCAGGGCATGCTGCCCAAGCATGCGCTGGTCATGCTGTCCGACCCGGAAAAACTTCGTCGCGCCGCCGACGATCTGGCGAAAACCGCCAACGAATTCCTTGCCGCAAGCTGGCATGTCGCCGCATCCGGACATGGCGCCGGAGCGCCGATCACCTTCGACCAGGCGAATTTCTACGATTTCGAGGAAACCATCTCCGCACTCGTCTTCTCCAAACATGACGTGTGGAAACTCACCAGCTTCGGCGTCGACGCCACCCGGGAAGGCCACATCCAACTTGATGCCACCAAACCCGGTGAATACCGCGGTGACGAAAACAAAGCGGCCTCCGGCATCGAAGGACTGCTCGACGCCGGCTATGCGGTGACGATCACGGCCGCGGCCCAAGGCACACTCACCCGACTGAAGCGTGCGATCAACGAAACCGGCATCGCGAATTTCGATTGCGTCCGATCGCGCGCCATCGACGGTTTCGTGGACGACGCCGCGAAAATCGCCCTGCTCACCGAACGCGACCTGACCGGCCGCACATCCGCCGCAGGACAGGCGAAAACGCCGAAACGCCGCCGCAAGGCCATCGACCTGATGGAACTCAAAACGGGCGATTACGTCGTGCACGAACAGCATGGCATCGGCCGGTTCGTCGAGATGCGCCAACGTACCATCGGCAAAGGCGAGAACCAGACCACCCGCGAATACCTGGTCATCGAATACGCTCCCAGCAAACGAGGCGCGCCGGCGGACAAACTGTTCATCCCCACCGACCAGCTCGACCAGGTCAGCAAATACATCGGCGCCGAAACGCCGAAACTCAACAAGCTGGGCGGTTCCGACTGGGCCGCCACCAAAGCCAAGGCGCGCAAGCATGTGCATGAGATCGCCGAGGATCTGGTCAAGCTCTACTCGGCACGCCAGCGTACGAAAGGCTATGCCTTCAGCAAGGACACGCCGTGGCAGAAGGAGCTGGAGGACGCTTTCCCCTATCAGGAGACGGCCGACCAGCTCACCACCATCGACGAGGTCAAGTCGGATATGGAGAAACCCATTCCGATGGACCGTCTGATCTGCGGCGATGTGGGCTTCGGCAAAACCGAAATCGCGGTGCGCGCCGCGTTCAAGGCGGTGCAGGATTCCAAGCAGGTGGCCGTGCTCGTGCCGACCACACTGCTCGTGCAACAGCATTTCGAGACTTTCACCGAACGTTTCGAAGGCTTCCCCGTGAACGTGGCTGCCATGAGCCGATTCCAGACCACCAAGGAGATTAACGAGACCATCAAGGGGCTTGAAGACGGTTCCGTGGATGTGGTCATCGGCACGCACAAGCTGCTCAATCCGAAGATCAAGTTCAAGGATCTGGGACTCGTCATCATCGACGAGGAACAGCGTTTCGGCGTCGAGCACAAGGAGACGCTCAAGGCGTTGCGCACCAATGTGGACGTGCTGAGCCTGTCGGCAACGCCTATCCCGCGCACGTTGGAAATGGCTGTCACCGGTATCCGCGAAATGTCCACGCTGGCCACGCCGCCGGAGGATCGCCTGCCGGTGCTCACCTACGTCGGCGCTTACGAGGACGCGCAGGTCACCGCCGCCATCCGGCGCGAGCTGTTGCGTGGTGGGCAGGTGTTCTACGTGCACAATCGTGTGCAGGACATCTCCTCCGTCGCGGCGAAAATCCACGAGCTCGTGCCCGAATCGCATGTCGGCATAGCCCACGGCAAGATGGGGGAGAAACAGCTTGACGGTGTGATCCGCGACTTCTGGCATCGCGACATCGACGTGCTGGTATGCACCACCATCATCGAAACCGGCCTTGATATCTCCAACGCCAACACGCTGATCGTCGACCATGCCGACCGCTTCGGCTTGAGCCAATTGCATCAGCTGCGTGGCCGCGTCGGTCGTGGACGTGAGCGCGCGTATGCGTACTTCCTGTACGATCCGACCAAGCCGATGACCCAGCAATCGCATGACAGGCTCGCCACCATCGCGCAGAACACCGCGCTCGGCTCTGGCTTCGACGTAGCCATGAAGGATCTCGAATTGCGCGGCACCGGCAATTTGCTGGGCGATGAGCAGAGCGGCCATATCGAAGGCGTCGGCTTCGACCTGTACGTGCGTATGGTGTCCGAAGCGGTCGAACAGTACAAGGAGCCGGAACGCAAGGAATCGGTTGCCGTCACCATCGACCTGCCGATCGAGGCGTCCATTCCCGTCGACTACATCGATTCGGACAAACTGCGATTGGAAGCGTACCAGAAACTCGCCTCCGCACGCACCGAAGACGATCTCGACGAGCTGCGCGACGAACTCACCGACCGTTACGGCAAGCCGCCCGTCGATTTCGAGGCGCTGTTCGACGTGGCGCGGTTGCGGTTCAAGGCGCGTAAGCTCGGCATTTCCGAGATCATCGCGCAAGGACGCAACGTGCGCGTGTCGAAGTTCGAGCCGCGTGAATCCGTGCAGATGCGCATGGCCAGAATCTACAAAGGCATCCAGTACCGGCCGTTGACCAAGACGTATCTGGTACCGGCTCCATTCGCAGGCTCGCTTGGTTCCAAGCCGATGAGCTCGGACGAAGTGGTCGGATGGACCAGTCAATTGCTTGACGATCTGGACTGGAAACCGACACCGCGTCAATGACAATGGGATGCAAAAAAGAGTGTGAGCGTTCACATGGAACATGCGGGCAAAGTTTGGCATACGTCCATAAATCGCACTATTCTTGGCATTGTCATCACAACCTAACGTTTATAAGGAGTAGTTGTGGCAGTAATTGAAAGCGTTTACGCGCGTCAGATTCTCGATTCCCGCGGCAACCCGACCGTCGAGGTCGTTCTTGACACCGATGACGGTGCTCAGGGCCTGGGCCTCGTTCCGTCCGGTGCTTCCACCGGTGAAGCCGAGGCTTGGGAGCGTCGCGATGGCGACAAGTCCGTTTACCAGGGCAAGGGTGTGCTCAACGCCGTCAAGGCCGTGAACGAGGAGATCGCTCCGAAGGTCATCGGCATGGACGCTTCCGATCAGCGCGCTCTCGATGAGACCATGATCGAGCTCGACGGCACCCCGAACAAGGGCCGTCTGGGCGCCAACGCCATCCTCGGCGTGTCCCTGGCCGCTCTGTACGCTTCCGCCGAGTCCGCGGATCAGCCGCTGTACCGCTACATCGGCGGCACCAACGGCCACATCCTGCCGGTCCCGAACATGAACATCATGAACGGCGGCGCCCACGCCGACTTCGCCACCGACACCCAGGAGTACATGATCTCCCCGTACGGCTTCGACACCTACAGCGAGGCCCTGCGCGCCGGCGTCGAGGTCTACCACACCCTCAAGAACGTCCTGAAGAAGGAAGGCCTGAACACCGGCCTCGGCGACGAAGGCGGCTTCGCCCCGAAGATGAAGTCCAACGAGGACTCCCTCAAGTACATCATGGACGCCATCTCCGCCGCCGGCTACGAGCCTGGCAAGCAGATCGGCATCTGCCTGGATGTCGCCTCCTCCGAGTTCTACAACAAGGAGACCGGCAAGTACCGCTTCGACGGTGAAGAGCGTGACTCCGCCTACATGCTCGACTACTACGAGAACCTCATCAACGAGTACCCGATCGTCTCCATCGAGGACCCGTTCAACGAGGAAGGCTGGGAAGACTGGGCTGCCATCACCGCTCGCCTCGGCGATCGTCTGCAGTTCGTCGGCGACGACCTGCTGGTCACCAACCCGGCTCGTCTGCAGAAGGCCATCGACCTCGGCGCCGCCAACTCCCTGCTGGTCAAGCTGAACCAGATCGGTTCTGTCACTGAGACCCTCGACGCCATCGAGCTGGCCACCGCCAACGGCTACACCTCCATGGTTTCCCACCGCTCCGGCGAGACCCCGGACACCACCATCTCCGACCTGGCTGTTGCTAAGAACACCCGCCAGATCAAGACCGGTGCCCCGGCCCGTGGCGAGCGCGTTGCCAAGTACAACCGCCTGCTCGAGATCGAGGAGGAGCTCGGCTCCACCGCTCAGT
>OJSC01003015.1_pt1 | contig 12027 bp, 25 predicted proteins | sample 1599361 | NCBI WGS metagenome assembly OJSC01 (sample SAMN04168656, study PRJEB22393) | human gut metagenome | biome: human gut microbiome; feature: stool | host: Homo sapiens | collected 2014-03-17 | reverse complement strand
GGGAAGAGGAACTCTCACCGTTTCTATTGTCTACCGATAAAGAAGAGAACTTGTATACCAATAAGGTTGTTATTGATTCATGGAACAACATCAAGAAGTATGCAGACGTTAAGGATGCTTTCTTTATATTTGATGAACAGCGTGTTATAGGCTCTGGGACATGGGTTAAAGCATTCTTGAAAATCGCCAAGGTAAATGAGTGGATACTGTTATCTGCAACACCTGGTGACACCTGGCAGGATTATATTCCGGTATTTGTCGCTAACGGATTTTATAAAAATCGAAGTGAATTTACAAGAGAGCATATAGTCTATAGCCGTTTCAGCAAATTCCCTAAGGTTGACCGATATTTAAATACCGGAAGACTGATCCGGTTGCGAAATAAAATCTTGGTGAATATGGATTTTAAACGCCAGACGGTTTCGCATCACGAGGATATTTATGTCAAGTACAATATCGAAAGGTATAAAGATGTCGGAAAAACCAGATGGGACCCGTTTAAAAAAGAACCAATTATCAATGCTGCCGGTCTGTGCTATGTATGGAGAAAGATTGTAAACACCGATCAGTCCAGACAAATAGCTTTACTGGAAATTATGGAGAAGCATCCGAAAGCGATTATATTCTACAATTTCGATTATGAGCTTGAGCTTCTGAAAGAGATATTCTCTGGATATGAAGTCGGAGAGTGGAACGGACACAAACATCAGCCAGTGCCGACTAGCGATGCATGGGTATATTTGGTTCAGTACAATGCCGGGACTGAAGGATGGAACTGCATTACGACGGACACGATTATATTCTATTCTCAGAATTATTCGTATAAGATCATGGCACAGTCTGCCGGTCGAATAGACAGAATGAATACGCCATATACAGATCTGTATTACTATCATTTGAAATCAAGGTCTGGCATTGATCTGGCAATCAGCAAAGCATTGAAAGACAAGAAAACATTTAATGAAACTAAATGGATCAATAAAAAGCCCATATCATTTGAGCGGTCATCTGGTATGGCAGCATAAAGAGGAGGTGACGCAGATGATAGAAACTCTTAGGAACATCATTATATTTTTGCGAGTTATGTCATTTCGGATAAAGTCTTTGTCAGAGGAGGAATTTAAAACCTTATTATCCAACTGTACATACGAGCAGGTATGGTATGCAATCTGGCTCCGCTACTATATGTGAAAGGAATAGCTTATGGAAAATATTTACAAAGAGGTTGGTTTCAAAACCTATTGCAAAACCTGCGAGCATAAGGATCTCGAAGAAAAATTTGATCCGTGTAACGACTGTTTGGCGGAACCGATGAATGCCAATTCAGATAAACCGATTTACTGGAAGGAGGCTGAAAATGGTAGATAGTATCTTAGTTAGTGTCGATTTTTCAAACAAAAATGACACTGGAGTAATGGTTGTAGGAAGAAAACGAATGAATCAGTCTGTCGAGATTATCAATGCTTTCCAGGGAGATGAAGCAAGAGAACTTTATGAAAAGCTGGTAACAAAGAAAAAGAAGGAGGGTCAAAAGTGAGCTTTCAGTACAATCAATATTTAGCCAGACATCGAGCTAATGTGAAAAGAGGGTTCGACTGGCTTTCTGAGAATTTACCGGGACTTATGACAAATACACTCACCGCCGGGTGGAATACGGAATTTGCTCATGATCAGTCTAAGAACGAACCGGATGAGTATGAGGCATACGATGCATATTTCTATGGAAATAATCGCTCTTATGAGGTTGTACAGCGATATCAGCGATCATGGTTACTTCATATTCACAGAAATCCTCATCATTGGCAGCACTGGATTCTTATTCATGATGATATGGAAGATGGCGAACTGGAGACCGTTTTGGAAATGCCATACGATTACATCATCGAGATGATTTGCGATTGGTGGTCATTCAGTTGGCAGAGTGGAAATCTCTATGAGATATTCAAGTGGTACGAGGAACATTCTAAGTATATAAAACTGGCGCAGACAACGAAAATCACAGTCGAGTATATTTTAGACAATATGAAGAAAAAACTTCAGGCATTGCAGTATGCGGATCAATCAGCCATGCAACCTGGAGCTTGATATTTGGAGGAGCTATGAATAGAACGACAAAAATAAACATCTTAGCGTATGCTTCGGAGCCGGACAAGAACTATAAGTACGAGGGCGACATCGTCGATTATAAGGGGAAAAGGTATTTCGTAAGTCTGGCAGAAGAGCGAGTGGAATTTATCGGGATTATTAAGGAGGATGAGTAGAATATGAAAGCAATTAAAGAAAATTGGAAACTGGTACTTATCGTGGCCGCTGGAATTATAGCGGTTATTTTTATGTGTATTTTTGGAGTACAGGGAGCACAAAACAAAGCGTTTGCAATGGAGGAGCAGGTCAATACGGCTGATTCTGACATCAAGGTACAGGAAAAAAGGAGAGTCGACCTTGTATATAATCTGGCTGATTGTGTTAAGCAGTACGATAAGCATGAGGCAGAAACTCTTACGGCTATTGTAGAAGGTCGAGGGAAAACAACCAACCTTGAAAATGTAACCACTGCAATAACGGCTGTTACAGAGGCATATCCAGAATTAAAATCAAATGAAAATTACAAGGAACTGATGAATGAATTGTCCATTACTGAAAATTTAATCGCCGAATATAGAGAAAATTATAACAAGCAGATTAAAGAATACAATCGCTATGTTAGAAAATTTCCTACTCGATTCTTTTTAAATATTTTGGGATATGAAACGCAGCAGTATCAGTACCTTGATTATGGTGCTCCTGTAGATGCGCCTCAAAATTTATTTGGAGATTGATGTCATGAAAAATAGAGGCTTTGATTTTGGAGATTTTGAAATTACTAAGCGTGAGATTCTGGCAAGTATATCCATAATCGCAATGATGCTTCTTATTGGTTTTGTGATTTCTGGGAGAATTTCAAACTATATTCTGGATCGGAACGAAAAGTACAATAAAGCTATTAAAATCGAAAGCTCTGAGCTGTTTGAATATGGGATGATAACCAACGTCGGTTATGCGTTTGTTTATGGAGATTTGAAGGCTGTTGATACTGTTTCATATCCAGAAATTAACGGGGAGTATATGTATATAGAAAAAATAGAGGAACATTACAATATGCATACACGAACCGTCACTACAACCGATTCTAAAGGAAAGACACATACCAAAACTGAAACTTATTGGTCTTGGGACTATGCAGGAAGCGAAGAACAAAGATGTTCGGAAATTACATTTTTAGGACACATCTTCCCATCGAACAAAGTAGAGTTTCCAAGTACCAAACATATTGACACTATAAAAGAATCAAGTCATGTCCGGCATAAGTATTATGGAGTTGATACGGAATATATAGGAACCATATTTACTGAATTACGGGATAAAACCATATCTGATAATTCTTCATTTTATGAAAACAGCACCATTGAAGAAACTGTTGATTATTTGGAAAGTGATTGGGAACTATGGTTATTCTGGGTGATTTGGATAATTGTTATCGGACTATGCGTATTTGGTTTTTACTATATCGATAACGAATGGATTGAAAACTGAAAGGAGAATTTAGAAATGAAACAGAATATTATTGCAGTGGATTTTGACGGAACCTTATGCGAGAACAAATGGCCGGAGATCGGTATACCGAACGAAGAGCTTATCGAGTATCTGAAAAAAAGACAGGCTAACGGAGAAAAGCTGATCCTCTGGACATCTCGAAATGAAGAGCAGACCAAAGAGGCTGTGGAGTGGTGTAAAGAGTACGGACTTGTTTTCGATGCTGTAAACGACAATCTTCCGGAAATCGTGGAGGCATTTGGCGGAAATTGCAGAAAGATATTTGCAAATGAGTACATAGATGATCGTAACCGCTCTATTGGCTCCTGCCGCGAAAAATCTAATCTGGAGCGTTGGGCTGAAAATGAGGTAGCTATTGCCTGCCATCATGAGAAGCCAGACAGAAAAGACGGAGAGTGGGACTATGGTTGTGCTTGCTATGAGAGCGCATTGAAAGCTTTTAGCTCTCTGTGCGAAGACGGTCATTCTGGTTTCAGCATTGGTCTGACTAAGGCTATTTTGAATCGTCTCATCAACAACAAGCCGCTTCTTCCGATTGAGGATACCGACGAGGTATGGAGTGATATTTCTGATATGAGTGGTCTGAAGGGAGAAGAGCGTAACTATCAGTGCAAACGCATGTCTTCCTTATTTAAGTATGTGTATGCTGACGGCACGGTTAAGTACAGGGATGTGGATCGCTATCATGGCGTGAACATCAACTGTCCGGATGCTCCATATCACAGTGGACTGATTGATACTGTTATGGACGAACTGTATCCAATCACTATGCCATATATGCCGGCTGATAGAGCTTTTAAGATTTATACGGAGGATTTTCTTGTAGATCCGGCGAAAGGTGATTATGATACCGTTGGAATTCTGTACGTAATCACTCCGTCTATGGAAAAGGTGGCAATCAACAGATATTTCAAAGAAGCTCCGAAAGGCTTTGCTGAAATCGATGAAGCCGAGTATAAGGAGCGTAAAGAAGCTGCTAAAGCTCGGATGGAGGCAGCCAATGGATCGAAATAGATTTATCCAGTGCATGAAAAGCAACATCGAGTTGTCGGATAAAGAGCGGCGAAGAATTATCAGAAGAAGCGTTGAGAGTCAGCCGTGGAAATTAAAGTGTACGATTGCCATGGAAGAGTTTGCGGAGCTTACGCAGGCAATCAGTAAACAGATTCGAGGGTATGATAATAGAATTGGACTTTTGGAAGAGATGGCAGATGCTTATATTTGCCTGGAATTCCTTAAGTCCATTTTTAATATTACACCAGAAGAGTTGCAGAAGGCTATGGATGTTAAATTACAAAGAGAAAGGAATAAACAGAGATGAGTAAAGAGATTAAAATTGCCGGAAGTATTTCGTTTGGAGGAAAGCGCCTTAATGTATACGGGGACCTGGATGCTCCACTGTTTAAGGCAAAAGATATTAGCCACGCTATAGGCTACAGTAGCGGTAACGAGTGGAGAATGCTCGAAATGTGCGAAGAGGATGAGAAGCTGAAACTACCTTTAGTAGTAGCAGGACAGAGACGTTCCGTCAACTTTGTGACTGAGAATGGTCTGTACAACATCCTTGCACAGAGTCGTATGGAAATCGCAAGATCCTGGAGACGTGTGGTTCATGACGAGCTTATCAACATGCGTAAGGAAAAAGGCAGAAACATCGCTGAGCAGTTCGAAGAGTGGGATCACGCAATGGATAACATTTACTTTGATGAGGAAACTGGTCAGCTTATGCAGTCGGTTACTGTTCCTGGTGGAGATGTGATTCAGATTCCTTATGAGAAGGAAGAAGAGTAATTAAACCGTGGGCTATGCTTAACACAGGAGCATAATAATCCAGATTGGTGGGGATCTGGATATTTTGAAAGGAGAACAAGATGATTTTATATGTGGTTCATGGAAATACCTATTACGATGGATATGGACATATAGAAAATATATTTGGTATCTATACGGAAAAAGACGTAGCAGAAGCAGTTAAAGATCTAATAATTAAAGAACTTTACGAAAAAGAAATTGCAAGAGGGCAGATGACCATCGTTGAGAATGTATCTGATATCGAAGTAAATATTCTGGAAATAGAAGCTGAAAAACTTGTAAATATCGAACTGGGAGGGTATTGCGAATGAGTATTAAATTAGAGCATGTGGTTATGGCAAGTCCGGAACAAATGAGATTTATTATTGAAGGCATGAGAAACCCGATGAACAGCTGGGGGAAGAGTGATAGTGAGTATGAAACTGCTGGATACAATATTGTAGGGTTCGATCTTGGAGAGAACGATCGCTCACTCATGCAACGCTTAGCTAACGCTGGTACAGATCATAGAAAATTTATGAGAATGTCGCCGGTGTACGTAAGGATCACAGCACCGTTATATTGGTGGAAAGAATTTGATACTTACAAAGTCGGAACTGTTGCCAACAGCTGTAGTACCATGCATAAAATCCAGGCTAAGGAATTTACAATGGATGATTTCAGTTGTGAGCATCTCGATATCCGCACCAAAGCATTACTGGAAGAAACAATAAAGGCATTAAACGATTATCGAAAATTATATATTGAATATAACGCAGATGATTTTGAGATTAAAGGGTGCCCGAGCAAGAAAGATATTTGGTGGCAGATGATTCAGCTTCTCCCGAGCAGCTATAATCAGACACGCAATGTCATGATGAATTATGAAGTTCTGGCAAATATTTATAAGAGTCGTCGAGGACATAAGCTGGATGAGTGGTGTGATTTCTGCAAGTGGATCGAGACACTGCCATATTCTGAGATTATTATGTCTTCATCCGGTTTAGATCTCAATTCAATTAACGCATTACAGGGAGCGGCTAGAAATAGTAGCAATGGTTATATCTATAAAAGAAAAACGGAGGATTGAATAGTGAAAAGGATGGTTAAAGTAAAAGATATTTTACCGCTTGTAAAGTGGAACGATGTTCGACTCGTGTTGGGTGAAGAGGATGAAATTTGTTTACTCAGAAAAGAGTTTATCACCGAGACCCTTTCCGACAAGATTTTAGAAATGACGGTTACCAGAATTGAGAACGATGAAGCCATTTTAGATACGGTCAATATCTATGTGTTCGGTTATAAAACGGAGGATTAAATTTATGCATTTTACAGTTATTCAGATTATCATCATGTTTCTTATCGGCTACGTATGCCTGTACGCGTTGCTCGACCGGATTATGAAGTGTATTGAACACTGTGCTACGGCCAGAGCATACGGACGGTTCAGAGAAGCCGGAGTAATGACAAAAATGGATGATGTAGTAGCTGGCATCGCGAAGTCAAAAGAGGAGAAAGACAATGTTGAGAAGAGACTTGATTAAGAATAAGATCTACGGAATTATATTTATCGTACTTGGAGCGTTGACAATCCCGATCGAGTGGGATGCAACGTTCTTTTTATTTGCCTTGATGGTAGGTATTTTGCTCTTTGCATCAAGAGAAAACTGCATTATGGATTAAGGAGGCGGCGGTATGGGCCGGGCTGAAAGGAGAAGAGCACAGAAGTGTGAGCAGAAAGCTAAGACCGCTACATACAATCTGACAAGAGCTCAGTTAGATGCCCTGGTTCGAGAAAAGATATCTGGTGAACTGGATAGAGTTAAAAGCAGGAGGCTACAAATGATGCTATCAATCAGGCGATGATTCTTCTGCTTACTCTGCCGCTTGAAGTGTTGATGGATCATTATTGGCCGAAGTCATATGCAAAGCGGATTCCGGAGTTTACAGAGTATGTTCTCGAATATTATGAAAAGTGGCAAAACGATGAGTTGGATATGGACAAGCTCAAAGAGGATCTATGGGTGTACGGCGGTGTGCGATTAGAAGAAGTGGAGGGCAAGTAAATGGGATATTTAATTTTAGGAATTGTTATTCTGGCAGCTATTCTTATTTTCGGTGGATATATAGTTCTGTCCGTTATAAATGCTGCAATGTGGATGGACGATTCTATGAGATGGGGAGGTAGAGATGACAGCTAAGGACGACAGAAAAAATGCAGAGGGTTACAATGATCCGACAGCTTACAATGCGATTAAGAATGTGGAGCAGGAACAGGACAAGGATGACATGAGATTTCATCAGTTACTGAATACCTTGTTTTCACTTTGCGAATTGGCGGATTTCCATATTGAGGGACGAGTTGTGCTGAAGGATAAAAGAACGGGAAAGGTTTGGAGGTAGGCGAGATGATGACTATGGAAGAATTACAGAAAGCTTGTGAAGCCTTAGCGAAGGCGTGGAACGAAGTTTTGGAGCCGATGGAAAAAGCTGTGGAGGCACTGAACAAGTTCTTCAAACTGTACTATGAAAACGAGAAGTCTCGTAAAATTCGCACCGGTCGGAAGTCCAAATCTGTAAAGTGTGTGCCAGATTCTAAGATGTCTACATACAATTATAAGCCTGTTGTGAAGCGCAATTTGCCCTATCAGAGACGGAATTTCTGACCGATTTCAGCTAATCTAGGTTAAAAATCTTTGTAGTAACAGGTCATTTTTCTGCCCACTTTTTGGTTTTAGGATTTGACCAAATCCCGGATATTTTTGACCAGAACTGAAAAATCGGTGTCAATTTGGAGAAAAATTATGAATTTTGGTCATTTTTTTGGCCATTTGCCCGGTTTTGCCCACTTTCAAAAACCTGGATTTGACCAGTAAAAACCCAGTATTTATGCGGGTTTGCGGGCTTTCTGCCCACTTTCCCACTTTTAATACCAAACTATTATGATAGAAAGTTTAAAAATATATAGTAATAGGCGAATAAAAGTGGGTTTTTGACCAGAAGTAAGAAAGAGGTGATTTTATGACCGATGATAAGAAATTGGTCGAGGATTGGTTGTGCGAACATTTTCCGTATCATTTACGAGTGAATAAAGATATTCCGAATGGTGCACATGTGACGATGAAAAATGAAATCGCCATATCACAAGAATGGCTATGGGTTGATAATCCGCCGTATCAATCTTTTGAAGATGTGATGTTCGGTTTTACCATTCCTAGGGATTTTTATTCAGGTGCCGGAGCTTCGTATTGTGGATATCCATTTGGTGGATTGTATCCGATAGGAGGTTTGCCGTGAATGTAAAGAGAAAGGTAACATGGAAAGATATTTTCAATAATTTCAAATCGGTGTATCCGCGGTTATCGAAAGAAGCCCAGGATTACAGTCCGTACAACTACATGAGCATTGTCGTATATTTGGAAGATGGAACCAAGGTTATTTACGATGATATGGCAAAGCGTGCTAAGATGCTTGTGGCATAGGATCCTGCTACAGAATCCACTTTCGATTTTGTGTGCTTCATGCTATACTATAAGAGCCACACAATCTAATAATGAAATCGCGTTCGAGGGAATAACTTTGGTAAAAAGTGTATTCTCTTTTACTCGTACCCTTGAACGGCGAAGAGATTGTGTGGCAACAATAAGAGATGCGCTTTTTCGGTGCGTCTCTCAAATTGGGGCGCACTTTTTATTTGCCCTAAATTCCTACTTGAGTATGGAAAGGGTGATTATATGGGAACGAAATCAAATAAAAACATTTCGGGTGTCATAGGAGTAATCGGAGCTGTTGGTGGTTTGATTACTGCGGTTACACCTTTGGTTGAAAAAGCAATAGATAATGCTCAGAATAAGCCGACTGAGAAAATAGATACGAAAGTTATTATTCCAGAATTATATCGTAAGGGGTTTCCGATAGATTTGGAACAGGCAGAAGAATTACTGACGGAACGTGGCTTGAAAGTTTCAAAGAGTAAGCTTCCTATGAAAGAAGCTGATCCAAAGTATCGCGATTACGAGGATACTCAAGTTATAGACTCGAACCCAAAGCAAGGTGTGAAAGTGAAAATCGGCACAACGGTTTGCCTGAGATACATAACTGCTGAAGTTATCGAGGAGAGCCAAAAGATATTTGACGATAGTGTTCGTATTAAGCAGGAGGCTAAAGAACAGAAGGCCGCTGAGAAACAGGAAAAGAAGGAACGTTTAAAAGAAAGTGTTTCTGAAACCATGGATTCTGCAAAAAGCGGTTTAGAAAAGATATTTAAGAAAGATCGAAAAGCTATAGAGACTGAGAAAGGAGAAAAATAGATGAGTAAAGGCGGAAAGAAAAAGCGTAGCACGGCTGGGTTAATCCTTGATGTGATTCTTACATTGTGTACCGGTGGCTTATGGTTGATTTGGATACTGATCCGGTATTTAAGAAATAACAGCTGACAACTACATATTTGGACAGAGATGCTTAATCGTGTCTCTGTCTTTTTTTTATGCTCTTTTTTGCGCGCGAAAAAAACATGCCCTTTTATGAAGAGAGAGGATAAATAGGCATTTTTATTAAATACCACATCCTCTTTTGAGTTTTTAGAAAATTGAAAGGAGACTCCATTATGTTGGAAAATAAGTTCCAGGCAAATTTGATCAAGGAACTGAAAGAAAGATTTCCGGGTTGTATCGTGATGAAAAACGACCCGACCTATATTCAGGGAATTCCAGATCTGCTGGTTTTACACAAAGACAAATGGGCTTCCTTAGAATGTAAAAAAAGTGCTGGCGCAAAGAAGCAGCCGAATCAGGAATATTATGTGGACCGTATGAATCAGATGTCATTTTCGAGGTTTATATGTCCAGAGAATAAAGAGGAGGTACTGGATGAACTTCAACAATCATTCGAACCTTGAAGGACAACACGCCTTTCTTGGTGCCAGTAAATATCACTGGATAAATTATGGTGAGGATAAAGTTGCAGAAGCATATCGAAATTTCCTTGCCACACAAAAGGGGACTGTATTACATGCATTTGCAGCACAGTGCATCATGCTCAATCAGAAATTACCAAAATCGAAGCAGACATTAAATATGTATGTGAATGATGCCATCGGCTTTAAGATGACACCGGAGCAGATCCTTTACTATTCCGATAATTGTTTTGGTACAGCCGATGCGATTTTGTTTCGGAATAACTTCTTAAGAATTCACGATTTGAAGACCGGAACGATTCCGGCGCACATGGAGCAGCTTGAAATATATGCCGCTCTTTTTTGTTTGGAATATAAAGTGAAGCCAGGGGATATCGAAATGGAATTGCGGATTTATCAGAACAATGAAATTCTGTATCATAACCCAACGGCTGAAGATATTGTTCCAATCATGGACCGAATTATTACTTTTGATAAGGTGATTAAGAAAATCAGAGAACAGGAGGGGTAAGCTATGAATTCCATTGTGGAAGATATTTTAATGCATTATGGTATGCCACGGCGTTCTGGGCGTTACCCTTATGGTTCTGGAGAGAATCCATATCAGCATAGCGGTGATTTTCTTAGTCGTGTTCAGGAATTAAAAAAATCCGGAATGAGCGAAACAGACATTGCTAAGAATATGGGTTTGACTACCACACAGCTTCGTACTCAGATGAGCCTCGCTAAAGATGAACGTCGTGCTCTTCAGGTAGCAACAGCAAAGGGTCTTCGTGAAAAAGGTTACAGTTTAAATGAAATTGCCGATAAGATGGGATTTGCTAATGACTCGTCTGTCCGCTCTTTATTGAACGAAACTTCGGAAAACAGAATGAACCAGGCTAAGGCCACTGCGGATGTTCTGCGAAAACTCATTGAAGAAAAGGGAATGATCGATGTCGGAACCGGCGTTGAAAGAGAACTTGGCGTGTCAAAAGAAAAACTAAACCAGGCTCTTTATATGCTGGAATTGGAAGGTTATCCGATTTATGGCGGCGGCGTTCCACAGGTTACCAATCCTGGAAAGCAGACCAATATCAAGGTCATTTGTCCACCGGGAACTGAGCACAAAGATATTTATGACTTCGAGAATGTCCATTCTGTAAGAGACTACATCTCCTATGACAATGGGGAGTCTTTCAGAAAATCTTTTGAGTATCCGGCCAGCATGGATTCAAAGCGCTTGCAGATCCGCTATGCCGATCAAGGTGGCGTTGATAAGGATGGTGTAATTGAACTCCGTAGAGGCGTGAAAGACCTGTCTTTAGGCGATTCTCATTATGCACAGGTCCGTATTATGGTTGACGGAACTCACTACCTTAAAGGTATGGCTGTTTACTCTGATAATATGCCGGATGGCGTTGATGTGATTTTCAACACTAATAAAAAGTCTGGCACTCCTACAAAAGATGTTCTTAAGAAAATTAAGGATGATCCAGATAATCCGTTTGGTTCCCTGATTAAGGAGCATGGAGGTCAGAGCTATTACGATGATCCAAAGGGTAAGTATACAGATCCTGTAACCGGAAAAAAACAGTCTCTTTCTCTGATCAATAAGAGAGCAGAAGAAGGCGATTGGGGTGAATGGAGTAAGACACTTCCGTCACAGTTTCTTTCTAAGCAGAGTTTGACACTTATCAAAAAACAGTTCGGTTTGGCAAAAGCCGATAAGCAGGCGGAATATGATG
>OJSC01002993.1_pt1 | contig 12101 bp, 9 predicted proteins | sample 1599361 | NCBI WGS metagenome assembly OJSC01 (sample SAMN04168656, study PRJEB22393) | human gut metagenome | biome: human gut microbiome; feature: stool | host: Homo sapiens | collected 2014-03-17 | reverse complement strand
CATCAAAAAGTTAAATAATATATTATTTTTAGCTCAAAAAGAAACAAATTACAATTAACTCACCATTAACCTAAAAGAGCTAACAAATTAAAAGTAAATATCCTTCTTTTAATTACAAATTAGAAGAAGACAGGCTCTTCTTTTAATTTCGCGTTACAGAAAACTTGTATTTTACTGTCATTTTGAAATTAAACCACTAACTTTGCCGAACAAATTGACACTTCAATTAGGTATTATCATACAATAAAGCTAGTAAGAATGAAGAAACAAGAACTTTTTAACAACGTAACAGAAGGATTCCCTTACCAACGACAGCCCCAACAGGTGGGCTTGTACGATGCGGCATACGAACACGATGCCTGCGGTGTTGGTATGCTGGTAAACATTCACGGAGAAAAGTCACACGACATTGTTGAGTCGGCTTTAAAAGTATTAGAGAATATGCGCCACCGCGGTGCCGAAGGTGCAGACAACAAAACCGGGGACGGTGCAGGCATTATGTTACAAATTCCGCATGAGTTTATTTTATTGCAGGGTATTCCCGTTCCGGAAAAGGGACGTTATGGCACCGGTCTGCTTTTTTTACCGAAAAAAGAGAAAGACCAGGCAACTATTTTGAGTATCATTATTGAGGAAATCGAAAAAGAAGGACTTACGCTGATGCATCTGCGTAATGTACCTACTTGCCCGGAAATTCTGGGAGAAGCGGCTTTGGCTAACGAACCGGATATCAAACAGGTATTTATCACGGGATTTACTGAGACAGAAACTGCCGATCGTAAACTGTATCTGATCCGTAAAAGAATAGAAAATAAAGTCAGAATGTCAGCCATTCCGGCGAAAGAGGATTTTTACATCGTTTCGCTCTCTACAAAAAGTATTATATATAAAGGTATGCTTTCGTCATTGCAGCTACGGAACTATTATCCCGACCTGACGAACAATTACTTCACCAGCGGGTTGGCTTTGGTGCATTCCCGTTTCAGTACTAACACTTTCCCGACATGGGGATTGGCACAACCTTTCCGCCTTCTGGCACACAATGGTGAAATCAATACGATTCGCGGCAACCGCGGGTGGATGGAAGCTCGCGAAAGTGTACTCTCCTCTCCCACTCTCGGGGATATCAAAGAGATCCGTCCGATTATACAGCCGGGCATGAGTGATAGCGCCTCATTGGACAACGTGCTGGAGTTTTTGGTAATGTCGGGATTGAGCCTGCCCCACGCAATGGCAATGCTTGTGCCGGAGTCTTTCAATGAGAAGAACCCTATCAGTGAAGATTTGAAGTCCTTTTATGAATATCATTCCATACTAATGGAACCTTGGGACGGACCGGCTGCCTTGTTATTCAGCGACGGACGCTTTGCCGGTGGTATGCTCGACCGTAACGGTCTGCGCCCCGCCCGTTACCTGATTACCAAAAATGATATGATGGTGGTTGCCTCAGAAGTCGGTGTAATGGATTTCGAACCGGGAGATATCAAAGAGAAAGGACGGCTGCAACCGGGTAAAATTCTACTGGTTGATACGGAAAAAGGCGAAATATTTTATGACGGTGAGCTGAAGAAACAACTGGCGGAAGCAAAACCGTACCGTATCTGGTTGTCTACAAACCGTATCGAACTGGATGAATTGAAAAGCGGACGCAAAATGCCTCATCATGTAGAGAATTACGACCGGATGCTCCGTACTTTCGGTTACTCAAAGGAGGATATCGAGAAACTGATTATACCCATGGCAAGTACCGGAGCCGAACCGATTCATTCAATGGGTAACGACACTCCGCTGGCTGTACTCTCGGACAAGCCGCAGTTGCTTTACAATTATTTCCGCCAGCAATTTGCCCAAGTGACAAATCCGCCAATTGACCCGCTACGCGAGGAATTGGTGATGTCATTGACGGAATATATCGGAGCAGTCGGTATGAATATTCTGACACCTAGTGAAAGCCATTGTAAAATGGTACGTCTGAATCACCCGATCCTAAGCAATACACAGCTGGATATCCTTTGCAATATCCGCTATAAAGGTTTTAAGACTGTCAAACTGTCGATGTTGTTTGAAGTAGCCAAAGGGAAAGCCGGATTACAGGAAGCACTGACCGAACTTTGCAAACAGGCGGAGGCCTCCGTAACAGAAGGAGTAAACTATATCGTCCTGACAGACCGGAATGTAGATGCCACTCATGCAGTGATTCCTTCACTTCTGGCAGTGAGTGCCGTTCATCATCATTTAATTTCTGTAGGGAAACGCGTACAGACAGCGCTGGTTGTGGAAAGCGGTGAAATACGTGAAGTGATGCACGCTGCATTATTGCTGGGATTCGGAGCAAGCGCCCTAAATCCATACATGGCTTTTGCTATTCTTGATAAGTTGGTAAAAAACAAAGATATCCAACTGGATTATGCCACGGCAGAGAAAAACTACATCAAGTCAATCTGCAAGGGACTTTTCAAGATTATGAGTAAAATGGGTATCTCTACGATCCGTTCTTACCGGGGAGCAAAAATCTTTGAAGCTATCGGTTTGAGTGAAGAACTGAGCAAAGCATATTTCGGAGGACTAGGTTCACCGATTGGAGGTATCCGATTGGAGGAGGTAGCTAGAGACGCCATTGCTTTCCATAATGAAGGATTTGCAGCAGAGGCAGGCGGATTATTACCGAATAAAGGTTTGTATTCTTTCCGTAAAGACGGAGAAAAACATGCCTGGAATCCTGAAACAATCAGTACATTACAGTTGGCCACCCGTTTGGGTAGTTACAAGAAATTTAAGGAATACACTCACTTGGTAGATGAAAAGGAAAAACCTATTTTCCTGCGCGATTTCTTAAATTTCCGTCGTAATCCGATTTCTATCGAACAGGTAGAACCGGTGGAAAGCATCTTACGCCGCTTCGTTACGGGTGCCATGTCTTTCGGCTCTATCAGCAAGGAAGCACATGAAGCAATAGCTATTGCCATGAATAGGATCCACGGACGCAGCAATACGGGTGAAGGGGGTGAAGATGCTGCCCGTTTCCAGCCGTTACCTGATGGAAATTCCATGCGAAGTGCTATTAAACAAGTAGCTTCCGGCCGGTTTGGCGTGACGACAGAATATTTGGTAAATGCAGATGAAATACAGATTAAAATTGCCCAAGGAGCCAAACCGGGCGAGGGCGGACAACTTCCCGGATTCAAAGTGAACGATGTGATTGCCAAAACACGTCACTCTATTCCGGGAATTTCGCTGATTTCTCCTCCTCCCCACCACGACATTTATTCTATCGAAGATTTGGCTCAACTGATTTTTGATTTGAAGAACATAAATCCACAAGCAAAAATCAGCGTGAAACTGGTAGCGGAAAGTGGCGTTGGAACAATTGCTGCCGGTGTGGCAAAAGCGAAAGCGGACTTGATTGTGATCTCCGGAGCGGAAGGCGGTACAGGGGCTTCGCCCGCTTCTTCTATCCGTTATGCAGGTATCTCTCCCGAACTGGGATTAAGCGAAACACAGCAGACATTAGTCTTGAACGGACTTCGCGGACAAGTAGTACTGCAAGCCGACGGCCAGTTAAAAACCGGACGAGATATTATCCTAATGGCATTAATGGGAGCCGAAGAATACGGTTTTGCCACTTCCGCCCTCATCGTACTAGGTTGCGTGATGATGCGGAAATGTCATCAAAATACTTGTCCGGTTGGAGTTGCCACCCAGAATGAGGAACTGCGCAAACGCTTCCATGGCCGTAGCGAATACCTAGTAAATTTCTTCACTTTCCTGGCACAGGAAGTCCGGGAATATCTGGCTGAAATGGGATTCACAAAAATGGACGACATCATCGGACGGACTGATTTGATTGAACGTAAATCGGGGACGGACGACCCGAATCCGAAGCACGCATTAATTGATTTCACAAGATTACTGACACGCATTGACAATAGTGCAGCTATCCGCCACGTCATTGACCAGGACCATGCTATTTCTACTGTAAAGGATGTGACGATTATTGATGCAGCTCAGGCGGCTATTGAACATGAGAAAGAGATTTCTCTGGAATATACGATAGCTAATACCGACCGTGCTATCGGCGCTATGCTTTCCGGCGTCATCGCCAAGAAGTATGGAGAAAGAGGATTACCGGAACATACGTTGAACGTGAAATTCAAAGGCTCGGCAGGTCAGTCATTCGGTGCATTCTTAGTACCGGGAGTTAATTTCAAACTGGAAGGCGAGGCTAACGATTATCTGGGAAAAGGGTTAAGCGGTGGTCGTATTGCCGTACTCCCTCCTATCCGTAGCAACTTCGAAGCTGAAAAGAATACGATTGCAGGCAATACGTTACTTTATGGAGCTACAAGTGGTGAAGTGTATATCAACGGACGTGTAGGTGAACGTTTTGCTGTACGTAATTCCGGTGCAGTAGCCGTAGTAGAAGGTGTAGGCGATCATTGTTGCGAATATATGACTGGAGGACGTGTGGTGGTTCTCGGACAGACAGGACGCAACTTCGCTGCCGGTATGAGTGGTGGGGTAGCGTATGTATGGAATAAGGAAGGAAACTTTGACTATTTCTGCAATATGGAAATGGTAGAACTTTCACTGATTGAAGAAGCCAGTTACCGAAAAGAATTACACGAACTGATTCGTCAACATTACTTATATACAGGTTCGAAACTGGCACGTACCATGCTTGATGACTGGAATCATTATGTCGATCAATTTATCCAGGTAGTGCCTATCGAGTACAAAAAAGTGCTACAGGAAGAGCAAATGAGAAAGTTACAACAAAAGATTGCAGATATGCAAAGAGACTATTAACCGACAACCGGCAGATGCCGGAGCCAGGTTTCCATGCGGGACTAAAATTAAACTTAAAACTTAAAGAAAATGGGAGATCCTAGAGCTTTTTTAAATATACCTCGACAGGAAGCGGGATACCGCCCTGTGAACGAACGAATCACTGATTACAGCCAGGTAGAACAAACATTGAATACAAACAGCCGCAAGTTACAGGCTTCTCGCTGTATGGACTGCGGCGTACCCTTCTGCCACTGGGCATGCCCGATAGGGAATAAACAACCGGAATGGCAGGACGCTTTATTCAAAGGGAAATGGAGAGAGGCATACGAAATCCTATCGTCCACCTGTGACTTTCCTGAATTTACGGGGCGTATTTGTCCAGCCCTTTGTGAGAAGTCTTGTGTACTAAAACTTTCATGTGACCAACCTGTGACGATTCGCGAAAACGAAGCGGCTATCGTTGAAGCAGCTTTTCGTGAAGGATATATACAAATACAGACCCCGGAAAGAAACGGAAAGAAAGTAGCGGTTATTGGTGCCGGTCCTGCCGGACTGGTCGTGGCCAATCAACTCAATCTAAAAGGATATTCAGTAACCTTATTTGATAAGAACGAAGCTCCCGGCGGATTGCTACGTTTCGGTATTCCCAATTTTAAACTGGATAAGAATGTGATTGACCGGCGCATGAATATCTTAACTGCGGAAGGAATCAAGTTTGAAATGGGAGTAGAAATTGACGTCAATCATTTACCGGAGGGATTCGACGCTTACTGCATCTGTACGGGAACACCGGCAGCACGCGATTTAAGTATTCCGGGACGGGATTTGAAAGGTATTTACTTTGCACTTGAAATGCTGGCCCAACAGAATAGGATTCTGGAAGGACAAACTTTCTCCAAAGATAAATTAGTGAATGCCAAGGGCAAAAAGGTACTTGTCATTGGTGGTGGAGATACGGGGTCGGATTGCATCGGAACTAGTGTGCGCCAAGGAGCAACCAGCGTAACGCAGATTGAGATCATGCCCCAGCCACCCGTGGGACATAACCCGTCTACCCCCTGGCCGCAGTGGCCGGTAGTCCTCAAGACTACTTCCAGCCATGAAGAAGGTTGCATACGCCGCTGGTGCCTCACTTCCAATCAATTCCTAGGAAAAAATGGGAACGTAACAGGTGTGGAAGTGGAAGAAGTAGAATGGATTCCGGCAACAGACGGAGGACGTCCGACACTGAAACCTACCGGAAAAAAAGAGGTGATCGAGGCAGATATGGTATTGCTGGCCATGGGATTCTTAAAACCGGAACAACCGAATTTTGCCGATAATGTATTTCTTGCTGGAGATGCTGCTACCGGAGCCAGTCTGGTGGTACGCGCCATGGCAGGAGGACGAAAGACGGCTGCGGAAATAGATACTTATTTAACAACTAAAAATTAAAGTTATGTGTGGAATAGCAGGTATACTCAATATAAAAGCTCAAACCAAGGAGCTAAGAGATAAAGCATTGAAAATGGCTCAGAAAATCCGTCACCGCGGACCGGACTGGAGTGGTATCTATGTAGGTGGAAGTGCGATTTTGGCACACGAACGCCTTTCAATTGTCGACCCGCAAAGTGGAGGGCAGCCTTTGTACTCTCCCGACCGGAAACAAGTACTTGCCGTAAACGGTGAAATCTATAACCACCGGGAAATCCGTACCCGATATGCCGGAAAATATGATTTTCAGACGGGAAGTGATTGTGAAGTTATTCTTGCCCTTTACAAAGACAAAGGCATTCACTTTTTGGAAGATATCAGCGGAATCTTTGCATTCGTTCTCTACGATGAAGAAAAAGATGAATTTCTGATTGCCCGTGACCCAATTGGCGTCATACCTTTATATATAGGCAGGGACAAAGACGGGAAAATATATTTCGGCAGCGAGCTGAAAGCTCTTGAAGGATTTTGCGATGAGTATGAATTATTCCTTCCGGGACATTACTATTACAGCAAGGAAGGGCAAATGAAACGTTGGTACGCACGCGACTGGACGGAATATGAAACTGTAAAAGACAACGATGCGAAAGCCGGCGATGTGAAAGAAGCATTAGAAGATGCCGTTCATCGCCAATTAATGAGTGATGTGCCTTACGGAGTACTTCTTTCCGGTGGCTTGGATAGTTCTGTTATCTCCGCCATTGCCAAGAAATATGCGGCCAAACGTATAGAAACAGACGGAGCAAGCGATGCATGGTGGCCTCAACTTCACTCCTTTGCTATCGGTCTGAAAGGTGCACCCGACTTGATAAAAGCACGTGAGGTTGCCGAATATATCGGTACCGTACACCACGAAATAAACTACACCGTGCAGGAAGGACTAGATGCGATCCGTGATGTTATCTATTTTATCGAAACGTATGATGTAACTACCGTACGGGCTTCCACTCCTATGTATCTATTGGCACGTGTCATTAAATCCATGGGAATCAAAATGGTGCTGAGCGGAGAAGGTGCCGACGAAGTTTTCGGAGGATACCTTTATTTCCATAAGGCTCCCACCCCACAAGCATTTCATGAAGAAACAGTACGTAAACTTTCTAAATTACACATGTATGACTGTCTTCGTGCTAATAAAAGTTTGTCAGCTTGGGGCGTAGAGGGACGTGTACCATTCTTAGACAAAGAGTTTCTTGATGTCGCAATGACGTTGAATCCGAAAGCCAAAATGTGTCCCGGAAAAAACATTGAAAAGAGAATCGTACGCGAAGCCTTTGCCGATATGCTACCGGAAAGCGTGGCATGGAGACAGAAAGAGCAGTTCAGTGACGGTGTAGGGTATTCCTGGATTGATACGTTAAAAGAAATAACCACTGCTGCCGTAAGTGATGAACAAATGGAAAACGCGGCCGGGCGCTTCCCTATCAATACCCCACAAAATAAAGAAGAATATTATTACCGCAGTATCTTTGAAGAACATTTCCCCAGCGAAAGTGCAGCACGCAGTGTACCCAGTGTTCCCAGCGTAGCCTGCTCTACAGCAGAAGCGCTGGCATGGGATATCGCCTTCAAGAACCTGAATGAACCGAGCGGACGCGCAGTAAAAGGAATACATGAAGAAGCCTATACTTAACTGACGACAGAAAGAATCACAGAATCGGTTATTTCTGTTACTTTCTTGTAGTATTTCTATTCTAAATCCCAAGGATTAACGCAGATTAGCATATAATTGACTAATTTGCGTTTTCTTTTTTATAATTTTGAAGCCAAACCCAATTAAACCTATATAAACCCTTTAAAAGATAAAACGAATGAATTTAAAAAAAATGATGATAGGTTCCGCCCTTTTAATGGCTGCATGTTGTATGCAGGCGCAGACAAAAGCAATTGCTCACCGCGGTTTCTGGAAAACTCCGGGATCATCACAAAACAGTATTACATCACTTCTAAAAGCAGACTCTATCGGTTGTTATGGTTCAGAATTTGATGTTTGGCTTACTAAAGACAGCAAGTTAGTAGTCAATCATGATCCTGTGTACAAAATGAGACCTATGGAGTATTCTAAAGGAGACGCGCTCACTGGGTTGAAATTATCAAATGGAGAAAACCTCCCAAGTCTGGAGCAGTACTTAAAAGTCGGAAAAGAACATAATACTAAACTGATACTTGAACTGAAAGCACTTAACAGCAAAAAGCGCGAAACCAAAGCCGTTCAGGAAATTCTGGCTACGGTGAAAAAAATGGGATTAGAGAGCCGCATGGAATATATCACTTTCTCATTGCATGCCATGAAAGAGTTTATCCGCCTGGCACCTGCCGGCACTCCGGTATTCTATCTGAACGGTGAATTATCTCCGAAAGAATTAAAAGAACTCGGGGCTACGGGTCTTGACTATCACATGGGAGTGATTAAAAAACATCCCGAATGGATTAAAGAAGCTCATGACCTTGGTCTGAAAGTCAATGTGTGGACAGTGGACGAAGCCGAAGAAATGAAGTGGTTAATTGAACAGAAAGTAGATTTCATTACGACCAATGAGCCGGTTGTCTTGTTGGAAGAACTAAAAAAGAATAAATAAAACATACACATTCAATACTCTATCCTTCAACATTAATGAAACAGCCCGTTCCTTTAAAAGGAAGGGCTGTTTCTCGGTGTCAAACGTATGGTTTCTTTTAAAGAAAAATGCAAACATATAAGAACTTAATTATCAATACACTACATTTTTCGTTATTTTTAATTGAGGAAGAAATTGATATTTCTATGCATACTTATAAAAGATTACAGTCCGATCACTTGAAATCATCTAATACATCTTTCAGTTCTTCCACTGTCAACTCCCCAACTTGTCTCCAGAGTTCATTTCTCTTATGTAATAAAAGAAAAGCCGGAATAGTATCTATGTTATGCGCATCGGCTATTGCCTTATCTTCTCCAACATTTACTCGTACTAATTCGATTGTCCTCTTCTCATAAGTACGGAGTACCGGCCCTATCCATTCGTAATGAGGCGACCAGTCCGCATAAAATACAACCAATACCAAATGATTGGTTCGTACTGCTGTTTCTAATTGTTTCTCTATATTCATATCTCTACATTTTTATATTAATATAGTGCTAGAACAATGAATACGGGAAAAGGTTCTTCAGAGTATCCGGCAAGCAATATGATAGTGAAATAAAGCTATCCGCTTTCATTTCGTCAAAACAAGAAGGAGTTTTTTTCCTATTCTTATGACTAAATTTAAAGATTATCAAGGCTAATTATTCTTTATATATTATGAAAGTATATGCAAAACAATTCACCTAAATAACAGTTTATCAATATACATATATATATAATTTCAGATTATAACCAAACATAGCTATATACGAAACAATTGAAAGTTTACATAAAATAAATAGAGATTAGATATATATTTCAACAAAACATAAAGCAAAAAGTCATACCTTTGTGTTGTAATAAAACAAAAGGATACAACAATCAGCAAATACAAGTCAAAATGACAAAAAAGATTAAGTTCACTAAAATGCATGGAGCAGGAAATGACTACATATATGTAGACACTACCAACTATCCGATAGCAGCTCCTGAAAAGAAAGCAATCGAATGGAGCAAGTTCCATACAGGAATTGGGAGTGACGGACTTATATTGATCGGAAACTCTGATAAGGCTGATTTCAGTATGCGTATTTTCAATGCAGACGGTTCGGAAGCGATGATGTGTGGTAATGGAAGCCGTTGTGTAGGTAAATATGTATATGAATATGGCTTGACTGATAAAACAGAAATCACTCTGGACACACTGTCGGGAATTAAAATTCTGAAACTTCATGTAGAAGGAAAAACAGTTACAGCAGTCACAGTAGATATGGGCAGTCCATTAGAAACAGGAGAAGTTCATTTTGAGGATAAATATCCTTTCCGATCAACCAGAGTATCAATGGGAAATCCTCATCTGGTTACTTTCGTGGATGATATTACCCAGATTAATTTGCCGGAAATCGGCCCTGAATTGGAGAATCATCATCTTTTCCCCGACAGAACCAATGTAGAGTTTGCACAAATTGTCTGCAAAGATACTATACGGATGAGAGTATGGGAAAGAGGTTCGGGAATTACTCAAGCCTGTGGGACAGGTGCTTGTGCTACCGCAGTAGCAGCCTTCATCAACGAGCTTACAGGAAGAAAAAGCGATATAATAATGGACGGTGGTACAGTCACCATTGAATGGGATGAAGCCTCGGGCCATATATTAATGACGGGACCGGCAACTAAAGTTTTTGACGGAGAATTTGAAGAAATCGAGGGTTGAGGGGTTGAAAATGAAGAATTAATAATAATAATTGATAGAAACTTAAAACAATAACCACATGGCATTAGTAAACGAACACTTTTTAAAATTACCGGGAAGCTATTTATTCTCGGATATAGCAAAAAAGATAAATACTTTTAGGATAACGCATCCCAAGCAGGACATCATCCGGCTAGGTATCGGCGATGTTACTCAGCCACTTCCCAAGGCTTGTATCGAAGCAATGCACAAAGCAGTAGAAGAACTAGCCGATAAGGATACATTCCGCGGATATGGTCCTGAACAGGGATATGATTTTCTAATTGAAGCAATTATAAAAAATGACTTTGCTCCGCGCGGTATTCATTTCTCCGCTTCAGAGATATTCATCAGCGACGGAGCAAAAAGCGATACTGGAAATATCGGAGATATTCTCCGTCATGACAACAGTGTCGGCGTCACAGACCCTATTTATCCGGTTTATATAGACAGTAACGTCATGTGCGGACGTGCCGGAGTATTAGAGGAAGAAACAGGTAAGTGGAGTAATGTAACTTATATGCCTTGCACAAGTGAAAATAACTTCATACCCGAAATTCCGGACAAACGGATAGATATTGTCTATCTCTGCTATCCGAATAACCCGACTGGCACTACACTGACAAAACCGGAATTGAAGAAATGGGTAGATTACGCTTTGGCAAATGACACGTTGCTCCTGTTCGACGCTGCTTATGAGGCATATATTCAGGATGCGGATGTCCCCCACTCTATTTATGAAATCAAGGGAGCCAAGAAGTGCGCCATTGAGTTCCGTAGTTTTTCGAAGACGGCAGGATTCACCGGAGTGCGTTGCGGATACACTGTAGTCCCCAAAGAACTTACCGCCGCAACACTCGAAGGAGACAGAATCCCACTCAACAGACTGTGGAACCGCCGCCAATGTACTAAGTTCAACGGCACTTCCTATATCACTCAACGGGCGGCAGAAGCAGTTTACAGCGCAGAAGGAAAGGAACAGATTAAAGAAACGATTAACTATTATATGACCAATGCAGGAATCATGAAGGAAGGACTGGAAGCTAGCGGATTGAAAGTTTACGGAGGAGTCAACGCTCCCTATTTATGGGTGAAAACCCCGAATGGCCTTTCTTCATGGCGGTTCTTTGAGCAGATGTTGTATGAGGCCAACGTAGTCGGAACTCCCGGTGTAGGTTTTGGCCCCAGCGGCGAAGGCTATATCCGTCTGACGGCATTCGGTGAACGTAACGACTGCATTGAAGCCATGAGAAGAATAAAGAACTGGCTTTGAGCAGACATAGAATGGTTCTCTTATTATGATGTAAGAGGTGGCAGCAGGTATGGGATTCATCATCTTCAAAGTGCTCGACAAAGTCCACGGACTCCGCGTTCCGGCACGAGTTGAAGAAGAAAGGCTGGATATCTACGAACACGGAGAATCAGCATACAACTAACCATATAAGAGAACGTAATTATTTACTCTAACATATTTAACAACAAATCAAATTAGGTATTATGTCAAA
>OJSC01002992.1_pt1 | contig 12105 bp, 9 predicted proteins | sample 1599361 | NCBI WGS metagenome assembly OJSC01 (sample SAMN04168656, study PRJEB22393) | human gut metagenome | biome: human gut microbiome; feature: stool | host: Homo sapiens | collected 2014-03-17 | reverse complement strand
CCGCGGCACGGCGTTGACGCCGGCGCGGAAGATCTCGGCAAGTACACCGGCTGCGGCAAGCGCGACGGGAAGCGTGAGCATCCAAAACGACGGCAGCGCAATCTTGTACTGGGGCAGCACCAAAAAGAAGAAGTAGATAAACAGCAGACTCGGCACGCCGCGGAAAAAGTCGGTGAGCACACGGCAGAGCAGCTGCAGCGGTTTGATGTCGCTCGTGCGGCCGAGCATAAGGCCCAGGCCGAGCACCAGCGCGATGGCGCCAGCGGTGAGTGCGACCTTAACGGTGCCCTCAAAACCGGCAAGTAGGAACTTCCACGTGGTGAGGTGCGTAAAGAAATACCAATAGTGGACCGAAAGCTGACCGGTCACATAAAAGCGCTGCAACACCAGGGCGGCGAGCGCGGCGACGGCAACCAGCGAGATGGCGGTGCCGATGCGAATCTTGGCGCGCATCTTGGGGCCGGGAGCCTCGTAGAGCGCATCGCGCATGGTGAGCGCGGGAGAGGAGTGCTTGCTCATCGGAGGATCCTCACCTTCTTATCGATGTAGTTGCCAATGTGGCTCACCACAAAGGCCGTGCCCAGGTAGCCGAGCGCCGAGATAAAGAACGCGGCGACGCCGCCGAGCGAGCGCGTGTTGATATAGCTCACCACGCCGGTGAGCTCCTGCGGTTTAAGCGGCACCTGACTGCCGAGCGCGGTGGTGAGCATGACGGCGATAAAGAGGTTGGTCATGGGCAGCACGCTCGAGCGCAGTGCCTGCGGGATCACAATCTTGGCGAGGATGCGGTTGAAGTTCATGCCGAGCGAGCGGGCGGCTTCTACCTGGCCCACGCCCACGGTGTTGATGCCGCTCATAAAGTTCTCGGAGCCAAAGGCCAAGCCCAAAAGGACCGTGGCGACGATAACGCAGGTACGGTAGGGCAGGACGACTTTGAGCGGCGGCAATGCGTAGACGACGATAATGAGCAGCGCGATGCCGGGGATGTTGCGGAAGACCTGGACATACAGGTCGCCGAAGACGCGCAGCGGCTTGAGCGGCGACACGCGCATCACGGTGACGGCAACGGCCAGCACCATGGCGATGGCAAACGACTCAAGCGTCATGCCCCAGGTTGCTAATAGCGCGTCAATGTAGTTCTGGCCATAGAGCGACCAGAGCTCGGAGAGACTCATGCGGACCTCCCGCCGATAAGGAAAGGGGCTCCCGTGTGTACGGAAGCCCCGACAACTCAGTGAGGAAACAGTTTACCGCAATAAAGCGCATCGTGCGTTTCTGTATGGTTTCGTTGCGGTCGTTACCAGGCTCGCTGCCTAGGCGCCGACCTCGGGCAGCTTAGGAACATTGGTGTCGCCCGTACGGTCGCCGATGCAGATCTGCCACAGCTTGGTCCAGGTGCCGTCGTCCTCAATCTTCTTAAGGAAGTCGTTGACAAAGGCGACGCCGTCGGAATCAAGCGGCAGGCCGATGCCGTAGGGCTCCTTGTTGCCGAAGGGCTTGCCGGCGATCTTGTACTTACCGGGCTCGCGGACCAGGGAGCTCTGCTGCATGTTGTTATCGATGACGTAGGCGTCAACGCGGCCCTGCTGGAGTGCCTGGCGGGCCTCCTCGTCGGTCTTGAACTCCTGCTGGCTGGCCTTGGGGGCAAACTCCTCCAGGATAGCGGGGCCGTTGGAGCCGGACTGGACGGCGACGTTCTTATCGGCCAGGTCGTCGACGCTCTTGATGTCGTCGTTGTCGGCGAGCACCAGGATGGCCTGCTGCGTGTAATAGTAGGGGCCGGCGAAGGAGACAAGCTTCTTGCGCTCATCGGTGATGGTGTAGGTGGCAAAGACGGCGTCGACCTGGCCATTCTGCAGCACGGACTCGCGCGTGTCGGAGGTCACCTGCGTGATCTCGACCTTGTTCTCGCCCAGGATGTAGTTGGACAGGAGCTGTGCGATGCCGGCATCGAAGCCGCGGGTCTTGCCGTCCTTCTCGTCGAGGAGAGAGAAGAGCGTGGAGGTCTGGACGCTGCCGATCTTAAAGACACCGGCATTCTTGACGGCCGTGGCCCAGGTGCTGGCGGCGATGGCATCGTCGTCGGCCTTGGGGCCGTTGTCGACGAGCTTGTCGAATGCCTTGGCGTCGAGCGTGGTGGAAGCCTTGGTGTCATCAGGGCTCTTGGAAGAGGCGGCGGAGCCCTTGTCGGCCTCGGCGCTGGTGTCGGAGCAGCCGGCAAGACCAAGGCCGGCAACGGTTGCGAAAGTGGCGGCGACAAAGCCGCGGCGGTCGAGAACGACCTGCTGGGAGAGGTTCTTGCTCATAGGAGAACACCTTTCTCAAAAAATCCTAGTGGTTGAGTAGAGTTATACCCTATTGCGCTCAGATGGGTCAATACGAAATAACTCAGAAACATACTTACCTTATGGGTTATTCTACCTGCCAAAAAGGAACAGGTTTATTTTGGCAGGTTTCATCTGGGCAAACGTCGATTATTGCAGGTTGATTTTCAATCTCAACGCAACAGCTTGAACGGACCCCGCGTTTCCGCAGCTAGCGCAACGCGGAACTAGCTCCCGGCACCTGGCCGTCGCCTCGTTTCCGCAGGTGGAGAGGCTGTGGAGGCCGGCGTCCCCGCCCTGCCGCGGCATGCTCCGCCAGCCCGCCGCGCAGCCGCTCCGGACTCAGCGCAACGGGCCCTCCGGCCCATGCCCTGGCGCGCCGGCTATCCCGCCAGCGGCCCCTCGCCCCTCGCGGCCCTGGCCCTGTCGATGCAGCCGGGCGTGAGGTCGAGCTCGCCGGGCGCCAGCTCCTCCACCCCGAACGCGTCCATGAGGGCGGAGGCATCCTCCCCGAGGGCCATCCGCAGCACGCGCGCCGGCGTCAGGAACCCGAGCGCCCCCCTCGGTTCGGAGTTCACCTGCGACATGAGCAGCGCGCAGTCCGCCGCCGTCAGCCGGTCGAACCTGACCCCGGCGCCCTTGGGCAGCAGCTTTCTGATCTCCACGTGGTTCTTCTCGCACGCGCCCTTCTGTTGGCTCTGCCGGGGGTCGCAGTAGAAGAGCCTGGTCTCGCCGTCGCGCTCGCCGAGCAGCGCCGCGATGGCGCCCTCGTCGGCGAACTCGCTCCCGTTGTCGGTGAGCACGGCGCCGAAGGCGCGCCTCGCGCCGTCCTCGCCGAGGACCCCGCGCAGGGACGAGAGCGCCGCGAGGACCGAGGCGCACGAGCCGTCCGGCAGCGGCAGCGCCAGCTGGAAGCGGCTCGGGCGGTGCAGGAGCGTGAGGAGCCTGGCGGAGTCGCCCCTGGCGCCCTCGACGGTGTCCATCTCCCAGGCCGCGGCGCAGGCGTCCTCGCCGAGCGCGAGGAACGCCGCGTGCGACCTGCGGGCCGAGTGGTGCGTCGCCCTCTTCGGGGCCCGGTGCGACCTCGGCCTGTAGCCGACCTTGCGCCTGAGCTCCATGTTCGTCATGCCGTCGTAGCCGGCGTCCACCCACCTGTATACGGTGGAGGCGCTGAGGCCGGGGGTCGTCGCTATCTGCTGCGGGGAGAGCCCGCGCGCGAGGCCGCCCCTGATGGCCGCGAGCTTGGCGGCGGCGCCCTCCTCGGTCTCGTCTATCCCGGATCTGCTCGACGAGAGCTCGGCGTCGGCTGCCTCCTGCGCCCTCCTGGCGCTGTAGAACACCCTGGGCCTCCTCGAGCAGCCGTAGCCCTTCCTGTGCGAGCAGCCGTTGCAGCACCTCGGCCATGCGGCGAGCCTGGGGCAGGCCCCCGAGAGGTCCTCGGGCGCGGGCTCGCCGTAGCGCGGCCGCGGCGCGGTGACGTAGCGGTGCGCCGCCACCTCCCTGGTCACGGTCGAGGGCGACCTGCCGAGCTCCGCGGCGATCTCGCGGGCGCTTCGGTTGCGGTCGAGCATTCTCTCGATCGCGTTCCTCTCGTGCCTCGTGAGCCTCCCGTACGACCTTCCGGACGGTCTCGGTCTGGACATGCCGGCCTCCCTCCATCGAGGGCCGGGGGATTCCGGCCCCTCTGGGGTTGCCTACCCGGATTCGCGCCTCAGGACTCAGCGCAACGCGTTGCGCTGAGTCCTGAGGCTGTTGCAATGAAAATGATAATCAAGGGTCGATTATTGCAGCTGGGACGCTAGCTTTTAGCTGGGGCGGGCGCTCGCAGCGGTCGCTATAATGGCGGCAACGCGACACATATATAAGTAAGGAGATCGCGTATGAATGGTTATTCGTTTTTCGCACCGACCAAGGTGTTGTTTGGCGCGGGCAAGTTGGGCGAGCTGGGCGCACAGAAGCTTCCCGGCACCAAAGCACTCATCGTTACCACCGGCGGCAACTCGGTCAAGCGCTTTGGATATCTGCAACGCGTGGAGGCTGAGCTCGATCGCGCCGGCGTGGCGCATGAGCTGTTCGATCGCATTGAGCCCAATCCGCTGCGCGAGACCGTCAACGCAGGTGGCTGGATGGCGCGTGCCCATGGCTGCGACTTTGTCCTGGCGCTCGGCGGCGGCTCGGTCATGGACGGCAGCAAGGGCATCTGCGCGGTGGCGACCAACCCGCATACCGATGCCGAGGGCAACGAATGCCCCGGTGACATCTGGGACTTTGTGAATGGCGGCACTGCGCTCGGCCTGCCCATCCCCAACGATCCGCTGCCGCTTGTTTGCGTGACCACCACGGCGGGTACCGGTTCCGAGGTCGATGCGGGCGGTGTTCTGTCCTGCGAGGAAAATGACGAGAAGCTTCGCTTGGGCGATCCGCGTCTGTTTCCGGTGCTTTCAATCGTTGATCCCGAGCTCATGGTGAGCGTCCCGGCGCGTCTGACTGCCTATCAGGGATTCGACGCCCTGTTCCATTGCGTTGAGTGCTACATCTCAAATACCAATACGCCCATGGGTGACATGGTTTGTCGCGAAGGCATCCGGCGTGCTGCCACGGCGCTGCCTACGTGCGTCAATAATGGCGATGACTTGGAGGCGCGCTCGAGCCTTGCGTTTGCCAACACGCTCGGCGGTTATGCCATGGATGCCTCGGGCACCACGGGCTCGCATGGCCTTGAACATGGCATGAGCGCGCATCATCACGACCTGCCGCACGGCGCCGGCCTCATTATGATCGCCCGCGCCTATCACACGTGGATGATCGATCACGGTGCCGCACCCGAGCGCTATATCGACATGACGCGCCTGATGGGCAATGCCACTGCCAGCGATCCGCACGATTTTGTAGTTGAGCTCACGCGCCTGATGGAGGCCTGCCATGTGGCCGACCTCGCCATGAGCGAATGGGGGATTACGGCCGAAGAGCTGCCAGCCATCGCGCACAACGCTCTGACGACCAACGGCGTCCTGTTCAGCCACGACCCCGTGACGCTGACCGACCCCGACGTCGTCGAAATTCTCAAGCTAAGCTACCGCTAACTAGCTTGCTGTTTTGTCTCGATCTGTAACATCTGCAGCCATTTTTGCCGAGTAACAGTTACAGATTGAGATTTTCTCTTCAGGGGAATTCGAATGTCTCAATCTGTAACATCTGGACGGCCAAAAGGTCCCTATCTGTTACAGATTGAGACAAAGGTCTGGGACTAAGACGTCTTGTCTCGATCTGTAACAGATAGACGGGAATTCGGACCCTAGATGTTACAGATTGAGATAATCGCGTCGCGAAAATAAAAACCTCCGCAGGGGTGCTTCCCTTGTGGAGGTTTTCTTACTCGTTGAGTAGCCTTACGGCTTCGGCGGCCATGTTCTCGACCGTCATGCCGTTCTGCGCGAGCAGTTCGTTGGGGTCGTAGCGGTCGGGGAAACCCTTGGCGATGCCGAAGGTGCGCGTGCGCAACGGCGTGCAGGCCAGGTAGCACGCGACACGCTCGCCCCAGCCGCCGTCCAAGATGCCGTCCTCGAGGGTGACGACAACGCGATGCTCGGCGGCAAGGCTGTCGAGGAACTCGCGGTCGAGCTCGGTTGCAAAGCGCGGGTTGACGAGCGTGGCCTCGATGCCGTACTCGGCAGCCAAGCGGTTTGCCACGCGTTCGCCCAGCTCAAAGAAATCGCCGAGCGCGAGCACGGCAACGTCGTGACCCTGGCGCACCACGTTGTAGCGAACGGCGCTGTAGTCGGTGTCTTCAGCGGGCGCCAGATCGGGACGGTTCACCAGGCCAATACCAGGTACACGAATCGCCACGGGATGCTCGCGGTGGTCGAGCGACCAGCTCAGCATGGACAGGTATTCCTCCATGCAGACCGGCGCCAAGTAGTGCATGTTAGGAAGTCCGCCCAGCATGGAAATATCAAAGAACGAAAGGTGTGTCTCAGATGTGGTGCCAAAGATCGACGCGCCAAACACCAAGATGGTTGCGGGGGCATCGTTGAGGCACAGGTCGTGCCACAGCTCGTCGTAGGCGCGCTGCAAAAACGTGCCATACACACCAAAGACTGGCTTGGCGCCCGAGCGCGCAAGCGCGGTGGCAAAGGTCACGGCGTGCTCCTCGGCAATGCCCACATCGACGAACTGTTTGCCGGCGGCAGCGCGAAGCTCGGGTGTAAAGCCCATGATGTAGGGCGTGGCGGCCGTGATGCCCACGACCTGCGGGTCGCGCTCGATGGCGGCGCTGAGCGCCTCGCCCGTAATGTCGGCATAGGTGCGCGGCGCAGGCTCGCTCGGATGGCCCGGGCAGAGCTTGCGTCCAGTCGCCATGTCAAACGGACCCACGTGGTGCCAGCGTTCCGGGTCGCTCTGGGCTGGCTCAAAGCCCTTGCCCTTGGCGGTGGAGACGTGCAACACGATGGGATGATCGATATTGCGCAGATCCTGCAGCGCGTCGACGAGGGCCAACACATCGTTACCGGCGTCCAGATAGCGGTAGTCGAGCCCCATCGCGCGGAAAACGTTGCGCTCGCAGGTGCCGTTGCTGGCGCGCAGCTCGGCCAGATTGCGATAGAGGCCACCGTGGTTCTCGGCGATGGACTGGTCGTTATCGTTGACGATGATGATCAGGTTGCTATCGAGTTCGGCGGCATTGTTAAAGCCTTCAAACGCCAGGCCGCCCGAAAGCGAGCCGTCGCCAATGATGGTGATGACGTTGTACGCATCGCCCGCCAGGTCACGAGCGTGCGCCAGGCCGCAGCCCAGGCTCACCGACGTGGAGGTGTGACCCATGGCGAACAAGTCGTGCTCGGACTCGTTGGGATTGGCAAAGCCAGAAGCCTCACCATAACGCTCCGGATCGATATAAGTGTACGCACGCCCCGTCAGCGCCTTGTGGGCGTAGGTCTGGTGCGAAACGTCAAAGACAATCTTGTCGATGGGGGAGTTAAACACGCGATGAAGCGCAACCGTAAGCTCAACGACGCCCAAGTTGGGGGCAACGTGCCCGCCGACGGCGGCGGAGCTTTCGAGGATTGCCTGACGGATCTCGCCGCAGAGCAGCGGAAGCTCGGCGCGGTCGAGAGCCTTGACGTCCTCGGGCGTTGTCGTTTGCGTAAGCAGCATCGTTGTGGGTTACTCCATGCGAATCGTGCGCCGGCACTCCCTCGGCCGGCACAATTGCACAAGACAGTCTCGCACATTTTGGCGTTTGATATGTGACGGCGGCGCGGTAATTCGCCAACTGGTGGGGCAAAACGTTTTGTCCGATGCCATACTGATATGTTCCATGATGTTTTTATCGATTGTGCACAGGCCGTGGCTTGTCGCCGTGAGTCGCTGGAAGGAGGCAGCATGTCCGATGCCGTTCGTGCCGAAAAAATCGCGCACGAGGTCGACTATGCCGCCCGCCAGCTGGCCCAGGCGGGCCGCTTGGACCTGACGCACGAGTTTATCCAGCATGGCGACGTGACGGTCTATGCACATGTGACTTCGGTAGCGCGGGCGAGCCTGTCCTTTGCCGAGCGCTTGGGCCGTGCCGGCATTTCGGTCGACCGTGCTTCGTTGTTGCGCGGGGCCCTGCTGCACGATTACTTTCTCTATGACTGGCACGATCCCGACCCAAGCCATCGGCTGCATGGCTTTCGCCACCCGTTTTTTGCCCTGGCACGTGCGGAGGAAGATTTTGAGCTGACGCCGCGCGAACGGAATATTATCGTGCGGCATATGTTTCCGCTGGTGCCAGTGCCGCCGACGTGTCGTGAGGCTTGGATTGTATGCCTGGCAGATAAATGGTGCGCTCTGCGCGAGACGGTCGCCGGTCGTCTGCGGCGCAAGGACGAGGCGGACGATGACGTGAGTGGCGAATCGAGCGAAAAGAGGAGAGGGTAGACGGTGGGGACCGCGATTGATATGGCGTTTGGCGGCGCGACGCTTGCCGCCTGCCCACTCTCGGCACTGGTGCTCTCGTTTGCCTTTTACGGGTTTTGCGGTTGGGCATGGGAGTCGACAGTATGCGCCATGCTCAATCACGGACGATTTGCCAACAGTGGCTTTTTGCTTGGGCCGTGCTGCCCCATCTATGGCGCGGGCGGCATTGCCTGCTGGCTGCTGTTGCGTGGGATTCCGGATGCCTCGAGCCAGTTTGTCGCTGCAGCGCTCGTATGCAGCGTGATTGAGTACAGCGTAGGCGTGCTGTTGGAAAAAACAACGGGCGCTCGCTTTTGGGACTATTCGCACCTGCCGTTTAACCTGCACGGACGCATCTGCCTGTACTTGGCATGCGCGTTTGGCCTGGGTGCGTTGTGTATTTGTCGTTTAGTGGAGCCGGCATTGCTGGGACTGCTTGGCTATCTGCCGGTGCTGATTGTGCGGCTGTCCGCCTTTATCGTCGCGGTCGCGGCGGTGTGCTCGTTGGCGAGCTGGCGGCGTCTGTCTGATCAGCTGGAGCGCGTCCGGGCCGACCTTGCCGACCGCATCAATGAGTCGCTTGCCGATGCCTCGGACTCAATGCTCGAACGTATTCCCGATTCGGCGATCGACTCGGTGGCACAGACGCATATCCGCAGCCGTGCCGTTAACGCATGGCTGGCGGAGCTGGGCGACGCGACGCTCGATGCCCTTCGTGAGAAGGCTTCGATGCCGACATTTATCTCGGATGGTGCTCGTGGCCTGGCGCTTGCCGCCCGCCGCGTGGCCGATGCCGCGCCGAGCATGCCGCGTCCGTCGCTCAGTCGCCGCCTTGCCGGCAAGCGCATGAGCCGTCCGGTGCCGAGCGTGTCACTCAGCCGCCGCGACCTGCGCTTCTTTAACGCCTTCCCGCGCCTGCGCATCAATCGCTACGAAGGTGTCATTCGAGCAACTAATCTCCGCGACCGCGCCCGCGAGCTGTTCCGGCGCTAGTCGGGACGGACGCGCTCACGGCTCCCTTGCTCGCGTATTTCCCGTTCGTTTCGCGTCCGTTGCCGCGCCGTTTCCAAGATTGCGGCACCGTTTCCATTCGACAACGCAGCGTTTAACAGCGCCGTATCTGGTCTACACCAGTTGCCCCTCGGCCGCATTATGGGCGCCGACAACGTTCATGCGAATAAGGGGGAGCGAATGTACGATACGGGATCGACAACGTTTATGCTCATCTGCACCATGCTCGTGTTTTTAATGACACCGGGTCTGGCGTTTTTCTATGGCGGCCTGTCCAGGCGCAAAAATGTCATCAACACCATGCTGGTCGCTGGCCTACGGCGGCGACGGTTCCAGCCCGTTTATTGGAGGCCTTGACCAGCTACTGTGCCTTCCGGTGCTCAACCAGGTGCTGCAGGCGGCCGAGGGCAATGCCACTGACAGCGCCGTCTACCCTCAGATCATCAACATCGCCTTTCAGATGGCATTTGCCATGATCACTGCTGCTATCGTCACGGGCAGCCTGGCCGGCCGCGTTAAGTTTGGTGCCATGACGGCCTTCCTGGGCATTTGGCTGCTTGTGGTCTATGCGCCGCTTGCCCACATGGTTTGGGGCGGCGATGGCTCCTTTATCGGTGACATTATCGGCGCACTCGACTTTGCCGGCGGCGACGTGGTGCACATTTCGTCCGGTCTTACGGGCCTGATTCTCTGCTTAATGCTCGGCCGTCGTCGTGGCTTTGGCATGGTGAGCTACCGTCCGCATAACGTGCCGTTTGTGGCGCTGGGCGCCGGCCTGCTTTGGTTTGGCTGGTTTGGCTTTAACGGCGGCAGCGAGTTTAAGGCCGACGCCGTGGCGGCACTCGCCATCCTCAACACCGTGACGGCCAGCGCGGCGGGCATGGTCTCGTGGCTTGCCGTCGAGCGCGTGCACACCGGTCGCCCCACGCTGGTGGGTGCCAGCACCGGTTTGGTTGCGGGCCTTGTGGTGGTCACGCCGGGTGCGGGATTTGTCGAGCCGTGGGCGGCGCTGGTTATGGGCTTGATCGTATCGCCTGTCTGCTACCTGGCCATCAGCCATCTTAAGACCAAGTTCGGCTACGACGATGCGCTCGACGCGTTTGGCTGCCACGGCATCGGCGGCATCTTGGGCGGCGTGCTCACGGGCCTGTTCTGCGTTCCGGAGCTCTCGTGGACCGGTAAGGGTGGTCTGTTCTACACGGGCGACGTGTCGCTGCTCATCTCGCAGATTTTGGGCATTGTGGTTACGGTCGCTATTGTGCTGGTGCTCGATTTGGTGATCGCCGCGGTGGTCAAGGCACTGTTCCACGGCAGCCTGCGCGTGGACGAGGCGGACGAGGCGCTGGGCCTGGATGTGAGTCAGCACGGCGAGAGCGCTTACCCCTCTTTCTCGGGACTCGATTAGCAGCTTCCCCAAGCACCGCACCTCGGCCTTCAATCGTCGTTTGCGTACCTTAAGTACGCGGCACTCCTCTTTCAGGCCGATCTGCGGCACTTGGGAAATCTGCTAAGACCTGTTAGTTGCACTTTTTTGATCTGCAAGGTTGGTTTGTGGCACTTGGGAAACCCGTGCCATGTGAAGGATGATTCATTTCTTTAATTAAGAGAGGAATTCACTATGAAGAAGATTACGGCAATCGTTCGTGCCGAGAAGCTTGAGGTTCTTAAAGACGCGCTGTTTGCTGCCGATGTTCGCGGCATGACGATTAATCAGGTGCAGGGCTGCGGCGCGCAGCATGGCTGGAAGGAATATGTGCGCGGCAACGAACTGCTCGTCAACACGATTCCTAAGGTACAGTTCACCCTCATTTGCGCCGACGAGCATGTCGACGGCATTGTCGACATCATCTGCAACGCCGCTCGCACCGGTGCCGTTGGAGACGGCAAGATTTGGGTCGAACCGGTCGAGGAAGTTATCCGCATCCGTACCGGCGAACACGGCCCCGCCGCGGTGTAGGACAATCTTTAGCCTAGCGGGCGCGTCTCTCTTGGGATGCGCCCGTTCTCGTCTACAATATCGTGCAGACGAAGGAGAGGCATGCCCATGATCAAGATGTTTGCGAGTGACTTAGACGGAACGCTGCTAAACGCCCTGCACGAGGCAGATGGGACCATCCGCCATGCCATTCGCGAGCTGACCGAGGCTGGCTTGCATGTGGTTCCCGCGACCGGGCGCTCGACGTTGCCAATCGGCGAGCATGGCTTTACAGGGCTGGCGCTCGATGCCTGCTGCTCTAACGGCTCCATCGTGCGCGACAGTCATGGCGAGGTGCTCAAAACCTGGACCATCGACCCGCAGGTTACCGAGGAGCTGCTCAAGGCGTTCCCGGACATTTGCTTTGATTGCTCCACGCCCGATGGCATGTACTCGAGCGGTTCGTTCGAGATGCATCAGGCGGGCTTTAAAAAGGACAGCCCTATCAAGCGCGTCGTGATGCGCGGCATGCGTGCACGTGGCGGGTATCACGAGGAGCAGTATTTCGACCAGTCGATCGGTGACATCCTGCGCCACGATGTGTGCAAGATCAACTGCCGCGTGACCTCGCCCGAGCTGGAGCGCGACCTTAAGGCATATTTGGCCGAGCGATCGGACCGCGTGGTCAATGCGCCGTTCGATCCGGTGATGTTCGAGATCACGGACGTGGCGTGCAACAAGGGCGAGAGCGTGGCCTGGCTGGCGGGCTACTACGGTATTGCCGAGGACGAGGTCGCGGTCTACGGCGACGGCGGCAACGACATTGCCATGCTCAAGCGTTTCCGCCACAGCTACGCGACCAAAAACGCTAGCGATGCGGCTAAAGCCGCCGCGAGCGCAACTATCGGCAGTTGCATG
>OJSC01002988.1_pt1 | contig 12116 bp, 15 predicted proteins | sample 1599361 | NCBI WGS metagenome assembly OJSC01 (sample SAMN04168656, study PRJEB22393) | human gut metagenome | biome: human gut microbiome; feature: stool | host: Homo sapiens | collected 2014-03-17 | reverse complement strand
TGCCGCACCTCGCTCGCCGTATCGGCACTTAGAATTATGCGGTATTGCCTAAAATCAATAAAAGTCTGCGGAGAACTCCCAAAATGACAGAACGAATCATCGGCAACCAAATCCGGCTGCCCCCTATTATCGGAATGATGCGGTGTCCCTGCTGTGGTATCGGGACAGGGATGTCTGCAAGCAGGTGGATAGCCGGGATGCGCCATACGATGTGGAACTTTTGCGCCGTATGTACGATTATCTTAGCACCCGCGGTGATTGCTGCTATATCGAATATGAGGGTACGCTGGTTGGGGATGTCTCCCTGCAAAATAATGTGGAAATTGCCATTGTGGTAAGTAAAGCGTTCCAGAACCAGCACATCGGGCGGCGGAGAGGGTAAAGCGGGCAAATCGGAACTTGTCGGAGTAAAACTCCGCCATCTTGCGCTGTGCGCAAGCCCGTTCTGTCGCTTGAAAGCCCCCCACTGGGGCTTTCATTACTTCACTTCGTTTCGCAAGCGCGAATTTATTAATATTTATTTCCCGAAGCGTATATTCTGTACGGTTCTTTTTTCAATCGTCAGATTTTCGTAGATGCGAATGCCGCCGTTTCCCTGCGGCGCTTGCGCAAGCAAACCCACTTTCACCTTTTTTGCCCCGAAAAGATTGAAAAATCTGGTCATGTAAAAAGTCTTTCCATCCTCGGAATAATGGAATGCGTACGAATCGTTCACTCTGCAAATTTGCAGCCAAACACAATTTCCTGCAATATTGCATCCGTTTGCGTCATCGGATACACCATTTTTGGTAACTACACTGACCGCGGCGTGTGTACCAAAGTCAGTTTTTTCAAAGCAGCTTTTTGCCCAGTTGTTTGCATCTTCCATGACCATGAGCGATGCGGAATCATAGGTATCCTTAAAATCATGAGACACCTTAACTTTAAGAACAAAGTCTCCTTCAATTTCGGTAAAGTAAAAAGGTGCATTACATAGCGTTTCGGGGGTTATCCCTTCTTCTGAAACAGCGCCGTTGTTACAGAAAAAGTCGCTCTGCGCAGGTGCATAAATTTCTATTTTTCCGTTTTCCGTTGTTATGTTGCCTTTGTTTAGCCATTGGAAATCCATAATTCTTTACCTCCACAAACTCCGATTTGCATGTTTTACAACACTTTACTTCAAATCAATACCGGTACACGATGCCCTGCTTCACGGCGTTGGCGGCCTGCTGCCCGGCCAGGCGGCTGGCGAGGGCCAGTGCAAAGGGGATGGCTGCGCCCAGCGCTTCGCCGGTAATGATGTTGCCGTCCAGCGTGATGGGCAGGCCGGTGTACTCGGCCCCGGCGGCGATCAGTTTATCTTCCATGCCGGGGTAAACCGTTGCCTTTTTGCCCTGCAAAATGCCGAACGCCGCCAACACAGACGGTGCGGCGCAGATTGCGGCCACGACCTTGCCTGCGGCGGCAAACTCGGTGCAGACCTTGCGCACCGTGGCATCGGCTTTCAGGTTGTCCACACCCGGAATGCCGCCGGGCAGGATGGCGGCATCAAAAGCGGAATAATCCAGCTCTTCAGCCAGGGCATCCGCCACAACGCTGATGCTGCGGGCAGATTTGACGATCTTTTCGCCGCCCACGGCAGCAATTGTTACTTCCACACCGGAACGGCGCAGCAGATCCACGCACAAAAGGCCCTCGCACTCTTCCAGGCCGGGCGCAAAAAAGATAACAGCTTTGCTCATACAAAACACTCCTTTACAAAATAATACAATTTGAATAATATAAAACAAATATACAAATATGACTAAAGCTCTTCTGAATAATACAATCTGGAAAATACAAATAAAATATACGAATTAAAATGGCTGGAACCGCGCGACCAGCAGGCCAATGAACGGCAGGGGTGCGGCCCGGCGGCGCAGCGCCGTGATAAGCCCCACCAGCGAAAGCACATCTACCAGCAGCGTCAGGCTCAACGCAACCTGCTCCAGCACCGGAACAAACCCAAGCGCGGCACAGATGGTTGCCAGCATCAACACCATCAGCCCTTGGTTCAGGTGGAACCGTACAAATTCATCCTGCCGCCATTTGGTGCAGGCGGGAATTAAAATCAAAATGCTCAGGTAGCACAAAGCACCCATCCAGCGGGCCGTGCTGCTGACGGCGGGTTCTTCCGGCTGGGTGTGTTCCGCTTTGGCCGGTTCAGCAGGGGCAGCCGCGGGGGTGTTGCGCTTTTTCTTTTTACTCATACTTGCCACCAAACAAAAAGTCCATGCATGCAGGCACCTGCTTGGCCCAGCAGGCTTCGCAGTGGGTGCCGTCCGGCTGCATATAGGGGTCAACGGCGGCGCCTTTGCCCAGCAGCGCGCGGCATACTTCCAGCGCATTGGCGGTGTATTCGCCCAAAGCACCGGGCTTATCGCTCTCTTTTTCGCCCCAGCTCAGATAAACACGGGTGCCGGGGTGGATCGTGGCGTTGGCAATCTCCTGCCGCAGCTCCGGCATGCACAGCCGCACCGAGGGCGACAGGCACGCTGCTTTGGAAAACACTTTGTTGTAAGCGGTGATGGCGTACAGGCTCATCAGGCCGCCCATGCTGCTGCCGCCAATGGCCGTGTTGGCGCGGCCAGGCAGGGTGGGGTAGCGCTTGTCCATCATCGGCTTGAACTCTTTGGTCAGCCACTCCATGTATTCATGCCCGGTGCCCGTAATGCCGCCGAACCAGTCCGACTGGTAGGGACAGTATTCTTCCAGCCGCTTGTTGCCCTCGTGGTTGCACTCCGGTGCGGCAATGATCCAGTTGGGGTGGGTGTCACAGTATTCTTTCAGCCCCCAGCAGGTGCCGTATGTGGCGGTGGAGTCAAAAAACAGGTTGTGGCCGTCAAACATATAGAGTACGGGATATTTTTTGCCGGAAGTCTGCCAGTCATCCGGCAGGTAAACAAAAGTCCGGCGGGTCAGCCCGTACGGGGTAATGCTGACATCAAACGTTTCAACCATACAAAATCCCCCAATTCCAGCAGGGCAAACGCCCGACCAAAAGATTGGTATTATTGTACCGCAAAAACCGATCTTTGACAACCGCCCGCAATCTGCCCGCTCTTGGTGGAAAACTATTGTCATGATTTGTGTCTTGACACATGACAACTTCGGCGGTACAATGCTGAAAGATATCTGAGAGGAGCAAGAGTATGGGAAAGCTTAAGGAATTTTTGAAGCGCAAGGACGTTGTGTTCTCGGCGCATCGCTATGGCATCGATGCTATGGGCGCTATGGCTCAGGGCCTGTTTGCCAGTTTGCTGATCGGTACCATCATTAAAACGCTGGGCGAGCAGATCGGCCTGCAGTTTTTGGTGGATGCCGGTACTTTCGCCCAGAGCGTGGCCGGGCCTGCCATGGCGGCTTCCATCGGTTACGCCCTGCACACCCCGCCGCTGGTGCTGTTCAGCCTGATCGCTGTGGGCAGTGCTGCCAACAGCCTGGGCGGTGCAGGCGGCCCCCTGGCCGTATACTTTATCGCCATTGTTTCGGCAGAGTGCGGCAAGCTTGTCAGCAAAGAGACCAAAGTCGATATCATCGTTACCCCGGCGGTCACCATTCTGGTGGGCACGGGTCTGAGTGTGCTGTTTGCCCCTGCCATCGGCGCGGCGGCTTCTGCGGTGGGCAGCGTGATCATGTGGGCCACTGAGCTGCAACCCCTGCTGATGGGCATTCTGGTTTCGGTGCTGGTTGGTATTGCGCTGACTTTGCCCATTTCCAGCGCAGCCATCTGCGCGGCGCTCAACCTGACCGGTCTGGCGGGCGGCGCTGCCGTTGCGGGCTGCTGCGCCCAGATGGTCGGCTTTGCCGTGATGAGCTTTAAGGAAAACGGCGTGGGCGGTCTGGTCAGCCAGGGCATAGGCACCAGCATGCTGCAAATGCCCAACATCCTGAAAAAGCCCCGCGTGTGGCTGCCGCCGATCATTGCTTCCGCCATTACCGGCCCCATTGCCACCTGCGTGTTCAAATTGCAGATGAACGGCCCGGCGGTTTCTTCCGGCATGGGCACCTGCGGCCTGGTGGGGCAGATCGGCGTGTACACCGGCTGGGTGGCCGATGTGGCATCCGGCGCAAAAGCGGGCATCACCGCCTTTGACTGGGCAGGCTTACTGCTGGTCAGCTTTGTTCTGCCCGCCGTGCTGTGCGCGGTGCTGGGCGCGCTGTTCCGCAAAAAGGGCTGGATCAAGGACGGCGATCTGAAGCTGGACTAAGCCAATGGACGTTCAGGAAGTGTGGGCGCTGCTGGAACAGCACCAGGGCGAGCAATTTTATACCGTAAAATGCCTGCCGTTTTGCCATATCATCCGTGGCGGCGAGCTGTTTGTGGACCGCCGCAGCAAATCCATCACCATCTCCACCGTGGCGGCGGCCCTGCAAAAGATTGCGACCCGCCAGGCAGCGGGGGAGGCCATCACCGGCCACAAAAAGATTGGCTGCTATGGTGCCGGCTACTTATACCCGATGTTTTAAATCTGGGTATCATTCCACAACCTGAAACGGGCAAAGAAATTTAAGACAATCAAAGAACTTTTTCGGCAGTGCCGGGCAGATTTCTGCCCGGCACTGGCTTTTTTACTAAAAATCGACGGATAAAATTTAATATCAAGTCTTAAAAATTACCTTTACAAATCTCAAAACTGTGCTATAATAAGGCTATAGAACAAGGCATAATATACTGATGCAAAAACTTTGATTCAGAATAAATCTTAAACTATGAATAAGGAGAATGTTATGAACAAGTATGCTGGTACCCAGAGCGAGAAAAACCTGATGACCGCATTTGCGGGCGAATCCGAAGCACGCAACAAGTACACCTTCTTTGCCTCCGTGGCCAAAAAGCAGGGTTTTGAGCAGATCGCAGCACTGTTTTTGAAAACGGCTGATAACGAAAAAGAACATGCCAAGCTGTGGTTCAAGGAACTGAACGGCATCGGCGATACCGCCGACAACCTGAAAGCCGCCGCCGCGGGCGAAAATTACGAATGGACCGATATGTATGACAGCTTTGCCAAGACGGCTGAGGAAGAGGGCTTCCCCGAACTGGCTGCCCGGTTCCGCCTGGTGGGAGCCATTGAAAAGCATCACGAAGAGCGCTACCGCGCCCTGCTGCACAACATTGAAACGGCAGAAGTGTTTGCCAAGAGCGAAGTAAAAGTGTGGGAGTGCCGCAACTGCGGCCACATCGTGGTGGGCAAGCAGGCCCCCGAAGTCTGCCCCACCTGCAATCACCCCCAGAGCTACTTTGAAGTCCACGCGGAAAATTATTGATGATGGAGAACCGCCCCGGAAAGCATAACCTTTCCGGGGCGGTTTTTGGTGTAGGAAAATGTATTTTATGGGGCTAAGAATGGGAAAAATAGTTGAGTGGGTGGTATCGCCCATAACGGGATTTCCCCCAAAGCCCCGGAACGCTCAAGGACCGTTCCGAAACATTATGAATGATGCACGCTCTGCTGTAATGCCATGAACATTGCAAAAATTTGAAATATCTACATACCCAATGTTCCGGCGGGATCGGATGCCCCCATCCTACTGATATGATAAAGACAGATTGCCCAAGATTGAGGCTATTCCTGTCCCGCTGGATGATGCAAGTATCATCCCCTGCAAATTATTTGCAGCACTTATAAATGCGTGAACACTTCGTAGGGGGGCGCACATTGTGCGCCCGCCAACAACCTAAGGGTGATAGCGTTTCCACAAGGTATTGCACAAACCAAACATTCGCAGGCACACAATGCGCGCCTTTATGGGGATTTGCTCACCCGTAAAGAGTACATTTCCCGGGTAATCTACCGCTCATCAAACAAAAAATCTCCGCACCCCTTGCCAAACACAGCAGGTTACGGAGATTTTTTATGCTATATTGTGATTTTGTTAAATCAGTTCGCGCTGGGGGCCTGGCTCAGGTCGGTGCCAAAGTACTTCTCGCTGATCTCGGCAATGGTGCCGTCCTCGCGCAACTCATTGATAGCCTGGTTCAGAGCTTCGCGCAGGGTGGCGGTTTCATCGCCCTTGCGCACAGGGAAAGCAACCTGGGAAGCATCATTGGTCAAAGCCGCAATCTTGATGTTCGCATCGGGATGCTCTTTCAGGTAGTCAAAATAGGTTACTTCGGCGTTCAGGGTGGCATCCACACGGCCGTTCAGCAGCAGCTCAATGGTCTGGTTCAGGTCGTCCACGCCGGTGGTTTTAGCGCCATAGCTTTCGGCCAGTGTTGCATAGGTGCTGGAAATGGTGTTGGCGGTGGTCTTGCCGTTCAGATCCTCAAAGCTGTTGATGCTGTCATCATCGCTTTTTACAATAATGGCAGTGCGGATGTAGCAGTACGGGTCAGAAAAATCGTATTTCTGGGCGCGCTCTTCGGTAATTTCCACGCCGTTGGCCATGCTGTCATAGCGGCCGCCGTCCACGCCGGCCATCAGGCCGTCCCATTCGCCCTCCACAAAGGTGGCCTTTACGCCAAGCTTTTCGGCAACCTTCTGGGCAACTTCAATGTCGAAGCCAACCAGCTGGTCGTTTTCGTCATGGTAGGTCCAGGGGGACCAGGTACCCTCGGTGCCAAACACGATCTCGCCGCGCTGCTGAATCTGGGCCAGCAGATCGCCGGAGTTATCGGCGCTGGCAGCGGTTTCGCTGGAAGTATCCGCTGCCGGTGCAGCAGAGGACGCTGCGGAGGAACCGCAGGCGGACAGCAGGGCGGCTGCCAGTACGGCAGCGGTCAATGCTTTCAGTTTCATATGTGCTTCTCCTTGGTTATGTAAAAACTTTTATTTATCTTCCACCAGACGCAAAAAAGCGCGGGTGCGCTCCTCGCGTGGGGCGGTAAAGATCTCTTTGGCGGGACCCTGTTCCACCACAACGCCGTGCTCCATGAACACGACCTGGTTAGAAACGTTGCGGGCAAAGCCCATCTCGTGGGTCACGACCAGCATTGTCATGCCATCGGCGGCCAGATCCCGCATCACGGCCAGCACTTCCACGGTCAGCTCCGGGTCCAGCGCGCTGGTGGGCTCGTCAAAATAGATGATCTTGGGGTCGGTGGCAATGGCGCGGGCAATGGCCACGCGCTGCTGCTGCCCGCCGGAAAGCTGATTGGGGTAGCTGGCACCGCGGTTGCTCAGGCCGACCTTTTCCAGCGCTTTTTGGGCGCGGGCTTCGGCCTCATCCCTGGGCATTTTGCGGGCAACAATCAACCCTTCGGTCACGTTCTGCAGCGCGGTCTTATTCAAAAACAGGTTGTAATTCTGGAACACAAACGCTGTGTGGCGGCGGGCTTCGTACATCTCAGTGCGGCGCACATGGCCCAAATGGTAGGTCTGGCCGTCCAGCACCATAGTGCCGTCCTCGGCCTGGTCCAAAAAGTTGGCGCAGCGCAGCAGCGTGGTCTTGCCGGAACCGGAAGGCCCGATCAGCGAAACAACCTCGCCCTTGTGCACCGTCAGATCCACGCCTTTCAGCACATCCAGCGTGCTGAACGATTTGCGGATTCCGGTGATTTTCAGCATCTCCTGCATGGCGGCACCTCCTCAGGAATTCTGGCTGAAGCCCTTGGCGTTCAGCTTTTTTTCGCCCCAGCGCTGGACCTGCGTCAGGATGGTGGAGAACATCAGGTAGATAAAGGCAACTTCCAGATAAAGCGGCAGCGATTCATAGGTGCGCGCCACAATGCGCTGGGTGGCCATAAACATCTCGGTTACCGTAATGTTTGCGGCAAGGGAGGTATCTTTGAGCAGGGAAATCAGCGAGTTGAACAGCGGCGGGAACGCCGTGCGCAGTGCCTGCGGCAGCACAATACGGCGCATCGTCTGCAGATAGGTCATGCCAACGCAGTACCCGGCTTCCATCTGACCAGCGGGAACAGATTCCAGCGCGGCGCGGATGGTCTCGGCGCAGTAGGCACCCTCATTGATGGCAAAGCAGGCCACAGCAGCCGGGAACGGGTTGATCAGTACGCCAAGGCTGGGCAGGCCGTAAAACACCACGAACAGCTGCACCAGCACCGGGGTGCCGCGGATGACCCAGACATAAAACCGGGCAAGTTGCCGCAGAACGGGGATTTTGGCGGTCTGCACAAGGGCAGTAATCAGCGCAATGACCAACGCAAGCGCAAAAGAAATGATCGTAAGCGGCAGGGTGACCGTAAGGCCGTTAATTAAAATCTTAGGAAAAGAGTCGATCAAAATGCCGACCAGACGTGTATTCACAGCGGAGTCCTTTCCGTTTTTGCAAAACAAGATAAAAATAGACAAACTACCCATCATTATACTAGGGTATGGGAGAAAAAGCAAATTAAATCTGCTTCATAAAATAAAGCAGAGTACAAAATGGCAGACAAAAACACAAAAGCCCGCTTGAAAAGCGGGCTTTTGTGCATAGAGGGGTGGGAAAGTATATAAAGGTCAGAAGATGGTAATGTAATAAATGGGAACTTAAAGGGGTTATACTCTGTTTTTCTCTTTCTTGTTACAAGTACATTATAACCTTGATTATTAAAATGTCAAATGCAATACTTGCAATTTTGTTTTGCTTTTATTATAATGATGCCCAGATAACTTAAAATAATTCAGCATATGCACAGAAAATGAAAGAGTTTTCGGTTTTGTAATGCCGTACAAGGTTTATTTGCTTTATTTTATTTTTATTGTGCTCATTGACTAAAACTGACAGGAAGTGACTCGACATGGATGAATTAGACAGCAAAATCATCCAGCTTATGATGCGCAACGCCCGCATGCCGGTCAAGGAAATTGCCAAACAGGTCAACCTGACCAGTCCGGCGGTGTCCAGCCGTATCCACCGCATGGAGCAGGAGGGCATCATCGGTGGCTATACCGTGCGCCTGCACCACCCCGGCGAGAATAACCGAGTCCAGGCGTTGATTTCCATCCAGACGGCGGTATCGGAACGGGACCATTTCCTTAAAATGATCCAGGGCGAACCGCAGATCCTGCAGTGCTACCGCGTGACCGGCAGCTATAACTTTATCGTCAAGGTCAGCTGCCCCGGCATTGATGCACTGGAACACCTGCTGACCCACCTGCAAAAGATGGGCAACACCAACACCCAGATCATTCTTGCCACACCGCTGGACCGCAGTCTGAGCCTGGAAGGGGACGTATAAATGGAATTGCATATTTGTAAACAGTGCGGTCTGGTGGCTCCCAAGGGAACTACCGTCTGCCCGCGCTGCGGCCGTGCGCTGCCCCCCACCAAAGCAGAAGCCAGCCGCCCGCGCTATACCATCCATGTGGACCCGGATATGGTTCAATACTGGGATGATGAAGGCGAGGATGAATTTCCGCTGAAAGATGATCCCTTTTTCATGTGCTATGGGGGCGAGCAACAGGAAGAGATGGGCACTGGGCATTACCTTGCAACGCTGCTGTTGTTTGCCATCCCGGTGGTGGGCCTTATCATGATGATTTACTGGAGCCTTTGCGGCAGCAAATGGGAGGAACGCCAGAAGCTGGCCACTGCCTGCATGATCAAGCGGCTGGTGGGGGACCTGGTCATTCTGGCCCTGCTGATTGCGGCGCACAGCGTGATCGTTGGCCTTTCTTACATGCCCATCCTGCTTGGCGGCATGGGTTATTAAAAGGAGGGAAGCACAGTGAAAGTAAGCGTGATTATCCCCAATCTGAATGGTGCTGGCTGGCTGCGGGATTCCATCGAATCCATCTGGGCGCAGACTGAGCAGGACTTTGAGCTGATCGTGATCGATAACGGCTCCACCGATGAAAGCCTCGAAATTGCCCACAGCTACTGCGGTAACCCCCGCTACCACCTGATCGAAAACAGCGAGAATACCGGTTTTTCCCATGCTGTCAACCAAGGCATCGCCATGGCCAAAGGCGAGTATATGGCCTTGTTCAATAACGATGCCTTTGCCGAACCGAACTGGTTGGAAGAGCTGCTGAAAACCGCTGAGAGCGACCCGAAGATTTTTGCGGTATCCAGCCTGATGCTGCGCTATTACGAGCCGGAACTGGCCGATGACGCCGGAGATTATGTGACGATTCTGGGCTTTGCCTGCAAGCGCGGCGACGGCTTGAAAGCCAGCCGCTACCAGAAGCCCTGCCGTATTTTTTCTGCCTGTGGCGGCGCAGCACTGTACAGAAAATCCATTTTGGATAAAATTGGCGTTTTTGACGAATTGTTTTTTGCCTACTATGAGGATGTTGACCTCAGCTGGCGCGCCAACAATTTTGGTTATAAAAACGTCTATTGCCCCACCGCAAAGTGCCGCCATATCTGCGGTGCCACCACCGGCGCGGTGCGGTATAACCCATTCAAAAGCATTCAGAGCGGCCGCAACAGCATTCTGCTGCCCTACAAAAACCAGCCGGTGGTCATGCTGGTTGTCAATTTTATCCCCATGCTGCTGGGCTATTTGTTGAAAATTATCATGTTCCGTCACCGCGGCTTCGGTAATGATTATGCCAAGGGCTATGCGGAAGCCAAGATCGCCCTGCCCAAAATCAAAAAGCCCAAATTTTACTGGCGTAATCTGCCTAACTATTTATGGTGCGAGGGCAGCATGATCGTTGGGCTGTTCCGCTACCTGGTCTACCGCGTTCAGCGCGCGCTGAAAATTACCTGAAAGATAACGGAAGCAATAGAATAAAGGCAATACCGCATAATTCTAAGTGCCGCAGCCGCCGGAGCGGCACTTAGAATTATGCGGTATTGCCCTACAAATGCTTGCTGGGGTTTCGTGGATATTCGTTATTTTCTCCCGCGCTGCAATTCGATCCAGGCCAGGTCTCCGCGCTCCAGGCCGTGGATTAAAACCTCGGCAGTGGCAATGTTGGTGGCAACGGGGATGGCGCGGGTATCGCACAGGCGCAGCAGGGTAACGGCGCTCGGCTCATTGGGCCGGGCGTTGACGGGGTCGCGGAAAAACAGCAGCATATCAATTTCGCCGCAGGCAATCATGGAGGAAATCTGCTCGGCACCGCCGCGTGCACCGGGGTACAGGCAGCGAACCGGCAGCCCACAGGCATCGTGTACCACTTTGCCCGTCACGCCGGTGGCAACCAGTTCGTTCTGAGACAGAATACGCACATAGGCTGTGCAGAACTGGGCCAAAAGCTCTTTGCGGGAATCATGGGCAATCAATGCGATCTTCAAGGCGGGTGCCTCCTATAATTACAGTTATTTATATAATATCATAGAATAGATTGCTGAAAAATGCAAGCCACCTTTGGTTAAACCGCCCGCTAACCCCGAAAAAGCGTGCAGTGTTACCAAAAAACTTTACACGATTTTGGCAAAACCGCTTTGTGCGAATGTGCTATAATATGTACAATAAATACATAACCTGTAAGGCACCAAAAGCGCCGCACAGGCAAAGGAGGAAAAACGCTATGAAAAAATCCGCACAGACCGTCATTCGGGAAGGCGCCTGCTATACTATCGCTGCCGCCAATGGCCGCGTGCTGGAAGTTGCCGATTTCAACACCGAGAACGGTGCATCCATCCGCCTGTGGAGCTATGAGGGTCAGCCCTGGCAGCAATGGATTTTTGAGGAAGCCGCCGAAGGCCAGTACCGCATCAAAAACCGCTTTACCGGCAAGGTGATGGACCTGGCCATGAGTGGTGTTGTGAACGGAACCTGGGTGCACCAGTGGGAGAAAACCACCGGCAAGGGCCAGCGGTGGGAGATTGTTCCCGCCGATGGCGGCAAGGCCAAGATCCGCAATGTGCTGGCTGATAAGGTCATTGACCTGGTAGGCATGCGGGTCGATAACGGTACCCAGGCCCAGATCTGGCAGGATGTGTTTGGCGAAAACCAGCTGTGGAGCATCCAGCCCGTGCCGGATAAGCTGCTGCAAAAGGATATGCCAAAGCCGGAACCCAAGAAAACGGCCCCCAAGTCCACCCGCACCCAGACCGGCACCGGCCGCGCCAAAAAGACCGGCGGCAAAGGCGGACGCCGCGCAGCCAAGTAAAGCAGAGAAAACCGAATAAATAAAATTGAAACAGCCCGCTCATCCGGCAACAAACGGATGGACGGGCTGTTGCGGTTACATTTTGAAAGCCAGGGCAATACCGCATAATTCTAAGTGCCGATACGGCGAGCGAGGTGCGGCAGA